>Ga0136557_1001242_pt1 | contig 16935 bp, 15 predicted proteins | sample AntRauTorckE6832_FD_104796 | JGI IMG/M metagenome (GOLD analysis project Ga0136557, IMG submission 104796) | Saline lake microbial communities from Rauer Islands, Antarctica - Metagenome Torckler E6 #832 | ecosystem: Environmental > Aquatic > Non-marine Saline and Alkaline > Saline | place...
AGGAACCTCTGCCCTTTGATGGAGATGACATTGCTCCGGCGCTGGCAGCCGAAGACGATGAGACTCTAGTAGATAGAAAAGAGCATGAAGCGAATCCGGAGCCTGATATTGATGGCACTGTGGAGCAGTTCTTTGCCGATTCATTTGACGAAGAACAGGCCGGATCCGCCGATGCCGATATATTTGCAGCCGATGAGGCGGAGGAAATATCGACTGGGCTTGGTGAGGAGCCGAAGGCAGAAGTAGAGCAAGAGCTGGATTTCGATCCAGAGCCTGATTCTGATATGGAGCCGGATCTGGAGATTGAGTCCGGGCTGGAGCCTGATCCGGAGATGGAATCAGAGGAAGAGGCGGAAGCTGAGATAGAAGCAGAGACAGGGGCTGCTGAAGCCCCTGCTGATGAGGTTGAAGACGGAAGAGCTGATTTTTTCGGTGAGAGCGATCCTGAATTCGATGCAGGAGCGATGGAGGAAGCCACTCAGGGTGTTAAGGTGGACCGGGAGGAGCTCTTCGAGGAAATCGGCGAAGAACAGGATGCCTTGTTTGGTGGGGAAGAAGAGCATGGCGAAGGGTTCGGGACGCACGAGGCTGACGGTGGGTTCGATGCGCTTTTCGAAGATGAAGAGGGAGTAGAAGATGAGAAGTTGGCGGAACCTATAATGCCCCAGAAGGCAATTACTGCCTCTGCCGAAGAGGATGACGATTTCCAGGTTGTAGAGATGCCCCAGGGTGTTGATGTTGAATGGGAAGAGGATGATGATGGCATAGAAGAAGAGCCCCTGCCCGAGGAAGATGGCGAGATTGCTCCTGCTTTGGCAATGGATAAGGACGACCATGATGATCGTCTGCCGGTGGAGAAAGATGACGAGCAAGAGGTGGGAGATCGATTTGATGCCTTGTTCGGCATGGAAGAGGATGAAGATGAAGCGCAGAGCGAGGCAGGGGAGCCTGTGGAAGATCTTCTCGAAAAGAGCGTCGTCGAACCATCCCGACCTGAGGGAAGCGAACTTCTTCTCGACGATGAAGCCGTTGCCGATGAAAAGGACGAGGGCGCAGAGGAAGAATTCGTCGATTTTGCTGCTGCCGGCTTTGAGGAAATATGGGATGATGATATTGAAGAAATTCCTGAAAAACCCGATATTGTTGAAGAACACGCACAAGATACAGTGCTGGGCAGCGATGAGGAAGACATCAAGGCTCTTTTTGACGAAGCGGCACGAGATGAGCACCTGTCAGCAGGAGGGAATGAAATTGCATTCGCCTCCGGAGATTATGATGAAGATGGTTGGGCCGGGGAGGATATCCCGGAACTTGATGCCGAAGGGTTTGCCACTGTTATAGAGGATGATGTAGTAACCCTTGGTAAAGGTTCAGAAGGATATACGTCGGATGATGAGTTGCTGCGCTGGGTTGAGGAAGAGGCCACCGAGGAAGAAGGCGCTACAGCGATTATGCATCCCGAGGATAACGAAGACTATATAATCGGAATAGAAGCTGCCGATGAAGAGGAAGAGGTTATTTTTGAGGCGGCTGAAGAAAGCGGAGCCGAGGCGCAGGAGTCACCCGAGTGTGGTGAATTCATGGATGAATATGATGATGATTCTTTTGGTAATACTCTGCTCTCAGATAATGAATATACGAAAAAACCGGCCGAACCGGTGGATGAATGGCGGGAATCGACAGAAGATATCGAAGAATATCCAGATGAATTGACACCGCTGACAGAACAGGAACCAGACACATCAATTGCCGTAGGTCACGATCAAGCTTTACTGAAGTTGGCCGATTTAAGAAACTGTATCGCCTCCATAGGTCTGGAAATAGATGATGGCATCCTTGCCGGCCTTAATGAAGAGATCGAAAAGCTACGCCATATCTGGATGGAAAAACCGGCGGAGAAGACCTTTCTTCAGCTGTTGTCCACCATCGCCAAGCATATAGAAAAGTACCGCTATGAAGCTGACCAGGAATCCAACCGGCTGTTGCTCTCGGTATTTGAAAAGCTTGAGTTCACCGTGATGGAAGAGGCTGGTAGTGCCGAGGTCCAGGAAGCCCTGCTCAGCGAGACAAGCAGAGTTCTCCAGTGGCAGGCACGTCTTATCGATAGAATGCCTCCATCGCCTCAAGACTCCGATGAGCTAGCAGATGAGCAAGAGACCGGTTCAGCCGATGACACATCATCTCTGCTTGGAGAGAAAGGCACCGATAAAGAGTTCGGTCCCAGCCTTGATGCCCTGTCCCGGCAGGTCGATACCACCGGCAATGATATGCTGATGGAAAAGGTCTCCACCATCATGAAATCTGAACTGGAGCAGTTCAAAACCGCCTTCCATCAGGAGTTGCGCGACCTGCGGGAGGAGATTATGCGAGGTAAGGACAAAGAATAGCAATAACGATAGTAACTGCTTGCAGGGTGCATCACTTTTGCCTGAATTTTTCCTTCAACCTTTCTTCCACATGGGGGGGGACCAAGTTCTCAATATTGCCGCCGTGGCGGGCCGCGTCTTTGATGATGGATGAGCTTATGTATATCCACCGGAAGCCGGACATGAGAAAGATGGTTTCCACCTCTCTTCGCAGTTTTCTGTTCATCAGGGCAAGCTGAAACTCATAGTCGAAGTCGGAAACGGCGCGCAATCCCCGAACAATGGTCTTGGCGTTGCGTTTATGGGCGTAATCGACGAGGAGACCACTTATCGGATCGATCTCGACCCGTGAGTTTGCATCGGGGTAGCACTCACGAATCATTTCTATGCGTTCTTCAAGACTGAAAACAGGCTGCTTCGAAGGATTTATGGCAATAGCGATGATGACTGTGTCAAAAAGATCCAGCGCGCGATCGACGATGTCGAGGTGGCCGTTGGTGATGGGGTCGAAGGTACCTGGATAAACTGCTGTCTTGGTGTCCATATCGGTTGAGTGTGTTGGGGTAAACGTTGCCGGCGGTTGCTCAGGATTCTGTAGCAGAGGTATCTCGGTAGAACCTGAAACTGGTATCGCCGTATGTTCTGGTATCTATGCAGCTGAGATGTTCAAAATGCTTGGATAATACGACTTTTGACCGTTCTTCCGCAACGATTAATCCGTTTTTTGCCAAAAAAGAGCTGCCGTCAAGATCGGAAAGGGTGGTTTGGGCCAGATTTTTGTCATAGGGCGGGTCGAGGAAGATAATGTCAAAGACGTTTTCGATCCCTTCGGCTCCGGCGAGAAGAGCGTTGACACCTCGGCGTAAATCACCGCGTAGAATAGAAACCTTTGGAAAAGCAGACGTACCGGAGTGAAAGCGGGGACGCAGCAGTTCAACATTCCTGCGAATAAGAGAGAGGGCGGCGGGGCTGTTGTCCACCAGTGTCACTGATTTGGCCCCGCGGCTCAGCGCTTCAAGGCCGAAGGCTCCGGTGCCGGCGTAGAGATCCAGCACCCTGGCCTTATGAATGCGTGTTCCCAGAATGGAAAAGAGGGCTTCCCGGCAGCGATCCGAGGTGGGCCGAATACCATTGCCTTTGGCGGGCGGCGTTGCCAGCCGCAATCCTTTGGCCCTGCCGCTGATTATTCGCATGCTTTGCCTTAAGGGTTAAGGGTACCTTGAAAATTTCAAGGTGGTCTTAAACATTCAAATACCCGAGAACAGTCTCCCCAGCCCGAACCTTCTGGCCTTTCTCTACGGCAACGGCGGTATCCGCCGGCACATACACATCAACCCTGGAACCAAAACGAATAAGGCCAAATCGCTCACCTTTGGTTGTCGTGTCACCTACTTCAAGCCAGTTGACAATACGGCGCGCGATAAGTCCCGCGACCTGGACAAATGCAACACTCCTGCCGCTATGGTGCTTGACGACACAAGCACATTTTTCGTTGAGAAGCGCCCCTTTTTCGCTGTCGGCCGAATAAAATTTCCCCGGAGCATACCGTATTTTCTCAACTCGCCCGGCAAGAGGCATACGGTTGACATGAACGTTAAAGATGTTCATGAAGATGGAGATTTTCCAGACATCTTCCTTGCAATACTCATCATCATACTTTTTCTCGACATAGATCACCTTGCCATCCGCCGGAGAAACTATTACATGGTCCTTCTCCGCGATATACCGCTCAGGATCACGGAAAAAATACAGCACAAAGGTGGTGAGGATGAGGCCAAGGGAGGCCCCCCAGATACAGTTGATAAGTGCCAGTATCAGTGTCGCGAAGCTCGCCAGGAAGATAAAGGGATACCCTTCCCTGGCAACCGGGACTTGTGGAGTTTTCATAGTGTCTTTCCGTAGATAGTGAGTGGTTAGAGAGTTTTTGCGCGAACAGTTATTTTTTCGAACGGGCCATGGCGATAATGCCGGTTCTGATAATCTCCTGTATGCCGATGGGCCGCAGAATGTCGATACAGGCGTCGATTTTCGAAGCCGCGCCGGTAACCTCTATGGCGTAGCTTTTCGGGCTGACATCAACGACTTTACCGCGAAAGATATCGATGATGCGCAGCACTTCAGCCCTGGTATGTGCCTCCGCCTTGACACGCAGCAGCACCATTTCCCGCTCAACATAGGGCTTTTCCCGGACATCGGACACCTTGATAACATCGATGAGCTTATGCAGCTGCTTGGTGATCTGTTCAACAATGGTTTCATCTCCCTTGGTGACCAGGGTCAAGCAGGACACGCCCTCTTCGAGGGTCTCGGCCACACAGAGACTTTCAATGTTGAAGCCGCGGCCGCTGAACAGCCCGGTTACCCGGGAGAGCACTCCCGGTTTGTTGGTGAGCAGAACAGATATGGTGTGTTTCATTTGTGTTTCCAATTAAAAGGGTACGACTTATTTCCATTAAATAAGAATTTTTTTTCTAAATCGAGGCGCTCTTAAAATTTTACCACAGGCATATAATTGATATCAGAGTCTACGCTTACCTCCGAGGATAAAATTTTAAGAGCAACGAAGAGTTAGGGTAAAAAGGCCGTTTCTGGATGGGCACTATACCAGCAGCATCTCAGTATTAGCTTTGCCTGCCGGAACCATGGGGTACACACCTTCCTCGGGAGAAACGGCGAAATCCATCAAAACGATATTGTCGGTTGCCAGCGCCTCTTTAATAACAGGCTCCACCTCACTTGTCTTGGTTGCCCGTAGTCCAACAGCGCCGTAGGCCTTAGCCAGTTCGACAAAGTCCGGGCAGACATCCATCACTGTGGAGGAGTACCGTTTGTCGTAGAAAAGCTCCTGCCATTGGCGTACCATGCCCAGAAAACCGTTGTTGAGAATGGCCACCTTGACCGGGCAGTTGTACTGCTTGGCCGTTGCCAATTCCTGGATATTCATCTGGATGGAGCCGTCGCCGGCGATATCGATAACGCATTTGTCGGGAAAAGCGATCTGTGCGCCGATGGCGGCGGGCAGACCGTATCCCATGGTCCCCAGCCCACCGGAGGTGATAAAACGCCGGGGATGGTTGAAGCGATAGAACTGGGCGGCCCACATCTGATTCTGGCCGACCTCGGTGGTGATGATGGCATCGCCGCCAGTCAGTTTGTCGAGCATTTCCACCACGTACTGCGGTTTGATGAATTTGTCATCTGTACAGTACGACAATGGGTGCTTTTTCGACCAGTTGTCAATGGTTTCAAACCAGGGCATATGCTTTTCCGCCTCATCGGCGAGAGAAAAGTTCTTTTCTTTGTCAAAATGGCCGTTGATCGCCTTCAACGCCGATTTGCAGTCGGCAACAATGGGAACATCGACTTTGACGTTCTTGCTGATCGAGGTGGGGTCGATATCGACGTGGATAATTTTGGCATTTTTGGCAAACTCATCGAGCTTGCCGGTAACCCGGTCGTCGAATCGCGCACCAACGGCGATAAGAAGATCGCGCTCGGCCACCGCCATATTGGCGGTATAGGTGCCGTGCATGCCAAGCATTCCCATGGAGAGCTTGTGGGTCCCTGGAAAGGCGCCAAGGCCCATGAGCGTCATGGTGACGGGAATGTTGAGCTTTGTGGCCAGTTCGGTCAGTTCCCTGTTGGCCCCGGAAAGGATAACACCGCCGCCGACGTAGAGCACGGGCCGCGTGGCCTGCATGATCAGCTTGCAGGCCTTTTCCACCTGACGATGGTGGGGCGTGTAGTTGGGCTGGTAGCTCGGCATCTTGACCGCCGTTTTCTCGGGATAATTACACGTGCCGGCAACAACGTCTTTGGGCAGATCCACCAGGACAGGGCCGGGACGGCCGGTTCTGGCGATATGGAAGGCTTCGCGCAGCGTGGGAACCAGATCTTCCGTGTTTTTCACCAGGTAGTTGTGCTTGGTGCATGGCCGGGTAATGCCGACAATGTCCACTTCCTGGAAGGCGTCGTTGCCGATAAGCTTGGTCGGCACCTGGCCGGTGAGCACCACCATGGGAATGGAATCCATGTAGGCGGTTGCGATGCCGGTAACGCCGTTGGTGGCGCCGGGGCCCGAGGTCAAAACGGCGACGCCGACCTCGCCCGTGGTCCGGCTGTAGGCATCGGCGGCATGGACTGCCCCCTGCTCATGCCGTACCAGTATGTGCTGAATATCTGCTTTAAATAATGCGTCGTAAAGGTCAAGTACGGCCCCGCCGGGAAATCCAAAAATAGTTGTAGTCCCTTCTTCCTGGAGGCATTTGACGATGGCCTGAGAACCACTGCATGTGCTCATAACTGCGTTGTCCTTCGGTTTGAAATTGCTTGAAATCTGACAGAATCAGAACGATCCGTAAAATATAGAGGTGAAGCCGGGAGATGTCAACCACTAACACTTTGCCAAATTCCCGCATCACGGCAATTCTCCGTCGTCCTTTCCAGAACCCGAACTCCATACCAAACTCTCCGATTCGGAATCCAGAAATCAACCGCAGCCACCAAAAACTTTCACCATCAGACGCAAAACACCCTTGACATTCCACTGAAGTGATGAGTACAGTAGAAGCTACTTCAAAAAAGAAACGATTTTTCCAGGAGTTTGCTAAAACTATGAAAAACCTTCTCCTCGCTCTACTACTGCTACTACAGGCAATGCCAGCGCGAACTGCGGCACGAGCGGGGGAGTTATGATGTAGCACTCACATATAGAGAATGACCCCAAAAGGCCACGGTTCGGAAGAACCGTGGCCTTTTTTTTATTTTTTATTCACAAACACGCCAGGAGTAAGACATTATGAATCCGGAATTAGTTGCCAAGTATAGACCCTATCCCCAGGTGGATCTGCCCGACAGGACATGGCCCTCCAGGCAAATCGACAAGGCGCCCACCTGGTGCAGCGTAGACCTGCGGGATGGCAACCAGGCCCTTATCCAGCCCATGAGTCTTGAGAAAAAGCTTGATATGTTCCGGCTTCTTACCAGAATGGGGTTCAAGGAGATCGAGGTCGGTTTTCCTTCAGCGTCCGATGTGGAGTATGAGTTTACCCGCAAACTCATCGAGGAAGACCGCATTCCCGACGACGTCGAGATCCAGGTCCTCACACCGGCCCGCGAGGAGCTTATCAGTAAAACCTTCGCTTCTGTCAAGGGCGCTAAAAGGGCCATCGTCCATCTCTACAACTCCACCTCCACGGTGCAGCGCGGCGTCGTTTTTCATATGGGAAGAAAAGAAATCATCGAGCTGGGCGTCAACGGGGCGAAAATCCTCAAGGAAGAGCAGGCCAAGTACCCGGAAACCGCCTTCCGCTTTCAGTATTCTCCCGAGAGCTTCACCGGCACCGAGCTCGATTACGCCCTGGAAATCTGTGAGGCGGTGATGGATGAGATGGCACCAACTCCGGAAAATCCCATGATCATCAATCTGCCGGCCACCGTCGAGGTCTCCACGCCCAACATCTACGCCGACCAGATCGAGTGGTTTTGCCGTAACATGAAAAACCGGGACAGCGCCATTATCTCTCTGCATACCCACAACGACCGGGGCTGTGCCGTAGCAGCCACCGAGCTGGGCCTGATGGCCGGCGGCCAGCGGGTCGAGGGCACCTTGTTCGGCAACGGGGAGCGAACCGGCAATGTCGACATCGTCACCCTGGCCCTTAATATGTTCACCCAGGGGGTAGACCCCGAGATCGACATCAAGGATATCAACCGGCTCATCGACACCTACGAGAGGGTTACCAATGTTCCGGTTCCCATCCGCCAACCCTATGCCGGCGAACTGGTCTATACCGCCTTTTCCGGCTCCCACCAGGATGCCATTAAAAAGGGCATGGACAAGGTCGAAAGCGACGGCTCCGTCTTCTGGGAAGTTCCCTATCTGCCCATGGACCCGCGTGATGTGGGGAGGACCTACGAGTCCATCATCCGCATCAACAGCCAATCCGGCAAGGGCGGTGTCGCCTATATCCTCGACCATGAATACGGCTTCAAAATGCCCAAAGCCATGCAGCCGGAGTTTGGCCACATCGTCAAGAAACTGACCAACACACTGGGCCGTGAACTGCACAACCACGAAATCGAAAGCGCCTTCACTCAGGAATACCTCAGTTGCATGCAGCCATACTCACTTAAAGGGTTCAACGTGGTCAAACGTCATTTTGCCGATAAAGCACTTTCCTCGGCCGATATAGAAGCACACCTCAAGGTCGACGGTGAGGTCATGGTTCTCAACGCCTCGGGCAATGGACCCCTGGATGCCTTCTGTAACGCCGTCAAGGAAAATGTCACAGGCCCCTTCACCCTGTGCAGTTATCATGAGCATGCTCTGAACTCCGGTTCCAGCGCCACTGCCGTTACCTATATCGAAATTGAAGACAAAATTGGAAATCGCTACTGGGGTGCCGGGATCGATACCGATATAATTGTCTCCTCCATCCGCGCGGTACTCAGCAGCCTTAACAGAGCGGCAAAATAGCAAAGCGGCAAAATAGCGTGCACAACAGCGATATATCCTGGCATGTTACAATCACCAACAAGAAATCATCTTGCTGTTTTTGGGCAACAAGTATACATTTGCCGTAACTACTGATATGGGGCAGGCGGCGTAATTTCACCAACCCCGGCATTTGTAACTGCTTGCAGGGTGTCGGAGATTGTCGCAAGCAGACTGGTGAAGCGTATAGGTCATACGTCAGCCAGGCTGCTTGCGGGAAGATCTGGTGCCCTGTGAGCAGTTACCATTTGCCAATGATGTATTTACATGGAAGAGCAGCCATAATTCAACAACAGGATACTACACGATAATGCCCCTGGAAGGGCACAACCAAATAGATCCAACCAGAGTCTATGTCGCTTCAGAAGATGTGGTGGCCAGGCAAATAGAAGACGAGTTTCTACTGGTGCCTATTGCCTCCGGAATCGGCGACATGGAGGATGCCCTCTACACCCTCAATGATACCGGTAGAGCAATCTGGGAGAAACTTGCCCCGCAAAAAACGGTCAACGACCTGATCGATGAACTGCTGGAAGAGTTTGACGCCCCCGTGAAACCATTGCGGAGGATGTCTGCGGCATTTTAGCCGAACTCTACAAACTCAGAATGGTGGAGACTGTTGGCTGATTTCTCCAAACACGAGCGTACGCTTTCCGGCAGTTTGCTCTTCGAGCTGATGCATTCAATCCTGGATCGAGGCGCATCCTTCAGGTTTAAGGCAAAGGGCGGAAGCATGGCTCCATTTATTAAAAGCGGAGATGTCCTCACCGTTGCCGGGTTGCAGGATAAAGGCCCGCGGATCGGCGATGTCGCCGTGGTGATCAATTCGGTCAACGGGGCGGTGCTTGTCCATAGAATCATCGCCACAACGTCGGACGGTGTTCTGGTCAAGGGGGACAACTGTCATCAGCCGGACGGCGTATTCAAACGCGACGCGGTTATCGGTATCGTCCAGGTGGTGGAACGCGGCGCCAAAAAAGTACATTATGGCGGTGGGGCGGCACGACTGCCGATCGCCGTTGTTTCAAGGAGCGGGCTTTTAAACAAACTCATTCTGCCGCTGCTGCGTAAAGTCAAACGTCGTAGTGCTTCCCCCGCCGAATTGGAGTCAGTATGAGCGAGTCCTATATCCAGACCCAATCGCTTCCCGATTTTGATCTCTGGGAAAAAAAGCGGCAGAACAATGGCCTCTTTTCCTTCACCCTGGAGCTGACGGCGCGCTGTAATAATAACTGCCGCCATTGTTACATAAATATTGCCTAAGACGACCCGGCGGCCCAAGCGGCCGAGCTGAGTTTAACGGAAATTAAAGGTATCATCGATCAGGCGGTGGTATTGGGGGCGATCTGGTGTCTGACCACCGGAGGTGAACCGCTGCTCCATGACGACTTTGAAGATATCTACCTCTACCTTAAACGCCAGGGGCTGTTGGTGTCTCTTTTTACCAATGCCACCTTGATCAACCACAAACACATCGAGCTTTTTAAAAAGTATCCGCCGCGCGATCTCGAGGTAACGGTGTATGGCATCACACCGCACACCTACGCGGCGGTAACGAGAAAGCCGGAGCTTTTCCAGGATTTTCTCCACGGTGTCAATCTGCTCTTGGACAATAATGTCTCTGTTAACCTGAAAAATGTCACCATCCAGGCAAACCTGGACGAGTTTACCGAGATTGACGACTTCTGCCGGCAGCATAGCCGCGACCCGTTCCGGTTCGACCCGTTAATTCATCTGCGCTTCGACCGGGATGAAAAAAGGAATGCGGAAATCCGCAAGCAGCGGCTCAGCGCCGAGCTAATAGCCGCGCTGGAACGCCTGGACGAAGCCCGCTTCAGCGCCTTGGAAAACAACTGCGAAAAACTGCTGTTGACCAATAAGCCGGAATCGCCGAATACCTCTATTTTCGGTTGCGGTGCCGGAGTGTCCGATTTTATCGTCAGCCATAACGGCTATTACCGCCTCTGCTCCTCGTTGTGGCATCCTGAGTGTATTGAGGATCTCAGGAAGACGTCGGTCCGGAAGGCACGCCAGGCTCTTCTACCCAAAGTACGGGCCATGCAGTCGAACGACCCTGCATTTGTCCAAAACTGCGGCGCCTGCGCACTGGTCATTCTCTGCATCTGGTGCCCCGCCCACGCCTTCCTCGAGACCGGCCATATGGATAAGCCATGCCGCTACTTCTGCGAGGTGGCGGAAACAAGAAAAGCAAGTATTTCTTCGTAAAACCGCTGCATCTTCCCCCTGCGATATTGTAATACCGGCTGGTCCTTGCTATTCTGTCCTCCATGTATTCTCCAGCCTCGATAAAAAAGCGCATCAAAAACGCCCTGCGCATAGACCGCGCCATGCTCCTTGTCTGGAAAGCAAGCCGCGGCTGGACCATACTCTCCATCCTGCTCACCACCGTGCAGGGCTTCATTCCCTTGCTGGCACTCTATATCGTCAAGCTGATTGTCGATACCATTACCTTGGCACTGCAATCCGGCAACGCCATGTCCTCCTACCAGAGCGTTGTCTCCCTGGTTATTGCAGCCGCCGCCGTGGCAATTGTCCAATCCGCCGTGCGCACACTTGCAAGCTATGTCGCGGAAGCCCAGGGTGCCGTGGTAACCGACTATGTCTCCAGTGCGCTGCACGATAAATCCATTGCCCTCGATTTGGCCTATTACGAAAATCCCAAATATTATGATACGCTCCACCGCGCCCAGCGGGAAGGGCCCTACAGACCCACAAAAATAGTAAACGGCCTGACCAGGGTACTGCAAAACGGCGTCTCCCTGATAGCCATGGTGGGGCTGCTGTTCATGTTTCACTGGAGTGTGGGAGTCCTGCTCTTTGTGTCGACATTTCCCGGGGTCTTTGCCCAGATAGCCCACGCCCGCAGACAGTTCGACTGGCAGAAGAAACGTACCCAGGAAGAGCGGCGGGCCTCCTATCTGAGCAGCATCCTCACCATGGATTCCTTTGCCAAGGAAATCCGCCTCTTCGATCTCGGTAAATTTTTTGCCGATACCTTCAACGGTTTGCGCACCATGTTGCGGCGGGAAAAACTCGAGCTCAGCCGCAAAAAGGCCATAGCCGAATTCGCCTCCCAGGCCTTTGCGGCACTTGTCCTTCTGGGCTGCCTGCTCTTCATTGCTCTGCGCACCCTGCAGGGCGTTATAACCGTGGGCGATATGGTAATGTACTATCAGGCATTTCAACGCGGGGTGGGCTACCTCAAGGAGCTGCTCACCAGCGTCGCCTCGCTCTACGAAGACAATATGTTTGTTACCCATTTCTTCGAATTTCTCGATATCGAAAATACCCTGACCGACCCGCGAGATCCGCTGCCGCTTCCGGAAAAACCAACCACGGGCATAACCCTGGAAAACGTCTCTTTCCAATATCCCGGCCAGCGCAGCATGGTGCTCAAAGATGTCTCGCTCACAATCGGGGCAGGGGAGGTGGTCGCCTTGGTGGGTGCCAATGGGGCGGGCAAATCAACGCTTGTCAAACTGCTCTGCCGTCTCTACGACCCGCAGAGCGGCACCATCACCATGGAGGGCCAAAAGCTCAACCGCTATGCTCTGCAGCAGCTGCGCCGGCAAATCTCCATCGTTTTCCAGGACTTTGCCAGATATTATCTCACCGTCCGCGAAAACATTCATCTGGGCGATATCACCCTGCCCAAAGATTCGGAAAAGATAGTGCAGGCAGCCCGGAAAGCCAATGCCGACACTTTTATCGAGAAGCTGCCGCAAGGCTACGATACCGTTCTGGGCCGCTGGTTTCTCTCCGGCGAAGAGATCAGCGTCGGCGAATGGCAGAAGATTGTGTTGGCCCGCGCCTTTTTGCGTAACTCTCCGCTCATCATCCTCGATGAGCCCACAAGCTCGCTCGATACCAATACCGAGTATCACCTCTTCACCAAATTCCGGGAGCTCATCGCCGGCCACTCGGCCTTGCTTATCAGCCACCGCTTTTCCACGGTGCGCATGGCCGACAGAATATATGTGCTCAACAACGGCACCATCGCAGAGCACGGCACCCACATAGAACTCATGGCCAACGACGGCATTTATGCCGATATGTACAGCAAACAGGCAGCCTGGCTTGATGCCCGGAATTAGAAGCACCATCCTCAAACCACCATTCCCCTCAAAAATTGAGGTTCTCCGCCGAACTCAAAATTGATATAAACTATACGAGCTGGATCGATAGTCGCCCTGAGGCAATTAATGATGTGAAAAAGAATTGAGGTCTTGCCGCTTCGCCTGACACCGATCAGGATAATGTCGTTACAGGGAATGTATAAACTCAGCAAAATGCAAGATGTGCCGACTGTTGTCACGATGCAACAGAAGATGCTCAAAATCCTTGTGTTTCCGGCGCAGATCAACCGCTTGCAGCGATTCTTCAACAGCAGCCTTTAATTCGGCTAGGTTGTGGATATCGCAGCGGCTGCCAAGAAACTGATAATCCGGCACTGTCCGTGACAACAGGAACATGACATCGTAAAAATCACGTCCTTTGCCTCTGGTGAGCATGGCGGCAATCTTCATGGCACACAGTACCGCTTCGGACGGGACCGGAAATAAGAAGAAAAAACCGCAACCCTTGATGTGTTCCATGACGGGTTCATAGGGTGTCTGCTGATCCTGGGAGTCAATTTTCAGCAGGAAACGCGCCTCCCGATGTCCTGAAATTCCCAGGTTGAACAGAAGCTCCGGGAAATAAAGACTGCGTCGAAACGCCTTCAACCTGCTCTTTTCTCGTTCTCTGGCCTCCACGTTAAATCCACTATTTTGCAGGAAGGTAAGAACATCATCTGACATCCGGATGAACTCTTCTTCGGTAAGGTTTTTGCAGTCAAAATCCAAATCTTCGGAAAAACGATCGATACCTTTGGCCAGGCGCAGGTTTGTGCCTCCGATAAAGGTCATTTTGCGGATGTGCTCTGTGGTGGAAAGATAATCCAGGGTTAATAACTGTACATATTCTTTAAGAATGTGCTTTTGAAAGACTGCATTCTCAGCCATTGAGGCGGGATAGTAATTTTTGATCTGGTCGAGTGAGATCATAAGCTATACACCTTTTCAAGTAACCGCATGCGCTTTTCAAGGCGTGCACATTGGAAGCGTTTTCCCATTGACAGCCATGTCTGCCGGTCCCAGTTCTCACGCAGTATATCCTGATCGAGCCGGAGTTCGACAAGCTCGGACGCTGTAGTATAGAATGGATAAAGATACAGCAGATCCAGCAGCGCTTTTTCTCTGGTCGCATAGGGGGTTGCCCGACCGTCTACAATTGGTCGGCGGAAATAGCCGAACATCAAATCATTCTTCACGCTTTTGTAGGAGTACTCAGCGAATTCATTTGTAAACGAAGCGGTTTTCAGTGATGTGACGCTGGTAATCTGGACCACGGATTCGGGAATCAATCCATACAACGCGAGTGCCGAGTGCAGGCTGATGTAGGAGGGGGTGTAGATTTTGCCGGCGATATATTCGGCAAAATCCGGCGTATCTTTGTATTCTGGAAAGGCGTACCAGCCACGCCGCAGATGCACGAGGTATCCCTTTTTCACCCAACGGACCAGATTATTGCGATCAAAGCTCGGCCGCCATGCATATACCTGATGAATGCTGAAACAGCCGAGGGCAAACATTTTGTTTTTAAATTCAATCCAGTTCATATTTTGTTTCCATTATGCAGCAAATATGCTGCATTTTAGAAATACAACAAACAGTCGGCATTGTCAAACAAGATTGGAGTTGTACCGTAAATATTGAGCAAAGATCTAAAAAAAACCAGCATCTTACCCTGAACTGAACAGCATTCAATGATATGGAGTAACTACTTATGGGGGAAGCGACGTAATGTAACTACCCCCGGCATTTGTAACTGCTCGCAGGGTGCCGGAGATTCGGAGTCTTACGCTTACCTTCGCGATCAGACTGGTGAAGCGTATTGGTCATACGTAAGCCAGGTGGTTCGGTTCGCGGGGAGCCCTGCTGCCCTGTGAGCAGTTACGATATGGATTGGCCTGCCCCATCTCACAGTTCAGTAGAAGAGTTGTTTTGGAAGGAGTTCTCAAGGAAATGGGAATTGCCCCAGATTTATTAGCCGCGGAACTTCGGATTGCAAAAACGGGCTTTGAAACAGAACCAGGCTGGATCTGGAAGTCAGCAACCACTTCCACAGCGGCAGGATAGTTACGGTCTTCCCATCGCGGGTTACTGTCTCCTCATGTTCTCTGGTCAAGAGGAAACCCTCGTTGCATCCGAAATAGTGTAATGCCTCCACAAGCCCGTTGAGCTCTCTGTCTCGGGTTCCAGGGTGGCGGATATCATAGCTGACGTTGGCGACGGTTTTATAAAGCCTCCGTTTTGGATAAATTTCTTTGTCGAGAATCATTTGTCCATTATAAAGGCTTTTTGCATTTATGTCACTGTTTTTATTGTACTATGTTGTATTTTTTTCAATACCTTTAGGTAATAAAAAAGTAAAAATTTTGAATAATTTTGTTAAATGAAATATATGTATGGATGTAATAAAGAGGTAAACACCTAAAGTTACACAGGATATTGCCTTTAATAATGATTAATCGAGAAAATGAATAGTAAAATCAAGCTAAAGCGAAGTGATGATTTTGTTGCCAGGCGGCTCGGTGATGAACTGCTGTTGGTACCAATAAACCAGACTGGTGTCGATGTTCAAAAAATTCAGCATGATGTCGGTCCATGTCAGACCTGTGATGCGGTAGAAATTTGTGGGCAGTGCGTAGCATTTGCGTTGCTGGATGGATGCTCACCTACAGGGCCAGTGCCGTATAGGTGCCGTCTGGCTAAAAAACGTGCGGAGATATATGGTATTGAGAAAAAAATCAAATCAATGCCTGAAATTTCAAGAACTTATGAAGGAGGATGAGATGACCCAAGATACAGTTACAAAAGAATGGACAAAGCCGCTAATCAAACAAATCGACCTCGAATTCGACAAGGAAATGTCAGATAATTGCAAGGGAAGCGCACAGGCATCAAGTACTCATAAGAAATGTGGAATTGCAGCAGGAGAACAAAGTGCCTGTTGGAACTTTCAAACAGGATAACAATTTCCTCGACTGAAGTTTCCTGAAAATTAAAAAAGCTTTTGCGGTAATCAATCCCATATAAGAATGGCTATCAAAAAAGACTTCATTTTCTATGCCAAAATAACTATATTATTAAAATAATTATGCAAATTCGGGTAGATAAATAGTGAAAGGCAAGTGACACAATGGTATAGTTCAGTGTGTCTAACGCATTGAAACTATATCAAAAGGAGTCACTTGCCAATGTTTATACTACGCGATTTACTTGTACCTCTGCAAGAGGTTTTTTCCAAGACGAAGCAAGGGCAGAAGAGAAAGGTCTGGTTTGCATACACACTGCTTGCGGTGGTGGTGCCGTTCACATCGTCAATCACTTCGAATTTGCTGCGTGCTTTGCATACATTGTTCGGATTGGAGATCGAGAGTCAACGGTTTTATACCTTTATGGGAAGTACAACCTTGCCTTGGAAAGCTTTATGGAGAACAATGTGGGGGCAGATTCCAGAGGCGGCTATTGAGGGACGGATTATTGTTGCGCTGGATGATTCTATAAATCCGAAGAGTGGCAGGAAAGTTTTTGGCTGTGGCCATTTCCACGATCATGCGAAGAAAGGGAGCCAGAACTCTTACCCATGGTCACAGTGCATCTTGGCCATTGGTTTGCTGAAAAAAGTGAAGTCTCGATGGGCATGCTTGCCACTTGATTTTCGCTTTTATATGATGAAGAAGGACATTGACGCAAAGTCCCTCAATGCTAACCCAACTTTGTGACCAAAAAACAATAAATATGATTAATATCGAATATTTGAGCTGTATTTGACCGTCGTTATGGCACTACGTTTGTTATTTTGTTCACATTGTTGTTTTGATCGTCCGCCCTGGGTGATGTTTAATTGTTTCTGCAAAAGGTTAAAACCCCCGTCTTTTAGACGGGTAGCATTTTGCTAGCAGTTGGCTTATACTTTTCGGCATGAAATATCGCCAAGGAAGCCATA
>Ga0136557_1001243_pt1 | contig 16927 bp, 15 predicted proteins | sample AntRauTorckE6832_FD_104796 | JGI IMG/M metagenome (GOLD analysis project Ga0136557, IMG submission 104796) | Saline lake microbial communities from Rauer Islands, Antarctica - Metagenome Torckler E6 #832 | ecosystem: Environmental > Aquatic > Non-marine Saline and Alkaline > Saline | place...
CGCGACACCATGGAAGCGGCCTACGTGTTGTCCGCTGCCGACATCGCTCGAATCGTACCGGAGACAGGCAAACGTATTTTCGTCAGCCACACCCATGCTGAAGTCATGACTGGCGTGTTGCGCGCGTTGGATACCGGTGCCGGCAACAGCCGCTTTCTTGGTTATCTTAATCGCGGTGGTACCCTCGATGTGTTTGGCATGTTGCTGGCCAATGGGCAAACCTGGGCGCATATTGTGCGGCACGCAGCGGAACTGCTGGATATTGAGATCGGACGCTGTCTTGATGTCGCGCAGTTGCAGGCAATCAACGGGGCTGGAAACCCGGAAGTGGTTCGCTGAGTGCAGTCTGAAGAGGTGACGAAAAATTTTCTGTATCTGACCCGTCTGGGTATAGATACGCATCAGGAGCCCATCGTCTACATGCGTGAAGACTGTCACGTGTGTCGCTCCGAAGGTTTTGATGCCCAGGGGCGGGTGCAGATCTGTAGTGGTGACCGCAAAATCGTTGCCACGCTCAATATAGTGAAAGGCGATTTGTTAAGCCATGAGCTGGCAGGCCTGAGCGAAGCGGCCTGGCGACTGCTGGCGGCAAAGGAAGGCGATAAGGCGTTCTTCCGCCACGCGCCACCGGTAGAATCGATGAGTGTGGTACGCGGCAAACTTTATGGCAAACCCATAACTGCCGAAGGTGCAGTCAGTGTCATCAACGATATCAGCCAGGGGCGTTACTCCGATATCCAGATGTCGGCTTACGTTGCCGCCTGTGCAGCAAAAAACCTTAGCATTGAGGAAACCATTGCAATTACCCATGCGATGGTTGATGTGGGGCGGCGATTCGATTGGGGCAAGGGCCGGATCATCGTCGACAAACACTGTGTCGGCGGGCTGCCCGGTAACCGTACAACACCGATCGTGGTCGCCATCGTTGCTGCCACCGGTCTGGTGATGCCAAAAACCTCATCGCGGGCTATCACCTCACCGGCGGGCACCGCCGATACCATGGAGACACTGACCAACGTCAGGCTGGGTTTCGAACAGATGAGAGCTGTTGTTGAGCAGCAGGGCGCCTGTCTGGCCTGGGGTGGGTCGGTCTCATTGAGTCCAACTGACGACATCATTATCCGTGTCGAGCGTGCGCTGGACCTGGACAGCGAGGGCCAGTTGGTTGCGTCGGTGATTTCCAAGAAAGTGGCGGCGGGTTCTACCCATGTGCTGATTGATATCCCGATTGGAGCCACGGCAAAGGTGCGCAGCATTGAGATGGCAAAAAACCTGGCCGCGTTGCTGTGTGATACCGGTGAAGCGCTGGGGCTGACGATAAAAACCGTATTCAGTGATGGCAGTCAGCCCGTGGGCCGTGGTATCGGCCCGGCGCTTGAAGCAAAAGATTTGTTGGCTGTATTGAAGAACGAATCTGCTGCTCCGCGCGACCTGCGAGAACGTTCGCTGACACTGGCCGCCTCCTTGCTGGAACTGGCAGGTGCTGGCAGCGGCGAACAGTGTCTGGTGCTGGCGCGTCAGACACTGGACAGTGGCGATGCCTGGCGCAAGTTCGAGGCGATCTGTATGGCTCAGGGTGGATTGAAGAAACCGCCGGTTGCCGCTTTCCAGCATGATATTGTCGCCAATTGCGCCGGAGTCGTTGCCATGATCAACAATAGAGTGATCTCGCGGCTCGCCAGTCTGGCTGGTGCGCCCAATGCGCCGGCGGCCGGTTTGTATTTACATGTGCGTATCGGGGATGTGGTTGAGCCGGGTACGGTGTTGATGACTTTACACGCGGAAGCCGCCGGCGAGCTCGACTATGCGCTCGATTTCTATCGCACACATACAAATGTGTTGCACATTGAGGCCGAGGTGATATGAAGACGCTGCTGTTCAGCTTCCCGGGACAAGACGAGTTTGCCAGTGGCCTGCTGGCGCAGGACAGTCCTTTGCAGGTGGTCGGGTGGCAGCACGGTGAGATGAAAATGCGTCGCTTCCCTGATGGCGAAACCTATATACGTGTTGCCACTGATGTCCGTGATCTTGATGTCGCCATTTTGTGTCAGCTGCATCAACCCGACAGCAAGATCATGCCCTTGTTGCTGCTGGCGGATACGCTTCGTGACCTGGGTGCCCGGCGCGTTGGTCTGGTAGCGCCGTATCTGGCCTATATGCGCCAGGATAAGCGTTTCAAACCCGGAGAAGGCGTCACCTCGCATTATGTGGCCCGTCTGTTGAGTGAGCATCTGGACTGGTTGCTGACAGTAGACCCGCATCTGCACCGTATCAGCAGCCTGCAGGAGATTTACACGATCCCCGCTCGATCACTCACGGCTGTTGCGCCCATCGCGGCGTGGATAAAAAAGCACATAAAAAAACCGCTGATCATTGGTCCCGACAGCGAATCCGAGCAATGGGCGGCCAGTGTCGCCGAGTTGGCAGGCTGCCCATGGGAAGTGTTGCATAAAACCCGGTTCGGAGATCGCAGTGTTGTTGTATCCTTGCCGCATGTCGACAGCTACAAAGGTTACATGCCAGTGCTTGTCGACGATATCATCAGCACGGGGAAGACCATGATCCAGACCGCGGCGCATTTGCAGGCGGCCGGGCTACGCGCGCCGGTGTGCATCGCGGTCCACGGTATCTTTGCATCAGGTGCGCTGGCAGAGATGCAGAAAAATGGTCTTCAGGTTGTCACCAGCAACAGTATTGCTGACCCCAGCAATGGGATTGACCTGACGCTATTGATAGCCGATGCGATGCTGCAATCCTAGAATGCAATCGAACTTCCGTAGGACGGAATCTCGCTGCGAATGCCTTTGTCGAGCCATAATTTCTGCGATAAGGCATCCAGTGCGGTCGCTTCGCCGTGTATCAACATGAGTCTTGGTTTGTCCTCAAAACCGGCTGCCCACTCTATCAACTCTGTCTGTCCGGCGTGCGCCGACAAGCCGCCGATGGTTTCAATGCGAGCGCGAACCTTGAATTCGTCGCCAAACATTTTTACGTTTTTTTTGCCATCGACCAATAGTCGGCCCAGTGTTCCCTGTGCCTGAAAGCCGATAAATATCAGGGTGTTTTCCTCGCGCCAGATCCGGTGCTTGAAGTGATGCCGGATGCGACCCCCGGTGCACATGCCGCTGCCAGCTATAATGATAGCGCCGTGTTTTATTTTATTGATTGCCATGGATTCTTCCGCGCTGCGGCACAGTTTCAGGCTGGGCAGGAATTTTGCCAGTGAATCCCGGCCAGCATCGGTCAGGCAGCGTATATCGTCGTCATCCATAATGTGCAGCCAGCGGTCATAGACTTCGGTGACATTTATGGCCATCGGACTGTCCAGGAAAACCTGCCAGTCATCCAGTTCACCGGCCTGGTGCAGACACCCCAGGTGGAATATCAATTCCTGAGTGCGGCCGATCGCGAAAGAGGGGATCATTACATTGCCGCCTCGTCCCCATGTTTCTGCCAGAACCTGCCGGAACTGATCAAGTGTCTGTTCTTGGGAGCGATGATCCCGATTGCCATAGGTGCCTTCCATCAATACGACGTCCGCATGCCGGGGCGATTCCGGGTCGTTCATCAATGCAGAGTTCTTGTTGCCCAGGTCGCCCGAAAAAACCAGCACCTTGTCCTCGCCTTTCTCGTTGAGCGTCAACTCCACGATTGCTGACCCGAGGATATGCCCGGCATCCATAAACCTGACGCTGGCCTGCGCGCCAATGCTTACTTTGGTGTGATATGCCTGTCCTTGACAGAGTTTTAACGTTGCCTCGACATCTTTTTCCGTGTACTCGGGCTCAATCAAAGGCCTGCCGCTACGCTGGCGCCGCAGATTTTCGCGTTCAAGGTCACGCGCGTACAGGCCCCACGCGTCTTCGAAAAGAATTCGCAGCAACTGTTTGGTGGACTGCGTGCAGTAGATTGGGCCATTGAAACCGTGACTCACCAGTTTCGGCAGCATGCCGGAGTGATCGAGGTGACCGTGCGATAGCACCACAGCGTCAATGTCGGTGGCTGTGAAGACAAATTTTTCGTCCCGCACGCGATCAACGGCGTCGCCACCCTGATGCATGCCGCACTCCAACAGCACCCGGCCCAGCGCCGGTGATTCGATGAGGTAGCATGATCCGGTAACTTCCTGTGCTGCGCCATAAAACATCAAGGTAGCCATAACAAAATCTCCTGAAGAACGGACGTGCGGAAAATAGCCAGACCGGCGATGACCATAAATATCAACAACAGGACCGCGCTTCTATTGACGGTATGGCCCCGCCATAAGCGGCTCCAGCGACGTTCCTGTTGGCGCCAGTCGTGATCCAGCCACGGTAGCTCAAACGAAGGCAGTAAAGTTTGATTCAAACGACGTTTAAGGCTCAACGACAGGCTCAGGAACGGTGTACGCGAGGTTTGCAACAGTCTGGGTGCTTGCCAGCTAAAGTGTAGCCCCGCCGCTGCGATCAACAAACCGCCGCCTATCGGCCAGCCCAGCTCCAGCCATTTGTACAGGGCCAGGCTGTCGCTGGCAGCTGGCTGCATCAACGGCCACAGCCATGGCAGCGCCAGTGGCAATATGCACAACACAAGCCAGCCCAGCACGGCAGCGGCCGGTATCGTGTGTGCTGATGATTTTTCCGATGTCTGTTGGCGCACACACCAAAGCAGATAACAGGCGCGCGCCACAATCAGCGTCGTGCCCAGGGCCCCGATCTGTAGCCAGAGCAACCAGTGCGACATTGCGGGATCGTCGAGCAGGGCTTTGAGCGCTGTCTTCGCGGCGGCACCGCTGCTCAGCGGCAAGCCGGCCAGTGCCAGCGCAGGTACGGCAACAGCCAGCAGCAGCCAGCGGGTTTGCATCCTGGCAGCGGCGCCACCGGCCTTGAACACATCAGCGGCCAGGAACAAGGCACCTTTGGCAAAACCGTGATGAACGGCATAAAGCGTCAATGCTGCGCCAATTGGCGCGCGCTGTTCGGGCAACAACCAGCTCAAGGCTATCAGGAACAGCAGGAATCCCATCTGGCTGACCGACGAATAGGCCAGCGCCTGTTTCGCATCCTGCCGGGGCAGTCCGAGCAGGGCGGCCAGCACAATGCTGATCACGGCTATGGTCATCAAAGGCTGCGCCCAGACCTGCAGGGACCAGTTGTCGGCAGCTGGCGCCACGCTTGGTAAAAACTGCCACAAACCCAGAATACCGGCTTTCAGCATGGCGCCCGACAGAACCGCACTGGCTGGCGCCGGCGCCACCGGATGCGCTTGCGGCAACCAGACATGCAAGGGCCAGAAGCCCGCCTTGAGACCGAGGCCGACCAGCAGTACTGCCGTGCTCAGCGGGGCTGCCGGTGTGTTCAGCCAGTCAGCGAACAACAGGGAACCATCAGCGGCATGCACCCGCATGGCCATACCCACAAGCAACAGAATCTCCCCAAGTATGGCCAGCTGCAGATAAAGCCGACCTGCACGGCGCGCCTGGGGTTTGCCGCTGTGGACGACCAGGCCATACGCCGACAGGCTCATCATGGAGAAACCAACGTAAAAACTGAGAGCGTCCTGGGCAATGATCAGCAGCAGATTGCCGCTGAGCGCGACCAGCCAGAATAACCAGAAACGCAGCAGCCCCGCGTCGTTGCGTTGACTATAGGCAGCGTAGAAACTGGCGACGCCCCAAAGCACGGCCGTGAACGCCAACCAGGGCCGGGTCATTGAGGTATCTGCGGCCCAGCGCGCGCCTGGCCACAAGGCATCGGGCACGAATGGCGCACTGCTGACGACACATGCCGCCAGCGCCGGCACCAAACTCAGGCAAAGCCAGGGGGCCAGTGCCTGCACCCGGCTGCGCAGCACAACCAGCAGCAGGGCGCACAGCAATGGCGCGCTGGGAACACTAAACCAGATCCAGGCGCTCACAAGCCAAACTCCCGGTTAACGATAAACTGGCTCCAGCCCAGCGGACTGAAAATGCTGCCGGCAAAAATGCCAACCAGGATGGACAGCAGTGCGGTAACCAGCGGCGGCAGTAATAACATCCAGTGCGTTTCCAGGCGCTGCCCGGCAAAATTGTTCTCGTGCCAGCCCCCGGCTGGTGGTGCATGAAACCAGCCGCGGTAGATCAGTGGCATAAAATAGGCGGCATTGAGCAGGGCTGACCCCGCCAGAATCAACAACACCCAGTCCTGGTTGACTTCCAGAGCGCCGGTGACCAGATACCATTTGCTGATAAAACCGGCGATGGGCGGTACGCCGATCATGCCAAGCGCACCGACGGTAAATGCTGCCATGCTCCAGGGCATGCGCTGACCCAGGCCGTCCATTTCCTGAATTTTGTGTATGCCCAGAGTTTCGGCAAAATTACCGGCGCAAAAGAACAGAGTGATCTTCATCAAGCCCTGATGGACCAGATGCACAATGGCGCCAACAGCGGCAACGGGGCCCACCAGCGAAACCCCGAGGGTAATATAAGACACCTGGCTTATAGTTGAATATGCCAGCCGTTTTTTGATGTCCTGTTGCTGCAAAGCGCGTATCGACGCAAAGATGATGGTCGTTGCTGCCAGCCACATCAAGGGCTGGGTCAATGCCAACAGGGTGGTTGCCTCAATGCCGTACACATCATAAACAACGCGGATGATGCCAAAGGCGCCGGCTTTCACGACTGCCACGGCGTGTAGCAGCGCGCTGACCGGTGCTGGCGCGACCATGGCCTGTGGCAGCCAGCCATGCAGTGGCACCAGCGCGGCCTTCACCCCGAGTCCTACTATCATCAGGCCAAAGGCTATACGCAGGCTGAGGCTGTTCCCGTCAACAAGGCTGGTTACATAACCGCCAGGGACAAAATTCGGCGTGCCGGCGATGGAATGCAACAGGGCAATGCCCATCAACAGCATGGCACCGCCGCCCAGGGTGTAGGCAAGATAAATCCTGCCTGCGCGCATCGCCTCAGGGGTACCGCGATGGACGACCAGTGGAAACGTTGCCAGGGTCAGCAGCTCATAAAACAACAGGAAGGTAATCATGTTGCCAGCCAGTGCAATCCCTACGGTGGCGCTGACACAGAGGCTGAAGTAACCGAAGAAGCGTGATCGCAGTGGCGATTTTTCCATATAAGCGATGGCGTAAACAGTGGTCATTAACCAGAGTACTGAAGACAGTGCGATAAACTGCAGCGCCAGGGCATCGCCCTGCAGCACCAGTGCAGCGCCAGGCAGAAACGCAATGGTAAAACTGAACTCCAGGCCCTGGCTCACGCCGGCAAGCATCAGCGCGACCAGCATCAGCTTTACAAAGATACCTGACAGGTTGATGATAATGCGCCGGCGCGCGGCCTTTTCCGGTGTGGCAAAAATCAACAAACCCGGAATCAGGGAGCTGAGAATGATGAGCACGGGCAACACAGTGGTCCAGCTCAATGTCATACGCCACCTCCTGCCAGCAACTGGATCAACCATTCCCCGGACAGAGCCATGCCCCAGACCATCAGTGCCGGCAGCAAGGCCAGCCAGTGCCCGACACGATCCGGGTTTATGTCAGGCGGGTTGATGCGAGCACGGTCGAATGACAAGGCGACCACACGAAAAATATAGGCTGCCGACACCAGCGTGCCTAACAATACCCCAATGGCCCATGGCCAGTTCCCGGGCTGGCTCAACAGAGGTTCGAGCAACACCCATTTGGCCAGAAAGCCGCCGCTGGGTGGCAGGCCGATCAGACTGCCTCCGGCAACGGCGAATGCGAACATGGCCACTGGTACGGTTTGTGTCGCCCCGCGCAGACCCTCAACGCGGCGGGTTCCAAGACTGGACTGCATCTCGCCGGCAGCCAGGAATAGCGATGCTTTGGCGAGCCCGTGGGCAATGACAAACAACCACAGTGCGATATGCATTTGCGGTAATTGCCATGTCAGCAGCAGCCCCAGTGCCATCAGTGCATAGCCTAGCTGAGCCACCGTCGAATAGGCGACCACGGTTTTGATATACGGACTGCGCATGGCAGACAGACCGCCAGCGGTCAGCGCGATCATGCCAGCGATGGCCAGTACCGGCCCGATCTGCTGCGCCAGTTCCGGCGGTGCCACCTCGCTCCACAACACCCACAGGATAAAAAGCGGTCCTTTAACAACCAGACCGGAAAGCAGAGCGCTGACCGCGGTGGGCGCACTGGTATGGGCCGGAGGCAACCACAGGTGCAAAGGCCACAACGCCGCTTTTAACATCAATCCGGTTGTCATCAGCAACAAGGCGAGACGGGTAATCACATCCGCCTCGGTACGCGGCGCCAATAACAGCACGTCCAGTTCGCCGTAACGGCCATAGAGCAAGGCGACCCCGAGCAGATAAAACAGCGACGCAGCCAGTGACAGAATCAGGTAATTGGCGGCCGGTTTGTAGGCTTTTTTGCCGGACAGTGCGACCATGGCCACCGCGGTCAATCCCAGCAACTCCAGCGTAATGTATAAATTGAACAGATCTGCGGACAGCCACAAAGCGGCCAGTGAACCATGCAGAAAACAACTCAAGGGCCAGTAGTCGCGCGCAATGCCCTGGCGGCTGAGTCCGGCGTAAAGCCCGATCAGCAGATGCATGAGGGCGGTAAATACTAACAGCAAGGCACTCAGCGAACTGAGCCGAAGGCGAATGGCCAGCCCGGTCTCCCAGCCGCCCAGGTTCAGCATGATCGACGTGCCAGCGTCCACCACATCCTGCAGCGCAAGCCATGCGGCTGCCAGGCTGACGACAGTGCTGACAATAGCCCAGAAGGCGACAGTCCCAGTTTTCAGCGCGCGATCGCACAACAGCAGCAATAGACCGGAAAACAGCGGCGTGGCAAGGCTGAGCAAGGCGAAATTCATCGTTGGGCGCTATCCTCGCTGGTTGTCGCGTCGTCCTTATTGGCCGCAATAATCAGGCGCAGTGCAAATGCCGTGGCGCTGATTGCCACCACCAGCCCGGTGACAACCAGCGCGTGCAGGACCGGGTCGGGAACTTCCGTGCGTTTTGCTAAACTGACCATCACCAAAAAAGTACCTGCGCCCATCAGGTTAACAGCGATCAGGCGTCGTATCGGGTCGTGCAATGTCATCAGCCCATGCAGCGACAGCAGAAAAACCGCGACACCAAGAGTCAGGTATAATTCAATAGCGGTCATGTGCGCAGATCCTCCCGTTCACCGATCACCAGCAGGCTCAGGGTGATGGCGATGGAGAGTGTGGCAATGGCCTCAATCGTTATGATCAGCAGGCCGTTGTAGGCGACAGGATAAACCAGCCAGCCATCGCCCCAGATCGCCGTGGCGGCCGCCACGACCAGGAAAAAAAGCGCGCCGGCCACTACCGACAGCCGCAGCAGCACGGATGACCAGCGCAGCGGCGGCAGCAGGCCGGTCAGGCGCAGGATCACGGCGGCTGCCGCCAACAAGGAGCCGGCCTGAAACGCACCACCTGGCTCACTGGAGCCACGCCACAATAAATAGCCGCCGGTTACCACCAGCAGCGGTGCAAGTACGCGTGCCCATGCCGACATCAGTGCCAGACTTTCGGGCCATTGCGAGGTGGCGCGGTTTTCACTTGACTGACCGTCGCGGAACAATTGTCGCAGACCGCTGAGCGCAAACAGCAGCACCAGTAGCTCCAGAAGGGTGTCCCAGGCGCGGAAATTGAGCAGCACGGCGGTCACCGGGTGTTCGACGCCGCTTTCAGGCACGGCGGCATCGGCCAGCGTGCGCAGGCGTGGTGTCATGTCGGTTTCAGCGTCGAGCAGGCCAGCGCTCATCAGTGAGTCGTCATATAACAAATGTGCCAGGAACATCAGGCTGGCCACCACCGCGAATGCCAGCGCCCCCCAATAGGTGGCAGTTCTGTTGGTTTGATGAAGCTCACCTGGCAGTTCACGGGCGGCGTGCATTAACAATACCCCGGTGAGGCCGGCGCCGATGGCCGCTTCGGCCAGCGCCAGGTCGGGCGCATCCAGTCGCGCCCAGATCAGCGCGACGACAATACCAAAGGCGATAAAAAGTGTCATGGCATCGGCCCGCTGCGGGGCATACAGCGCACCCCATGCCATGATCAACAGCAGCAGGGTCAGTATCAGATCGGGTAACAATTCAAGAGACACGGGGCTTGTCTCCTTTGCCTGGACGGTGCCTGGTGGCGGCCTCATCAGACTGCGCTTCCTCCTGTTCCAGATTAAAGCGCGCCAGCAACTGGCAGTTGACCGCACCCGACGCCATCACCAGGACCCAGACCAGCATCAGCATCAGGCAGCTGCGCCATGACGGATCCAGCAGCGCAAGGCCCAGGGCCATTAACCCGAGACCAAGGGTATCAATTTTGGTGACGGCGTGCAGGCGACTGAACAGGTCGGGGAAACGCAGCAGGCCCAGCGCTGCGGTCACGAAGAACATGCAGCCCGCCAGCATGAAGGCCCAGCCAGCGAAGAAGAGGACTGTACTGATCATGTCCGTCTCCTGAGCATTTGCACCAGCGCCACGGTGACAACGGCGGCCAGCAATGCCAGTACCAGCGCCACATCGCGCCAGACGGCATTGTTCTGCCAGTGTGCGAGTAACAACAAAAAGGCGATGCCGGTGGTACTGAGCATCTGAAGACCCAGCAGGCGGTCGGCAATTGTTGGTGAGTGACTCATGCGCCACAGTCCTGCCAGGGCGCTCAACAGAATGATGCTTGCCAGCCAGATCATTCTGACCCCTCCGCCGGCGGGAACAGTCTGGCCAGGTGAGCTTCCAGCCTGGCCACATCAGATTGCCAGTCGCTGTGGGTATCCAGGGCATGCACCAGCATGATGTCGCCGTCGATTCGGGCAGCAAGGGTGCCGGGCAACAGGCCGGTGACAGCCGACAGCAGCAGGCGTGCAAACGCTGACGAATTTGCCAGCGGGTGCTCTACCCAGCCGGGTGCGACGTCTGGTTTGACGCCAAGCGTGCGGCGCGCGACATCAATACCGCCAAGCAACACCCGACTGAGGAAAAAAAACACGAACCCGGGCAGGAAGCGCCAGGACAGCCGGGGCAGTGTCAACTCGGCGGACAGGGCACATACCACAGCCAGGATGATAAAAATCGACCCAAAAGCCCAGCCCTGATTGTTGCTGAGCAGCAGCCAGAGTCCGGCATACACGACCGTGAGCACCAGTATCGTGCTCAGGCGTTGATATCTGGATGCAGGTCTTGCCACAAACTCTCCTTTTACTGCCGGTTCACGGATCGCAATCTTTCGGACCAGGCTCAGCACACAAATTACCGTCAAGCCATGGTGCTGACAAGCCATGTTAACAAAGTTACAGTGTCCGGCGTGTATCAGATAGAATGTCACCAAAAGCGGGCCGGCAGAAGACACCAGGCGCGCTATCAATATTCACCCGCCACGAAAAGATCAATTGATGTCGGAATTCAACAAACGCTGGCTCGCCGAAGCGGTCAGGCGGGACAGAGCGGATACGCCAGACGACGCGGCTGAAAGCCACGCCCGCGGCCTGGCAGGGGATGCGGAGCTGCGCATCCTGGCGTGGTCAGAGTTCATTGCCGCAGGCAATGGTCTCAAGGACAGGCTGCAGGTTTGGCGCCACAGTGCTGCCTGGGCCTTGCTGGGCTTGCTGATAATCGGTTTGCTGAGCGGTTTTACCGCCGCCCTGGCAGTTCTGGGTGACAGCAATTCGCCCGTTAATGTGATCTGGGCGCTCGGCAGTTTGTTGGGCATTAACCTGTTGTTATTGCTGATCTGGCTGCTGAGCTTCAGCGCCAACGCGCAGGCTGGCTCGCTTGGACGTCTGTGGTATGCCATCACAGTAGCATTTCAGAAACGCTGGCAGAAAAACGGCAGTGCGGCGGCGATCACGCAGGCGTTTACCACCTTGACAGCAAAGGCAGGGCTGAGCCGCTGGTGGCTGAGCGTGGTCAGTCATCTTAGCTGGTTGAGCATCATGCTGGGTGTGTTGGCCGGTCTTACGCTGGCGCTGGCGCTGCGCAGCTATGTGTTTGTCTGGGAAACCACCATTCTGCCAGCGTCGGTTTTTATCGATTTTGTCGAGTCCCTCGGGGCATTGCCGGGACTGCTGGGGTTTGCTACGCCCTCTGCCGATGTCATCACCATCAGCGGTTCGCAGACGGAGACAATCCTGGCCGCACAAAGTGATTTGCAGCGCCGCGCGTGGGCCTCCTGGCTGACCGGTTGCGTGCTGGTATACGGAATTTTGCCGCGGCTGGTGTTGAGCCTGGTTTGCTGGCTGCGTTTGGTGCTTGGGTTGCGCAGAATTCGCTTGCAGGCCAACTCATTGGCCTGGGTGTCACTGGCAGGCCGATTGGCGCCAGATAGCGAAAAGGCGGGGGTGACCGATCCGGCGCCAGCGGCGCGGCCCGTGTTCAAACGACGTATACGCCCGGGTCGGGCCGGTGAAGCCACGTTACTGGTTGGCCTGGAGATCGCCAGCGATCTGCCCTGGCCACCGGCGGGCCTGGCGGACCGGGTGCAAACACACCTGGTGGACAGCCGTCAGCAGCGTGAATACGTGCTGGATCAGCTGAGCGTCGACCCGCCACAAAAGCTCTTATTGGCCTGCGCGGCCGCGCAATCGCCGGACCGGGGCACCCTGCACTGGCTGGCGGACGCCTCCAGCCAGACCTCGTCGGTCGCGGTGTGGTTGATGGGGGCCAACAAGGCATCAGCCGATCGGCTGGCCATCTGGCGTCAATCCTTGCTGGACCTGGGTATCGCGGCCCAATTGGTATTTGACGCTGACGACAAGGCATTGGCCTGGCTGGGGGAACAATCCTGATGTCGGTTGAGGAGCAACTGCTGAAAGCCGTCGATGAGCCATTGCGGATTACCGTGGCAGGGCATACCAACACTGGCAAGACTTCGCTGTTGCGCACGTTGACGCGTGATGCCCGCTTTGGCGAGGTGTCCGGCCGACCCGGCACTACGCGCCATGTGGAAGCGGCCCGGCTGCTGGTCAAAGGCAGGGTCCTGCTGGAGTTGTTTGATACCCCTGGTATTGAGGAACCCATAGACCTGCTGGCGTTGTTGGGACAACAGGCCGATGGTGCCGGCAATGAAGATGGCCGCCTGCGCATACGCCGGTTCCTGGACTCTGAGCCGGCGCAATCGCGCTATGAACAGGAAGCCAAGGTGCTGCGTCAGCTGATAAAAAGTGACGCGGCATTTTATGTGCTCGATGCCAGAGACCCGGTGCTTGCCAAACATCGTGATGAGCTGGAAATTCTGCGTTTGTGCGGGGTGCCGTTGTTGCCGCTGCTCAATTTCGTTGCCGACCCGGATGCGCGTGAAGATGAGTGGCGCGATGCCCTGGCGGGGCTGGGGCTGCACGTGATCGTGCGCTTCGACACCGTGACCCCGACACAGGATGGTGAGCGTTTGCTGTACACCAAGCTGGGCAATGTGCTGGATGCACACAGCAACACCCTTAATGCGTTGATTGCCAGTCACACCGAAGATACGCGGCAGCGTCGGGCCTCCGCATTCATGCTTATTGCCGAACTGCTGATCGATGTGGCCGCTTTGCAGGAACGGCTGGCATCACTGGATGCACGTGCACTCGACATGGCGTCGGCGAAGCTCAACGACCGGGTGCGCGAGCGCGAGCAGGAGAGTGTCGAGCGTCTGCTGAGTCTGTATCGGTTCTACCCGGATGCCATCGAGAGCGCTGCCTTGCCGTTGGTTCAAGGACGCTGGCAGCAGGATCTGTTTGATCCCTATACCTTACAGGCCATGGGCCTGAAGGTAGGCAGCGGCGCGGCAGCCGGCGCCGCGGCAGGCATAGGTGTTGATTTAATGGCTGGTGGCATTACACTGGGCGCGGCTGCTGCGATTGGCGCCTTGCTGGGGGGCGGGTTGCAAACCTTGCGGCACTACGGAAGCAACCTGATGGGCCTGATCTCCGGTGAAAAAATATTGCGTATTGATGATAATATCTTGCGCGCGCTGGCAGCCAGACAGTGCCATCTGCTGAAGGCGCTGGAGTCGCGCGGGCATGCGGCACAACATAAAATAATCGCAGCTGATGGGGCAGATACGGTATTTGCAGGCCAGCGATTGCCAGCGCCCTTGCGTCAGGCGCGGGCCAATCCGGGTTGGGCGTCAGCGCAGCCATCATTCGAATTTGAAGATCGGCGTCAGTACGCCTTAGACGGGCTGGCAGAAATACTGGCGACGAAAACCGATACGAATTTAACAGAACAGTTAACAGAAACCGGGAGATGAAATGAAACTTGAATCACTGGCATTGCATCATGGCTATGAATCCGAAGCGACTACCAAAGCCGCTGCGGTACCTATTTACCAGACGACGTCGTATACCTTCGACAACACCCAGCACGGCGCTGATCTGTTCGACCTGAAAGTGCCAGGCAATATCTACAGCCGGATTATGAACCCCACCAATGCGGTGCTAGAGCAGCGGCTCGCAGAAATGGAAGGCGGCATAGGCGCATTGGCGCTGGCTTCTGGCATGGCTGCCATCACCTACGCTATCCAGTGTATCGCCCGCGCCGGAGACAACATTGTCAGTATCAGTCAGTTATACGGAGGCACGTATAATTTGTTTGCGCACACGCTGCCAACGCAAGGCGTGGATGTGCACATGGCATCGTTCGCGGATTTCGAAGGTCTGGAAAAGCTGATAGACAACAAAACCAAAGCGGTGTTTTGCGAATCGATAGGCAACCCTGCCGGCAATGTTGTCGACATTGAGCGACTGGCGGAAATCGCCCATCGTCACGGGGTACCCCTGATCGTCGATAATACCGTGGGAACCCCCTACCTGTGCCGTGTGTTTGATCACGGTGCTGATATTGTTGTGCACTCACTCACCAAATACATCGGTGGTCATGGCACGACCGTGGGCGGCATCATCATCGATTCGGGCAAGTTTGACTGGGTGGCCAACAAGCAGCGCTTCCCCATGCTTAACGAACCCGATCCGTCCTACCATGGCGTGGTCTATACCGAAGCGCTGGGCGAAGCAGCGTATATCGGACGTTGCCGGGTCGTTCCCTTGCGCAACACCGGGGCGGCCCTGTCGCCGCACAGCGCATTTCTGATTCTGCAAGGTCTGGAGACGCTCGGCCTGCGTATGGACAGGCATTGTGAAAATGCGCTGGCGGTAGCAAAGCATCTGCAGAAGCATCCGAAAGTGGAATGGGTCAACTATGCTGCGTTGGAAGACAGCCCCTATCATACGGTTTGTCAGAAAATCTGTGGGGGGCGAGCATCCGGTATTCTGAGTTTCGGGATTACCGGAGGTCTCACCGCCGGCGCGCAATTTATCGACGCCTTGCAGATGATTCTGCGGCTGGTGAATATAGGTGACGCCAAATCATTGGCGTGCCACCCGGCCAGCACCACGCACAGGCAGCTCAATCCAGATGAGCTTGCGCGTGCCGGGGTCAGTGAAGATCTGGTGCGTATATCGGTGGGCATCGAACATATTGATGACATTCTGGCAGACATCAACCAGGCCCTGGACAAGGTGTCAGTCTAGTCCATGACTGAATCGACGCAGGGCCCAGGCAAACCTTTGCTGAGAGATGGCAGGGTTCACCTGAGCGCCGCGGTTGCCGGCTTTATCGTCGCCACTGCGGTCGCTTTTATCGGCGATAATCAGGTGGCCTGGGCAACACCGGTGTATTTTGTACTGGGTTGGCCAGTGATGTGCCTGGTGATTTATTTACTGGCACGTGTTTACCCGCACAGCAGCTGGCGCTGGACATTGAGCATGATGCTGGGCCAGGTGTTTTCATCGATCTTTTTTGGCAATGCAAGTTTTGTTCTGCAGGCCATGTTGTTCGTGACGCTGTTGTCTGCGCCGCAGTTTGTGGCGGGGGCCCTGGGTGCCAGAGCCGGCTATGCCAGACAAGTCAGGCAAGCAGGCGTCAAACAAACAGAGCGCAGCATTAATACTGAAGATTCATCGGCACAGGATAAATTATGAAATTTCAAGGCAGTCCAGGCTTTACTCATGCACAGCGCGAGCGCATTGGCGTGCTGGTAACCAATTTGGGGACACCCGACGCGCCCACGCCGTCGGCCTTGCGTCGGTACCTCAAGCAGTTTCTGTGGGACCCGCGCGTTGTTGAGTTGCCCAGGCCATTGTGGTGGCTGATTCTGAACGGCGTGATTCTAACGATTCGTCCGCGTCGCTCGGCAAAATCCTATGCCACAGTGTTTACCGACGAGGGCTCGCCACTGTTGTTCCATACACGCAATCAGGCGCATGCGCTGGCGGCCGCGCTGCAGTCTCGTGGCCACGAAGACCTGGTCGTAGATTTTGCCATGCGCTATGGCAATCCTTCGATACCATCAGTGCTGGAGAGCATGATGCAACAGGGTGTGCGTAAGCTGCTCGTGGTGCCCTTGTATCCGCAGTACTCTGCCTCCACCACGGCATCGACCTTCGACGCCATCAGCGCCGACTTTACCCGTCGCCGCTTGATGCCGGAGTTTCGGTTTGTAACCCACTATCACGACTTCCCGCCGTTCATTGCGGCGGCTGCACAGCGCATTGAGGCGCACTGGGCGGAGCACGGTCGCGCTGATCGCCTGATGTTCTCCTATCACGGGGTACCAAAGAAGTACCTGCTCAATGGCGATCCCTACCACTGCGAATGCCACAAAACCTCGCGGCTGCTGGCGGACGCCCTGGGTCTGGGTGCGGACGAGTGGATGACTACCTTTCAGTCGCGCTTTGGCCGCGAAGAGTGGCTCAATCCCTACACCGATGAGACGCTGAAGGCGCTGCCAGGACAGGGGGTCAAATCGGTGCAGATTTTTTGTCCGGGCTTCTCGGCTGATTGTCTGGAAACGATTGAGGAGATTGGCGAGGAGAACCGTGAGTACTTCGAGCACGCCGGCGGTGAGCGTTATGAATACATCAGCGCCCTGAACGACCGGCCGGAGCACATAAGTGCGCTGGCA
>Ga0136557_1001244_pt1 | contig 16925 bp, 11 predicted proteins | sample AntRauTorckE6832_FD_104796 | JGI IMG/M metagenome (GOLD analysis project Ga0136557, IMG submission 104796) | Saline lake microbial communities from Rauer Islands, Antarctica - Metagenome Torckler E6 #832 | ecosystem: Environmental > Aquatic > Non-marine Saline and Alkaline > Saline | place...
TATTTTAAGATCTTCTTCAAGCTCTGAAAAACCTTCCAGTGACTTTTTAGACATGGTTATATTTTTATAGATTGTTTCAAATCTTTTTACCATAAAATCTGAATTTTTTTTTCTTTTATGGGTTTTAAACTGTTCAAAATCTTCCAGCTTTTTTTTAAGTTCTTTTATCTCTTCCTGTTTGTTCTTTTTGAATTCAATGTAGGAGTGGAGCTTTTCTTCAAGAGAGATAATCTCCTCAAACATTTCTTCTTCATTAATTTTGGTTTTATTATAGTTTTTGTTTAGTTTGTTAATCTGTTCAAAAAGATAATTTTTTTCATTCTTTAACTCATTAAGAATTTTTCTGTAATTGTTTTCTTCTTTTTTTAGACTATCTATTTTTTGGATAAAACTGCTGTGAAATTTTTCTGCTTTTTTTGAAGCTCTGTAATATATTGAAAAGAAAATGATTACAGATAAACAGGTTAAAAAAGATATAAGAAAAATTTTTGATTTTCCGGAAAGTTCTGCAGAAACTTCAGTGTTCAGGCCTTTACTGAGTATACTGTAGTTTCTTTTGGCGATTTCATCAGAACTTGTGAATATATTTGTAAATATTTTATTGTCTAATTTTGTATATGAAGGGTATAAAATTTTACCTGAGCTTGAGGATACTGTAGTTTCAATATCTATAACTGAGTTTTTTATAAGCAGGTCGTTTTTTTTGAAATCTTCCAGGTTTTGGCTTACTGCATTTTCTATTTCAATATAACCTTCAAGAATGCTTTCTGTATTTAGAAGAATTATGTTTTTAATTTTTTTTATATATGTTTTTTCAAGTTTATTATTAATGAGGTTAAGTCCTGATATGTAAATTACCGGAGGAAGAATCAGGCACAGAATCATGGTTTTCACAGGAAAAAATTTCATTTATAAAGCCTTGTAAAAGCATAGTATGTAAAGTTTTTGCACAGATATGTTCTGGAATTAGCAGTTATTTTAAACTAATTAACACTTTTTTTGTTTTATTTAAAGCTTGTATAAATAATTTGTTTTCTGCTTTTGGATTTCAGCAGAATTGGTGCTTATATAAATGTAATTATATCAAATAATATTTATACAATAATTAAGATTCAATCAAGATAAAATATAGGTTCTGTTTTAAAGCCTTTTCAATAAAATAGTGATAAAATATGAATAAAAGCTTGACTGAAAAAAAAAATTAAGGATATAAATACAGATAAATCACCCTTTTTTAAAACAAATTAACCCGGGCGGCAGATATGAAGAAAAAGATTGTTTTTTTAATGATTTTCTCTGTCTTATTCTTGTTCACTAAAGGTTTTGGTTCGGTAATATCGTATAAAGATATAAAAAAATTCTCCTGTTTTGAAGGTGTTGGAGGAGAAGGACCTCTGTCACAGCTTATATGGGGCAACGGATATGAATACAGCCATAAAATGCCTGATGATTTTGTGTCTGATGAATTTTATGCTGTGAATGCATCTGTTTCCATATCAGGATTCTGGATAGGTGAGGGAAATAATGTCAGAATTTCAGAAACTTCTGTTGGGTATTTAACTCCCGGACTAAATACTTGTCTTTTTACTTTAAGTTCATCGGTTACCTTTTTTGACATAGCCCATATTTTCGGTTCATGGTCAGGGAGTAATAATCTTGGTATTTCAATAAGGAATGAAGAAACAGTTCCTGGAAACGGAATTTTTAAACTTTCAGAGTCTGTTTTTAAATTGAATTATGAAAAATATGAGGTTTCGCATACTCCTGAACCCGGAGCACTTCTACTTTTAAGTTCCGGAATTCTTTTTTTTGCTGCAGTATGCAGAAAAAAATATAAACAATTTTCAGCAGCTGCATAAAGTTATTTATTGTAAACCTGAATTTTAAAAAACAGGTTACAGGATCTTGCACAATTCAAACCCATAAAGATTTAATCTTACAGTTTCTTTCGCTGATGAGGTGTTGAGAAATAAAGCAAAAGTACTGGTAGAATTTGTTGTGTTCCGGGCCCCTGAGTCTTAGTGAGATCTGAATTCAACCTGAAAGGAGTTGAAAATGGGATTTTATGAATGCAGAAAATACAAAAGATACTATTGCCAGTCTCCTGTCATGATTTACAGTTCGGATGAACCTGACAATTATTATTACGGCCTTTCTTATAATTACAGTAAGGGCGGAATGTATGTAAAAACAGACGGAGAGCTCACACCGGAAGATCCTTATTTAATAAGAATGCTTAATTATGAAGAGGACTCAGAATTTCCTGAAAACCATGATGAATATGCAGCTTGTGTAAAATGGGCAAAAAGTGCTGAGTGTTTTAATTATGCAAACAGTCAGTATTATTACGGATACGGGTTTGCTTTTCTTGGGAAATCTGAAGAAAAGCAGAAGATATAAAATATTATTCTGTCATATTTTATATAAAAACTTTGAAGATCTGCCCTTTAAAAGAACAAATTGACAAGATTTTATTCTGAATATAACCTGAGAGCTTTAAAATATTTAAACAACAAACTCAGGCGGATTAATGGGAAAAATTCTTGTTACAGGCGGAGCAGGCTATATAGGAAGTCATACCTGTGTAGACCTTTTAAATTCAGGCTATGAAGTTATTGTTCTTGATAATCTTGAAAATTCAAGCAAAGAATCCTTAAAAAGGGTTGAATCAATAACAGGGAAAAAAATAGATTTTATATCCGGAGATGTCCGGGATAAAAATATTTTAAATAAAGTATTTAAAGAAAACAGTATAGATTCAGTTATTCATTTTGCAGGATATAAAGCTGTAGGTGAATCTACCGAATTTCCGTTAAAATACTATGAAAATAATGTCGGAGGCACAATCTCTCTTTTGGAGGTTATGTCTGATTATAAGATTAAAAATATTGTTTTCAGCTCCTCTGCAACTGTTTACGGTGATCCTGAGACAGTCCCCATAAGTGAAGACTTTCCTTTAAAGCCTTATAACCCCTATGGTAAAACAAAAAGAATGGTTGAAATGATTCTTGAAGATATTTATGAATCTGACAACAGTTGGAATATAGGTCTTCTAAGGTATTTTAATCCTGTAGGAGCTCACAAAAGCGGGCTTATAGGAGAAGATCCAAAGGGGATTCCAAACAATCTTACTCCTTATATAACTCAGGTTGCAGTTGGAAAACTTGAAAAACTATCTGTCTTTGGTAATGACTATCCGACAAAAGACGGTACGGGTGTAAGGGACTTTATTCATGTTAATGATCTGGCATCAGGTCATGTAAAAGCACTTGAGAAAATAAATAAGAATCCCGGCCTTTTTATATGTAATCTGGGTACGGGTAGAGGATATTCTGTGCTTGAAGTTTTGTCAGCTTTTGAAAAAGCATGCAAAAAAGATATTGACTATTCTTTTGAAAAAAGAAGGCCCGGAGATATTGCTCAGTGTTATGCTGATACTAATTTTGCAGAAAGTTTTCTCGGCTGGAAAGCACAATATTCAATTGAAGATATGGCAGAAGATGCCTGGAGATGGCAGCAGAAAAACCCTGACGGATACAATAAAGATTAGCTTATGAATTTAGTATACTCTACAGAAACCGGTAAAGTCTGTCCTGACTGCAGAAAACCGGCAGATAAATGCAGTTGTAAAAAAAAGAAAAAGGATAATAAATCACCTTATCCCGATGTAAAAAATGACGGAATTGTAAGGCTTATGCTTGAAAAAAAAGGCAGAAAAGGAAAAGGGGTTACTCTTGTTACCGGCCTTATGATGGATGAAGAAGAGCTTAAGGATTTTTCAAAAAATCTTAAGAAAAAATGTGCAACAGGTGGAAGTGTAAAAAACGGTATAATAGAAATTCAGGGAGACAACAGGGATCTTCTGAAACAAGAACTTGAAAAATCAGGTTATAAAGTAAAAATTGCTGGGGCCTGAATATAACTTTGAAAACGATTTTAAAGAATTTTTGCCTCGAATTATGCGAATAAACGCGAATGATTGCTTTTTTTCAAAAAACCTTGGAAAATCCGGATAAACAGTTAAACTGAAATTTTTTTTTCTAAGCTTTTGGTCGGGCTCCCAAAATCCAACTTGGGAGTTTTGTGTTGCTTGGGATCAGCAAAGATTGTTGATTAACAACCTTAATAAGACGGTGTGAAATTTGCCCTCTGTTAAGCCATTTTTTATCAGAGGAGAGTTTAAATATTGTATAGCACCTCTCGGCTCAGGGCATCTTAATTTATATCTGCTTCCGTCATAATGACATTTCCAGCTTTTTAAAGTCTGTACAGACGGAGTAACTCTGGACCATGCTACAGTTAATCCTCTTGATGCTCCGAAATCTATATGCATATGAAATCTTGGATCTGATGTTTGTTCATAAATGTAGGTCGGAAAGGCTGATGCTGATAAAGGAATGAAGCTTATCAGTAAAGCAAAAAAAATAGTTTAAATGAAAATCGCATAAATATTTCCCCCTTTTTTGAAATTTAAATATATACAGGCTGGTAATTTTGTACCTGATTTATTCATTTTATATTAAAATATAGATAAATGAATATCAAATAAAATTTAGGGTAGTTACGGAATGTTATAAAGGAAATCTAAAAAAACATTCTGGTAATTTTAAACTGATTATTTTAAAATTATTGTATACCTAAAAAAAAAGGAGGTTTTAATGCGAATTTTTTTTATTTCTTTTTTTCTGGCAGTTTTTCTCTTTTGCTCATCTTTTCCTGTTTCTGCCGGATTTAACTGTATAACTGAGGAAAGGGGGGTTCGGATTGCATGGTTTGGTCATGGAGGTCATCTTAAGTTTACAAAGGTGAGAAAGTTTACTTCAGACTTTTGGGTAACTGTAGATCTTAATAAAAAAGGACATAATGTTTTTTCCGGTATTCCTTCCAATAGCCAGAAAATATCAATACCCAAAGGGACACAAGATGTTATTTTAAATATTGCAGACGGACAGGGAGAAGTCTGTTATTCAAGGTCAACCAATTAGTCATGATCGAAACATGAATTCTTTGTTGAGGGATTAATTAAATTTTTATAAGGAGAAAAGCTTTGAAAAAAATAGTTTTTATTTAAGTTGTTCTCTCTGCTGTTATTTTTTGTTCAGGAGTTGCAGGTGCTTCAGGTAAATGTAAAAAGTCCTGCAAATCTGAGGTGTCATGCAAATGAAATGAAAAAAGCCCTGCTTCATATGAACAGAGGCCAGAACATAACAATAAAACTGGAAGTGTTCTGCCAATACGGTGCTGTTAAGTGTATTTCAATAGGTCAGTCAGGCGGTACTGCTCAGTTTGTTCCTTCCAGCAGTCCTGTGTATAAAATATGCGGAAATCCCTGCAGATAATATATTTTTGTAATAAAAACCAGTGCTGCTGAGCAGAAGTTTATGTTTTTACAGTTTATACTAAAGGCAGCAGCACTGTAAAAAAATCAGCACGAGAAATCCTTTCCATAAACAACAAAAGCCTTATTTGTTATAAGACCCTGGAAAACTTCAAAAAAGTTGAATGAATTTATTTATGAAAGCATTCATTATTGAAAGATAATATTAAGGTGCTAAACTGATTAAAATTTATATTTAATGAAGTAATCCAGGGGGTAAAATGGAAGAAAAAAGCAAAAAAGAAAAAGCAGAGTACGCTGTTGATATTATCCACAGAACAATGATGCATCATTTTTTATGGTTTTCGGAAGTAAAGCACCAGATGAGTGAAGAGATTGCTTTTGAAACTCTTAATAATGTTTTGCATAAAAGTCTTAAAATTCAGATGAAAAAACTCGGGAAAGTCCTTGACTTTGAAATCGAAGACGGAATACCTGCACCACTTTTGAATCTTGAAGATCAGAAAATGGAAGAATTAATTGAAACATTGTCCTTAAACTGGCTTGTTAATGACGGAGTCTGGTTTCAGGCTGTAGAGTTTGAATACGGAATGAATGATGCCAAAAGATGTAATGATTCATGCTGGTCGAATTTTTCCCCCTTTGAAGCAAGATCAATAAAAAAACTTCTTGATATTCCCGATAATCCAGGTCTTGAAGGTCTTGAAAAAGCTCTTGAAGCAAGAATTTATTCAAATATAAATACCCAGTCCTCATATTGGGAAAATGACAATTCACTGGTTTTTCAGATGAACAAATGCTGGGTACAGGAAAAAAGAAAATCAAGAGGCCTTGACGATTATCCGTGTAAATCTGCAGGACTTGTGGAATATGCATATTTTGCAAAGGAAATCGATAAAAGGATAAAAACTGAATGCATAGGCTGTCCGCCGGATAATCATCCCGAAGAATGGTACTGTTCCTGGCGTTTTTATATTTAACCTGACTCAAGTTATTATATTTTAGGCTATTGGTATAGAATTTTTGAAATCAGAGTATTTTAATATCCTGATATTTTACATTTAAATTCCGCATTTTTTTGATCAGTATCAAATAGTATGATTTTTGATATAAGCACATTTTTAGCAGAAATTCTTTACTTGTAAACAGTGTTTGAATAATTGTATATATAATATAATTCTTTTTAAAACCAGAATTTGGCTATATTTCAACCTTAAAAAATTACAGAGAGAACTGCTGAAATGAAATAGTCAACAAAGAAATTTATGAAAAAATAAAATAATAACAAATCATTATCCTTCCGGAGTTTTTATGAGTGTTTTTTTGTCTGATAAACAGGGTGACTGGGATTTTAATCTTTTTTTTGAGTCAATGTCAGACGGTGTTTGTATACACAAACTTTTGTTTGATGAATCAGGCAAGCCTTCAGATTACGAAATTCGAGGGGGTAATTCAGCATTTATAAGCATTCTTGGTTATGACATAAAAAGTGCGATAGGAAAAAAAGCATCAGAGTTTTATAAATCTTACCCGCCTCCGTATCTGGAAACATATGCAGAAACCGCATTAACACAAAAAAGCTTAAGCTTTGAAACTTATTATCAGCCCCTTGAAAAATTTTTTAGGATAACAGTTTTTTCACCTGAAAAATACTGGTTTGTAACGCTTTTCTCAGATATTACAGAATCGGTGATAAATAGAGAAAAAATCAATGAAGAAAAAAAACTTTTAAGGGGATATATAGAAAATGCACCATACGGAATTTTTATATGCGATGAAAACGGAAATTATGAAGAAGTAAACAAAGCTGCTTGTGAAATAACAGGTTTTTCAGCTGATGAACTTAAAAAAAAGAACTTCAGGGATCTAGCTTTTACTGAAGATCTTTCTGTGTATGAAAAATATTTTAAAATTGCTCAATCAGGAAAAAGTATTTCTGCAGATTTAAGATTCAAAAGAAAAAACAGCTCTTCAGGATTCTGGAATGTTCGTGCCGTAAAATTATCTTCTTACAGATACCTTGCTTTTACAAATGATATTACAGAAATTTATTCTGCTGAAAAAAAAGAGAAAAGAATTTTAAAAATACTTTCATTTATGACTGAGGTAAACAGGGTTGTTTCAATGGTAAATAATCCGGGAGATCTTGTCTCAGGAGTATGCAGAGTTTTGGAGCTATCGGATGTATATAATCATGTTTTTTTTGTTTTATACGATTCAGATAAAAATATCAGTTACACTTCTTATTCACGAAATCTTTCATTTACAAAAGATTTTGAAAAAGATTTGCAAAACGGATTTGTGCCTAATTGTTTTAAAAAAATACCCCAAAATGCTCTTTACTCTATAGTAGAAAATCCCGGTGCTGAATGCGCAGGGTGCTATTTAAAAGATAAGTACGAAAACTGCGGGGCTTTCATACTCAAATTATCACTTGATAACAGTTTTTACGGCTATTTGTCTGTAAGCATTGATCATGAAAATCTTTACAACGATTTTGAAAAGGATTTTCTTTTAAAAATGGCCTCAGATATTTCAAGGGGGCTTAAAAATATTGATAATATAACTGAACTTAAAAATGCCAGAAAAAATCTTTCAGAACAGAAAAACAGGCTTGATCAGTTTTTCGAAAATATGAAAAGCGCAGCAGCTGTTTACAGATTTGATGAAAATGTAAACGATTTTATTTTTACAAAATTTAACTCATCTGCAGAAAAAATTGAAAAAATCAAAAGGGAAAAAATAATAGGACAAAGTGTTAAAAAAGTTTTTCCAGTAAGCCTTGATATCGGTCTTTTTCAATGCTTTAAAAGAGTTTATGAGACAGGAGTTTCAGAGCAGTTCCCGCTTTTTTATTATGAAAATAAAAATATTTCCGGATGGAGGGATAATTATGTTTTTAAGCTTGAAAACAATGAAATTGCAGCAGTTTATGATGATGTAACAGAAAAAATAGGCGCTGAGCAGAAGCTCAGAGAGCAGGGTATAATACTTGGTACCTTAAATTTTATTTCATCGGAAATTATTGAAGGGTATAATATACAGACAATAATCAGTAATATATTAAAAAGGCTTTTTGCAATTTTTCCTGATTTAAGGTGTTCATACTGTATTTTATCAAAAAATAAAAAGCTTGTTGTTGTAGATTCGATTGAGCCGGAAAATATGGTATCAATAAAAGGTTTAAAAGCCGATATATCAAAGGCTTCTGAATATTCAGGCAGGCTTTTCAGCGGGGAAATTCTTGAATCATCAGATGTATACAATGACCCTTTTTTTGAAAACTTGAAAAATGAAATGCACATGGGTAATACAGCAGCAGTTTTAGATGTTCCATTTAAATTCAGAAACAGGGCAAGGGGGCTTTTCGCCCTTGATTCACCTGTGAAAAGGGTTTGGAAAGATTTTGAAAAAAATCTTTTAAAGGAGATTTCTTCTCTTATTTCAATCCTTTTTAAACAAAAAACATCTGAAAACCAGAAAGCTTTTTTTCTTAAAAGCCTTGAAAAGAGTGAAAATGAATATAAAAACCTTTTCAACAATACCCCTGTTGGTATTTTCAAGACAGATTATAAAGGCCGACCTGTATATGCCAATCCTGCCATGGCAGAAATTTTAGGGTGCAGTTCTCCCCGGGATATACTTGATAAATATAAGGATCTTTCAAAAGATCTTTATGATGATCCTTTACGGAGAAAAGATTTTATAAATCTGATTCAGAAAAATAAAAAAGTAAAAGATTTTGTGTATAAAGGAAAAAGAGCCGACGGAAAAAATGTATGGCTTGAAATGAGTGCTTCTGTCTCAGGAGATGAAAAAGTGACTGAAGATTCATTTTTAGAAGGTTTTACTAAAGATATTACAAAGCAGAAAACCGCAGAAGAAAATCTTAAGTCCTCCGAAGAAAAATTTTCCAAAATATTTTACAAAAGTTCTGCAATAATGACAATTGTTGATATAAACTCAAAAGTTTATATAGATGTTAACAATGCCTTTGTACAAACAACAGGGTTTTTAAGAAAAGAGATTTTGGGCGCCTCTTCTGTTGATACAGGACTTTTAGCAAAGGAAACCAGAACCAGGCTCTATGATATTCTTAATGAAAAAGGCCGAATTGATGATACAGAAGTAGAATTTTTTACCAAAAGCGGGGAAAAAAGGTTTGGTCTTTATTCAGGAGAACTTGTGGATATAAATGATAAAACTGTTCTTCTTTCCACAGTAGCAGATATAACAGAGAGAAAAAGATTTCAGGAAGAAGCTTTAAGAGCCGGTCAGCTTGCATCAATAGGAGAACTTGCTGCAGGTGTTGCTCATGAAATTAACAATCCTGTAAATGGTATAATTAATTATGCCCAGCTTCTTTATGATGAATTTGAGGAAAAAAATGAAGATCCTGAAATTGCAGCAAGGATAATTAAAGAGGGAGACAGGGTTTCAGGCATAGTAGGAAAACTTTTAAGCTTTGCAAGGGATCAGAAAGAAGATTTTTTCAATGTTAATCTGTATAATGTTTTAATGGAAACACTTTATCTTGCAGAAGTTCAGATAAAAAAAGACGATATTGTTATTGAAAACAGGTTTCCCCGAAACCTTCCTGCAATAAGAGGTAAGTTTGGTGAAATACAGCAGGTTTTTTTAAATATTTTAAGTAATTCACGTTATGCATTAAATGAAAAATTCAACCATTTTGACAAGAATAAAATTATAGAAATTAGCGGTCAGACTGTATTAAAAAATAATAAAGAAAATGTAAGAATAGTTTTTAAGGATACAGGAACAGGCATACCTGAAAAAATCTTAAATCAGATTCAGGACCCTTTTTTTTCAACAAAACCCAGCGGGCAGGGAACCGGGCTTGGTTTAAGTCTCAGTACAGGGATAATATCTGCACATAAAGGAGATATTAGTTTTGAATCCAAAGAAGGAAGCTATACAAAAGTTATTATTGATTTTCCGGCTGAACAAAAGGAAGTATAGATGAATTTTGAAGGTGCAAAAATTCTTATAGTAGATGATGAGGAGAGTATAAGGTATACTTTTAAGGTTTTGCTGGAAAAGCAGGGCTACTCTGTTTATACTGCCTCTGGTTACGAATCAGCAGTTAATCTTATGTCTGACAATGATTTTGATCTTGTTTTTGCAGACATTGTTTTAAAGGGAGCCAAAGGGGTTGATATATTAGATTATGTATCACGCAGCTTTGAAAATCTTCCTGTTGTTATGATAACAGGCCGCCCGGAAATTGATACTGCTTCCGAAGCTTTAAGGCTTAAAGCTTTTGATTATCTTGTAAAGCCTGTTACCAAAGATACTGTGATTAAAGTTGCTAATTTTGCCCTTAAAACCAAATATCTTTATGATCTTAATCAAAAAATTGAGGAAGAAAAGGAAAATTACAGAAGAAATCTTGATGTAATTTTTAAATCAGTAAAAGACGGTATTATATATCTTGATAATAATTTTTATATTGCAGAGTTTAATTCAGCAGCTGAAAGAATATGCGGTTTTAACCCTGTGAATACCAAAGGATTAGCCTTTGATAAACCTGCCGAAAAATGCTCCGGAGAATGTGTATATCATATAAAAAATGCAGCAGAAAGCTATGAAGAAACAGATTCTGTTGAAATAAGCTGCATGCGAAAAGAAATTCCCGATCAGAAGGTGCTGTTGTCATGTTCTTTTTCTGAAAGGGATAAAAGTATTGTAATTGTTTTAAGGGATATAACCGAGTTTTCAAGGATTAAATCAGAGCTTAAAAAAACAAGATTTCCTGAAATCATAAAGGGAAGCAGTCCGGAAATTCACAAAGTTTTTAATCTTATAAGTGGTTTAAGCTCAACAGATACTTCTGTGCTTATAACCGGAGAAAGCGGTACAGGAAAAGAACTTGTCGCAAAATCACTTCATTACTCTGGTATACGTTCAGATAAGCCTTTTGTAACGGTAAACTGCTCAGCATTGTCTGAAAACCTTCTTGAAACCGAGCTTTTCGGGCATGTAAAAGGTGCTTTTACAGGGGCGGTCAGGGACAAAAAAGGGAAGTTTGCAATTGCAGATAAAGGGACTTTGTTTCTTGATGAGATCGGAGATATTTCTCCGGCAGTTCAGGTAAGGCTTTTAAGGTTTCTCCAGGAAAAGGAGTTTGAACCAGTAGGTGATAATAATACTGTAAAAGTCGATGTAAGAATAGTTGCAGCAACAAACCGGAATTTAAAGGCGTTGGTTAAATCCGGACAGTTCAGAGAAGATCTTTATTACAGGCTTAATGTTTTAAATATTGAAATGCCTCCTTTGAGAAAAAGAGTTTCTGATATTCCTGTTTTGTCTGATCATTTCAGAAAAGTTTTTAACAAAAAATTTTGCAGAAATATTAAAGAGTTTACAGAAGATGTATATGATATTTTTTACAGGTATTTGTGGCCCGGAAATGTAAGAGAGCTCGAACATGTTATAGAACATGCTTTTATAATGAGTACCGGAAAAAAGATAACACCAGAGCATCTTCCTTTAGAACTTGAAAACAGATTGTTTTCATCAGAGACTGAAGATCTTGCAGAAAAAGAAAAAATTGTAAAAATCCTTGAGCAAACAGATTACAACAAGGCAAAAGCAGCAAGGCTTCTTAATATGAGCAGGCAGACCATGTACAGAAAAATAAAAGATTATAATCTTTAAATGATTTCTGTTCAAAACCAATAAAATTGGCAACGGGAGCCCGTAGAGACGCGATTTATCGCGTCTCCATTTCTTACGTTTCATGTCAGCAAAAGAGACGCCATAAATCGGCGTCTCTACGCCGGCAATCCAAAAATTCCAGTTTTGGCGATCGGTTCCCAAACTTTAGTTTGGTAATCTATATTTTGATTATTCTCAGATGTTTACATTTCCAAGCAGGAGCTTGGGAATGAGCCCGGTTGCTGGCTGCTTTATATGCCAGACGTTCTAGGACTGCTGGCTCCCAAGCTCCTGCTTGGGAGACTATCTTTTATGTAACCAGAAAAAAAAGTAAGTTTACACAAGTGTAACAATACACAAGTGTAACAATACACAAGTGTAATGTTACACTTTTTTTACAATTAATCTCTAAAGCTGTTTAAGTCTTAAAAGTATTCAAAATCCCTTATATAACAAACTCTCAACTTTTTTAACAAATGAGGATATTTGTCAGAATTTTCAGGCATGGATTTTGAATATAATTAAACGGTATTTATCTGAATGAACAATTTCAAAATTCGAATCCGGAGGAAAAATGACTTCCGTTCTGGTAATAGGTGATGAAGAAAGCATAAGGTATTCATTTAAAAGAATACTTAATTCAGCAGGGTATGAAGCAGAGGTTTTTTCAAGCTATATCGATGCTGAAGAAAGTGTGCAAAAAAATGATTTCAGTGCTGCATTTATAGACAGAATTCTTTTAAATAATGAAAATGGAATGGACGTGGCAAAAAAAATAAAAACAGTCCTCCCGTTTTGTGAAGTAATTCTTATTTCAGCATACCCTACCTTTGAATCAGCAGCGAAAACAATTGAATACGATGTTTTTGCATATCTTACAAAACCCGTGAAAAAAGATATGCTCCTTAACACTTTAGAAAAAGCTTTAAAAAAATCTGATTCAAAAAAGGAGGAAAAAGCTTTTGTAACCGGACTAGGAGTACTTTTTGATAACTCAAATGAAGCTGTTTTGATGTGCAGTAACTCCGGTTCGGTAAGATATGCAAATAAAGCATTTTTAAACATGTTTCTTCCCGATGAAAACACAGATGTTTCTGATTATCTGAAAATTATGGATGTGAAAGGATATAATGAAAAAGATGAAGCTTTTCATTTTTTTGAACAGCATTCCATAGAAGACCAGGAAGTATTAATAGAAACTAAAAACCGGAAAAATGGAATTTTTCTTGTAACAAAATTTCCGTATGGGGCAGAAAATATACCTTCGGGTTCAATAATCAAAATAAAAGACATAACCGAAAAAAAAGAAATTGAAAAAAATATGGAAAGAGCCCAGAGGATGGAGGCTATTGGTAATTTTGCAGGTGGAATTGCCCATGATTTTAATAATATTTTACATGTAATTTCAGGTTATGCAGAACTTGTTCTTGGATCATCATCCGAAAATTCAGAAACTTATAAATATGTAAGAGAGATTTTAAATGCCACAGAAAGGGGCAGCAATGTAACAGAACAGATTCTTTCGTTTTCAATGCAAAAAGATGAAAAGTTTTCTGCAGTGAATATAGAACCTCTATTAAAGGAGGTTGTTAAATTTTTAAGCTCAACAATCCCTTCAACCATATCAGTCAGTAAAAAAATCGGAAGTAATGTTAGCCCTGTTTATGCAAGCCCGGTTAAGGTTCATCAGCTCATAATGAATCTTGCATCAAATTCCAAAAGAGCAATGAGTGAGACCGGTGGAAGTCTTTGTATAGGAGTCGAAAATGCAGATCCGGCTGAAATAAAAAAAATTGATTCTGAAAACAAGACTAAGTCAGGATATGTAAAAATTTTTGTAAAAGATACAGGTGTCGGAATTCCCGAAGAGAATCTGGATAAGATTTTTCAGCCTTTTTTTACAACCGGTGAAAATGTCGGCGGAAGTGGAGTAGGTCTTTCAATAGTATACGGAATAATAAACAAACTAAACGGGTATATTAATGTTGAAAGTGAACCCGGAAAAGGGACATTGTTTGAAATATTTCTTCCTTCAGCTCCCAAAAATGAAATTTCGGAAACAGATTTTTCTCATAGTGCTGAATCAGAATTAAAAGGAAAAGGTATAATCCTGTTTGTTGATGATGATGAAAATATAGTAAAAATATCTGATATGATGATCAAAAAGCTTGGTTATGAATGCGTCTCTTTCACAGACAGTGAAGATGCCATGAATGAACTTCTGAAAAATCATAGCATCTATGATGTTTTAATTACAGATATGACAATGCCCAAAATCAGAGGAGACCAGCTTGCTTCAGCAGCTGCGGAACTAAATCCTCTGCTACCTGTAATTCTGTCTACAGGTTTTAGTGAAAAAATTAATCCCGGACAAGAAGTAAAAGGGGTAAAACAGATTCTTCAAAAACCTGTAACAAAGGAAAAGCTGGCTTTTGCAATAAAAGAAGTAATGGAAAAATAATTTTTTGGGAAAAAGTATTTTGCAAAATGATATTAAATCAACAAATGAGGCTTTTTCAAAGGTAAATGAAAGCAATAAAAGGTTGCAGATCTTGTTGCAGAGATTGCAGTAGCTTCTAACGAACAGTCCAAAGGTATTGAGCAGATAAATACTGCTGTTTCCCAGATGGTTAAGGTAACGCATGCAAATGCCGCCAATAGAAGAACACATGGGCAGGCTATAAAAAAACACGATTAATAAAAAACATTATAACTTTGTACAGATTTATATCTTCTGATTGATAATAGAAAAAGGAGACATTATGGCGGAAGCTTTAACAGAATCAGCAAAAAAAGATTCCGGAAGGATTTCGACCATGACCGAAAGGGAGGGCAAATACCTTACTTTCTGTCTGGAAAACGAAGAGTACGGGATAAGCATTCTCAAAATCAAGGAGATTATAGGGATGATGACTATTACATCAGTTCCACAGACCCCTGATTTTGTAAAAGGTGTAATAAATTTAAGGGGAAAGGTTCTGCCTGTAATAGACTTAAGACAGAAATTTTCAATGTCTGAAATGGAATACAATGACAAAACCTGCATAATTGTTGTTGAGCTTGATATGAGAGATTCAGTTCTTCATGTCGGAATAGTTGTTGATTCTGTTTCCGAAGTTTTAAATATCAAAAAAGAGGATATAGATGAGAATGTATCCTTCGGGGTTTCTGTTCATACTGAGTATATTCAGGGTATAGCAAGAACAGAAGATAGTGTGAAGATTCTTCTTGATATAGATCAGGTCTTTAACTTGGAAGAACTTACGGGTTTTCAGGAAGCTGAAAAATTTTAAATTTATTGAGAAGAAAATACTAAAACAGTCATTTTTTTTAAAATATAAAGGAGTTGTAAATGTTTAAAAATATGAAGCTCGGCACAAAAATATTTTCAGGGTTTGGAATAGTTCTTTTACTTACAGCTGTGCTTGGTATCGTTTCGATTACAGGAATATTAAAAATCAATGCAATAGTTGATAAGGCAGATGATGCGAACAGGCTTCTTAAATATGCTCTTGAGGTAAGATCCCATGAAAAAGATTTTATGATAAACGGGGAAAACTCTTCTGTTGAAGCAAAAGATCAGATTATGTCCTCTATCAATTCTCAAATAAATGAAACCATGGAAAAATTAAAAGATCCGGCTGACCAGGCTCTTTTATCAAGGGTTTCAGAATATGGAAAGGCATATAATAAAAATTTTGATGAATGGGTTTCAGATTATTATGATCAGCTGGAAGAGCAGAAGGATATGATTGAATATGCCTCTGATTTTGAAAGAGAATTTAATGATCTCGTTGATATTCAGGAGGAAAAAGCAAAAACAGCCTTGCTTCTTTCAAAAAATCTTTCATCTTACCTTGAAGATCATTTGAACTGGGCTTCGGGAGTAAGAAGATATCTTATAGACGGACAGCAGAAACTTCTTGGTGTTGAAAAAAACGGAGATTTGTGTGCTTTTGGTAAATGGCTTGCAAGCCCGGAATTTAAAGAGCAGATTAAAGTCGGGGGTAAAGAACTTAAGGCTGTTGTAGATAAAATGAAACACGAACACCTCCTTTTACATGAAACAGCTGAAAAAATTGAAAACGCACAGCTTAACAGAGCCGGAGATCCTGCAGCAATTTTTAAAAATGAGTCAGAACCCCTGCTTGATAAAATACTTGTGTACTTTGATCAGATGGAAGAAATTGCCTACGATGTTTATGATGAAAAGCGAAGTAATGCTGCTGTTGCAGAAACAATGGAAAAAAAAGGTAAGGATATAAGAATTGCTGAAAAAAACTTTATAATAGAAAAGGATCAAAAGTATATTGCTGAAAAAAACTCCATACTTTCTGATATTATCTCAGGCTGTGATAAACTTCTGGGAGTTTTAAATATTGAGGAAGATATAAAAGCAGTTGAACAGGCAAAAAAATCAGCATCAAATTACGGAACTTCATTTGATAAATGGACAGATCTTTATAATGAACAATTAAAAATTGCTTCCGATATGATCAGTGCCGCAAATAATTTTGTGGATGTGTCCGAAGAACTAAGACAGGGTCAGGTTCAAAAAATGGATGCAACAACGACCGGATCCAATGTTTTTGTATCTGGTGTCGCAATTTTTGCAATTATAATCGGTGCAGTTCTAGCTTTCCTTATTACAAGGGGGATAACAAAACCTGTAACAAGAATTATAGCAGGTCTTAATGACGGTTCAGAACAGGTAGCTTCAGCTGCCGGACAGGTTTCAACATCAAGTCAGACCCTTGCTGAAGGAGCTTCAGAGCAGGCTGCATCCATAGAAGAGACATCGTCTTCACTTGAAGAAATGGCAAGTCAGACAAAACAAAATGCCGATAATGCAGTAGAAGCAGACAGTCTTATGAAGGATACAGGTAAGGTTGTTGAAGAAGCCAATGAA
>Ga0136557_1001245_pt1 | contig 16925 bp, 14 predicted proteins | sample AntRauTorckE6832_FD_104796 | JGI IMG/M metagenome (GOLD analysis project Ga0136557, IMG submission 104796) | Saline lake microbial communities from Rauer Islands, Antarctica - Metagenome Torckler E6 #832 | ecosystem: Environmental > Aquatic > Non-marine Saline and Alkaline > Saline | place...
GCTGCGTACCATTTCCCGAATCAGGTTCTGTTCTTCCGTTAATTCAAATTTCATTGCTCCATCTCCATCTAACAAGTCGTATAAAAAGGTTGTGGGGGTGTAATTTTTGGTTCGTATGCTGGATAACCGCAATCTGCATAATAGTCATCGATTATGCTGAAAACGGTCATTTACGGCGGGAGGTTGAGCCTCCCGCCGTAACATGCCGGTCCTGCGGGAAAAACACAGGCGCATTAATTTTTCGATTTAAGCTCAGGAAAATCCCAGTAGAAAAATTCGGATTCCACGGAAGCCGATTTTTGCTGCTGGCGCTTTTCTTCCATCTGGCGCAGTTCAATTCGGCGGATCTTGCCGCTCAGCGTCTTTGGTACTTCCGGCACAAATTCTATGATTCGCGGAATCTTGAATTTAGCGAGGACATTGATGGTATGTCCAAAGAGATCGAGGGCCAGATCTCTTGAAGGCTCAATTCCCTGCTTGAGGATGACATAGGCCTTGACCAGCTGGTGTCGTTTGGGATCAGGAACGCCGACAACGGCGGTTTCGGCAACGGAGCTGTGCTCCATCAGGGCGCTCTCCACCTCAAAGGGGCCTATGCGGAAGTCGGAGGATTTGATGACGTCATCGCTTCTGCCGACAAACCACCAATACCCTTCGTCATCAAAGGAAGCGCGGTCACCGGTGTAGTAATAATTATCGACGAAGACATCCGCCATTTTTTCCGGGTTGCCGATGTACTCGGTGAACAGCCCGATGGACCGCCATTTGTCCAGCTTGACGACGATATGGCCGACTTCATCGGGCCGGGTGATCTCAAAACCTTCCTCATCAACCAGCGTCACATCATACATATATGAGGGGTACCCGAAGGAGCCGCTACGCATTTTACCTTTCATCCATGGCGGATTGCCTATCATGGCGGTGGACTCGGTCTGGCCGTAGAAGTCGCGAATCTCGGTTCCGGTGAGTGCTTTCCAGCGGGAGATGACTTCAGGGTTGAGGGGTTCGCCGGCACCGACGGACTCGCGCAGGTTAGAGAGATCAAACTGGCTGGTGTCAAGGTTGATAAACATTCTCCATGCGGTCGGCGGAGCGCAGAAAGTGGAGATTTTGTGTTTTGATATGGCGGTGAGGTATTTTTCGCCATCCAGCGCGGTAAAGTTGAATCCGGTGGCGGTGGCGCCAACATTGAGCGGAGCGAAAAACGAGCTCCAGGCCCACTTGGCCCAGCCCGGGGCGCCGAGGTTGTGATGGATGTCATCGGTTCGTACCCCGGTCATCACAGAGGTGGAGAGATGGCCGAGAGGGTAGGAGGCTGCAGTATGGCCGACCCTCTTGGGAAGCCCTGTGGTTCCGGAGGTAAAAAAACAGAAGAGAAGATCGTTGGAGCGTGTTTTGGCAGCCTCGGCCTCGGGGGCTTCGTTGTCCAGATCATCATAGCTGATCCAGCCTTTCTTGGCACCAAGGACGATTTTCACCTTTGGCTGGGTGCCTTTTACTTCGAGCGCGGCATCGATGAGATCGGCATAGACTTCGGCGGCGATGATGCAGTCGGGGGAGTAGGTCTCAAATCTGAATTCCATTTCCCGCTGGGTCATGGTTGTTGCCGTGGGAACCATCACAAAACCGCCCTTGACGCAGGCAAAACTGGCAAACCATGTCTCCGGAACGATGGGGACCATCATGTACATATTGTCGCCCTTCTCAATACCGGAGGAACGCAGTTTGTTGAGACACTGGTTGCCTTTGACGTTGAATTCCTTGTAGCTGTATGTCTTGCTTTCCTCCGTCATGATGTCGGCCCAGATCAGGGCGGGCTTGTCTCCGCGTTCCTTGACGTGGAGCCCTTCAAAGACCTCCTCCGCCCAATTAAAATATTCCGGGAGTTCTTTTGTGTTGAGCCGCTCGAAAAACGATTTCGCCGCACTGTCTTTGCGTTCATCATTTTCCATCATGTTGATATCCATTACTTCTTTGTACAGATCTGTCATGCTCATATGAGACTTCCTCCCGTTCAGATTTGATTTGAACTGCTGGATATTGGTGTAACACCTACGCTACGTTAGCAACTGAGCGCTCGGTCGGTTGCTAGAAGCACTAAATAATATATTTGCAATTTTGTCAAAACATTTTTCCAGTATTAAGAAAAATATATAAGAAGCATAAGGCGGAATTAATGGAAGGCGAAAGCGAAGGTATAAAAACCATTGACAAACGGTCCCTGAAAGGGAATCATCAAAAAAAGCGATTGAGCGCTTGGTCGGAAAAATCCTGCAAAGTAAAATCAACGAGTTTTAGGGACATATTTTGTAACTATTCAGGTGGGAGCACCAAATTGGCATAACCACCAAGTTGTAACTGTTCAAGAGTGCTCAATATTGGCTCATTTGGGACTTTGAAGCATACTTGTGCTATTCGAGAAGGCTTAAATGGGACAAGATGGGGTGCTCCTGAATAGTTACCATATTTTTATCGACTGGAGGAGAGTTCCAGGGATTTCAAACCTGCGAGCCTTTTAGGTGAAAAATTAGCCGGTGTCAGTAAAGCTCAGCGCATCAACCCAGGAGTCTTCCGACAAAGACAATACCAATGAAAATTTGTAGTATGCAGACCCCTTGCACGGTTGGTACTCCTGACGCAGCCATGTTACTATGTCGAAATAATCAAAAAACACGAGGTTGAATATGAAAACTGCAGTAATCGTAGATGCTGTGCGCACACCACTAGGGAGTTTTGGCGGGACCTTGAGTGAAACCGGGGCAACGGACCTTGGGGCCCATGTGATTAAAGAGGTTGTCAAACGGGCCGGCGTGGATACAGCGCATATCGATGAATGTATTATGGGCATGGTGCTGCCCTGTGGCTATGGGCAGAATCCGGCGAAGCAGGCGGCGATCAAGGCGGAGCTGCCCCAGGAAGTGGAAGCCATCACCGTCAACAAGGTATGCGGTTCCTCGCTCAAATCCGTCATGCTGGCCGCCCAGGCCATCCAGTGCGGCGATGCCGATGTCATAGTAGCCGGCGGCATGGAGAATATGAGCATGGCTCCGTACTATATGGAGAAGGCGCGATGGGGACATCGCATGGGCCCCGGCAAGATCGAAGACCATATGCTCCACGATGGATTATGGGACATCGTCAATGACTTTCACATGGGCATGTCCAATGAACTTATCTGTGAGAAATGGGAGGTCAGCCGCGAAGAACAGGACGAATTCGCCGCTGAGTCCTATCGCAGGGCTGTGGCGGCCATAGAGGCCGGGAAATTCAAATCGCAGATAGCGCCTGTCACTATTGCCAAAAAAAAAGGTGATGTCCACTTCGATACCGATGAATGTCCGGTGGAAACCACCTATGAAGGCCTTGCGGCAATGCGGCCGGCCTTTCGTAAAGAAGGCTTCGGCACCGCGGGCAATGCCTCCATCATCAGTGACGGTGCCGCGGTGACGCTGGTCATGAGCAGGGAAAAGGCCGAGGAGCTTGGCTGTACCATTCTTGCGGAAATCGGCGCCCAGGCCTCTGCCGGTATTGAGCTTAAACATGTCCTTATGGCCCCAATTCTGGCCATCCCCAAGGTGCTGCAAAAGGAAGGCATAACACTTGCCGATATTGAGCTTTTTGAGATAAACGAGGCTTTCAGCGGAACTTCGGTTGCCATCAACAAGGTGCTCGAACTCGATAGCTCCATTGTCAATGTCAATGGCGGCAGCGTTGCCATCGGCCATCCCATCGGCGCCAGCGGGGCCCGAGTACTGACGACCCTGCTCCATGAGATGCGGGAGCGGGATGTCAAAACCGGCCTTGCTTCGCTGTGCCTTGGTGGCGGTGAGGCTGTTGCGCTGGTTCTCAAACGATAACGTAACTGCTCACAGGGCACCAGATCTTCCCGCGATCAGCCTGATTTACGTATGACCAATACGCTTCACCAGTCTGATCGCGAGAATCTCCAGCACCCTGCAAGCAGTTACAAATACCGGGGTTAGTTACATTACGTCGCTTCCTCAAAAGTAGTTACACGATAACAACATTTGTTGATTACCAACCAAACTCAGCCGATCGACCCAGGAGTCTGCCGTGTTGTTTAAATGGGACGCCATAAACCCATCCCTGGGGGCTTAGCTGCTGCCGTCCGGGCTGCAGATATGCAGATACCCATGAAAACAACATGGCAGACTCCTTACCCTTGAGTGCTTCGATCTGAGTTTCGTTGGTAATCAGGAAACATTTTGGGTAATTCTTCAGCAAAAAGCGAAAAACCAGCAGTGTACTTTGAACTGTAACAATAAGGAGAAAATAATGGAGATTAAAACGTTCGGTGTGATCGGTTCCGGCCAGATGGGCAACGGTATTGCCCAGGTAGCCGCGGCCAGCGGCCTTGAAGTCCTGATGAGTGATATCAAAGAGGAGTTTACGCAAAAGGGTAGAAATGCCATTGGCAAAAATCTCAACCGCATGGTGGAAAAGGGCAAGCTTGAAAAAGGCGATGGTTATGCCATCCTGGACAGGGTCAAAACCACCACCAATCTGGAGGACATGAGCGGCGTCGATTTTGTCGTCGAGGCGGCGGTGGAGCAGGAGGATCTCAAGTTCAAGATTTTTGAAGATCTCGACAGGATCTGTGCACCCGAGGTGATTCTTTCCACCAATACATCCTCGATTCCCATCGGCAGGATAGCGGCGCAGACCGGGCGGCCGGACAAAGTTATCGGCATGCATTTCATGAATCCCGTCCCCGTCATGAAACTGGTGGAGGTTATCCGCGGGCTCGCCACCTCTGAAGAAACCTTTGAGCAGACCTGGGCGCTGAGTAAGAAATTCGGCAAAACTCCGGCGGAGGCCAATGATTATCCGGGTTTTATCGCCAACAGGATTCTCATGCCCATGATCAATGAGGCGATATTCTGCCTCTATCAGAGTGTCGGCAAGGCGGAGGATATTGACACGGTGATGAAGCTTGGCATGAACCACCCCCTGGGACCGCTTGCCCTGGCCGATCTCATTGGACTTGATACCTGCCTTGCCATTATGGAAACGTTGTATGATGGTTTCAAGGATCCCAAGTACCGGCCCTGCCCACTGCTGCGCAAGTATGTTGAGACCGGCTGGCTGGGCCGCAAGAGCGGTAAGGGCTTCTACGAGTATTCCAGGTGATGGCAAGATAAAGCGTGCAGTACCGGGAGGAGGACATGGAACAGCAGAAAACCGGCCCACCGGCGGAGGAACTTGAAGCCAGGATTGCCGGACTTCAGTCCGCCCTGCGGCAAAAGGAAATGGATGGTGCGCTCATTGTCCAGAAGACTGATCTCTACTATTTTTCCGGCACCTCGCAGCAGGGATGGCTCTATGTTCCTGCTGAAGGGGCGCCGCTGCTCATGGTCTTCAAGGAATACGACAGGGCGCGTCTGGAATCATCGCTTGGCCATGTTATCTCACTGGTCAGTCCCAAGAAGATTCCAGGCGCTTTACAGGAGCATGGCTACAGCCTGCCGACAACTCTGGGCATGGAACTTGATGTGCTGCCGGCCAATCTCTATTTTCAGTTCTGCTCTATCTTTGAGGGGTGCAATATTGTCGATGTGGCAACACCCATTCGTTTGATCCGTGCCGTCAAGTCCGCCTATGAGCTGGAAAGGATGCGCAAAGCGGCGGCCTTTTCCGACCAGGTGGCCGCCAAACTTGCCGATCTGCTGGAGGAGGGCAGAACCGAAGTTGCCGTGGCCGGAGAGCTTGAAGCCTATGCCCGCGGTCTGGGGCATCAGGGCATAGTTCGCATGCGAATGTTCGGCAGTGAATTGTTTTACGGTCATCTTATGTCCGGGCCCGCCGCGGCCGTGCCGAGTTATCTGGCCTCGCCCACCGGTGGCGAGGGAGTCAGCGAGGTGATCGGCCAGGGGGCGGGCTATAAAACCATTGGCCGCAACGAACCGATACTGGTTGATTATGTTTTTGCCCACAATGGTTATATATCCGATCATGCCAGAATATTTGTCTTGGGAGAGCTTGATGCCGAACTAGCGAGGGCCCATGACGATATGCTGGCCATTCAGGAAAAGATAAAAAAAGAGGCTGTACCCGGCGCGGCCACCGGTGAAATGTATCAGATGATGGTGGATATGGCCGCAGACCAGGGCCATGAGCAATCCTTTATGGGGGTTGGCGAGCGCAGGATACGTTTTACCGGCCACGGAGTCGGGCTGGAGCTCGATGAGTTCCCCTTTATCGCCAAAGGTCAGAAACTGGAGCTTGCCGAGGGCATGGTGATCGCACTTGAGCCCAAGGTTATTCTGCCGGGCAAGGGCGTTGTCGGTATTGAAAACACCCATCTGGTTACCCGGAACGGCCTTGAGCCGTTGACCCGTTTTCCGGATGAGATCTGCAAACTATAAGGGTAACTGCTCACAGGGTACCAGGTTTTCTCGCAAGCAGCCTGCAAGCAGTTAAAAATACAGGTACAAATACAGTTACAAATACCGAGGTCAGCTCAATCAAGTCGTTTACTCCAAATGGAGTTATCTACAAGGTTGACGAACAAGGAGCACATCTATGCAAGAACCTGCCATGAACCCGGAAATGCTCACCAATGAAGAACGGGCACAGCTGATTGTCGACTTTTTTCATCGTAATATGGTGCATCATGCGCTGTGGTATTCCGAGGTGAAGCATCAGATGGGTGAGGAAAAAGGCCTTGAGTATCTCGCCCAGGCCTCGCGTAAGAGTTACGAAATCCAGATGCGCCACCTCTCTAAACTGCTCGGCTTTGAGATGGTTGACAATGTGCCCGCGCCACTGCTTCGAATGAGCGCGGAAGAGCAGATGGCTCTGCTCGATAGGGTGGCGAAAAACTGGCTGGTCAGCGATGGTGTCTGGTTCCAGACGGTCGAGTTTGCAGAAGGCATGAACGATGCCAAGCGCTGCAACGATTCATGTTGGGCCCAATTCTCCCCGGTGGAAGCGGCATCGATTAAAAACATGCTGGGGATGAGCAAAAAACCAGGGCTTGAAGGTCTGAAAAGGGCCCTTGGTTTTAGAATGTATGGTACAATTAACGAGCAGTCAATTCGGGATGAGAAAGAGGAGAGCTTTACTTTTCAGATGGATAAATGCCGGGTGCAGGCCGCCAGAAACCGCAAAGGGCTGGAGGATTACCCCTGTAAATCAGCGGGACTGGTCGAATATACCTATTTTGCCCGGGCCATTGACCTGCGTATCACCACCGAATGTATCGGTTGTCCGCCGGATGAGCACCCGGAAGAATGGTATTGTGCCTGGAAATTCAGTCTGCCACGGGCAGAAAACGACAATGAGGAGTAGGATATGCAATTTGAAAATATTACTTTAGAATATAAAGGTGGCGCGGCAATTGTGACCATCAACAGGCCCAAGGCGCTGAACGCCCTGAACCTGCAGACCCTGGAAGAATTACGATATTGTCTCGGTGAACTCAGCGGCAGAGAGGAAGTGGCCGTGGTCATCCTTACAGGCGGCGGGGAAAAATCCTTTGTCGCCGGCGCCGATATCTCGCATATGCAAAAGCTCGAGCCGCTCGAGGCCAGGGGTTTTGCCAAACTGGGGCATGAGGTCGGCAAACTGCTGGAGGATATGCCCCAGCCGGTTATCGCCGCGGTCAACGGATTTGCTCTGGGCGGCGGCTGTGAGCTGGCCATTGCCTGCGATATTCGCTACGCTTCGGAAAATGCCAAATTCGGCCAGCCGGAGGTCAACCTCGGCGTCATACCCGGCTTCGGAGGTACCCAGCGTTTACCCCGTCTTATCGGCAAAGGGCTGGCCAACGAGCTGCTCTTTTCCGGCGATATCATCGATGCCGCCGAGGCACTGCGCATCGGCTTGGTCAACAAGGTCTTTCCCCAGGAAGAATTGCTGGAAAAATGTCTGGAGCTGGCCGAGCGAATAGCATCGCGTGGTCCGTTGGCCATCAAACTCTGCAAGGAGGTTGTCAATCACGGTATGGAGATGGATCTTGCCAGGGCCTGCAGCTACGAAGGGGATCTGTTCAGCCTCTGTTTTTCCAGTGCTGAGCAGAAAGAGGGCATGTCGGCCTTTTTAGAAAAGCGTACACCACAGTTCAAGGGGTAATGGTATGTATCTTGATCTTACCGAAGAGCAGAAGCTTATCCAGGACACCGCCCGGGATTTTGCCGCGGCCGAACTTGAGCCGGTGGCGGCCGAGCTGGACAGGGGCGGAGACGATACGGTTTTCTACAAGAATCTGAGCAAGCTTGCCGAGCTCGGTTTCATGGGGCTGAACGTTCGTGACGAATATGGCGGCTCCGAGGCGGGGGTTGTGGCCTTCAGCGTGGCCATGACCGAAATCGCCCGAGCCTGTGCCTCGACGGCGGTGACCGTCTCGGTCAACAACATGGTCTGCGAGGTGATCCAGGCACTGGGCAGTGAGGAGCAGAAGTCGGCCTATATCCCCAGGATCTGCAGCGGCGAGTATCCTGCCGGTGCCTTTTGCCTCACCGAGCCGGGTGCCGGCTCCGACCCTGCCGGAATGATCACCACGGCGGTTGAGGATGGCGATGAGTGGGTGCTTAACGGTTCCAAAATCTATATCACCAGCGGCCCCTGTGCCGGAGTATTTGTGGTCTGGGCCGTTACCGACCCGTCTGCCGCCAAGGGCAAAGGGATAAGCCTTTTTCTTGTTGAAGCGGGGACCCCTGGTCTGGTAATAGGGAAGAAGGAAGAAAAGATGGGGCAGCATGTTTCGCCAACCACCGAGGTCCTTTTTCAGGACTGCCGGATTTCGGGCAGCGCCTTGATGGGCCGGCGCAACGACGGTTTTCGCGTCGCCGTGGCAGAGCTGGCCGGTGGTCGTATTGGTATCGGTTCCCTGGCGCTGGGCGTGGGACTAGCCGCAATGGATCATGCCACCAGGTATTCGCTGGAACGCAAACAGTTTGGCAAGAAGATAAGCGACTTCCAGGCTATTCAGTGGAAGATTGCCGACAGCTATACCGAGCTCGAGGCTGCCAGGCTGCTGCTGATGAACGCTGCCTATAAAAAGGAACAGGGACGCTCATTTTCCAAGGAGGCCTCCATGGCCAAGCTGTATGCCAGCGAAGCGGCCAACCGGGCCTGTTACGAGGCTATGCAGATGCTTGGCGGGTATGGCTACACCAGGGACTACCCCATCGAGCGGTATGCCAGGGATGCCCGGGTCACTTCCATCTACGAGGGAACCAGTGAAATACAGCGTCTGATCATTTCACGGCAAATCCTCCAGGAACTTTCCTGAGGATGGCACATGCACAAAACAGAAAGCAGAAAGGGGATAACAATGTTTACACAACGGCGCAGCGTACGAAGATACAAAGAAGCGGAAATAGAGCAGGACAAACTGGAAAAGGTATTCGAGGCAGCGCAATGGGCCCCTTCCTGGGCTAATACCCAGTGTTGTGAGCTTGTTGTGGTGAGAAACCCCGAAATAAAACAACAGCTGGCCGAGACGGTCGCGCCCAAGAATCCGGCAACCCTGGCCGTTGAGAAGGCTCCGGTTGTTCTGGCGGTGTGCGGCAAGCTCGGCGCATCCGGCTTTTATAACGGCAAGGCGGTGACCAAGTTTGGCGACTGGATCATGTACGATCTTGGCCTGGTGAGCCAGAATATCTGCCTGGCGGCCCATGAACAGGGGCTCGGCACCGTTATCGTTGGTCTTTTTGATCATGATAAAGCGGGCAGGGCCATCAACCTCCCCGAAAGCCATGAGATTGTGGCCCTCATCCCCATGGGCTATCCCGACCATGAACCGCCGGCACCAAAGCGTAAAGCCATGGAGAATCTGGTGCACCTGGATAAATTCTAGACACCCTTCCAGAGATTCGCTGGTTTTCCAGCAGGGAAAACTCCGTACGGGGAGCAGGGCGGTTTATGCTTTGCTCCCCGTTGTTTTTTTGATTACCACCGAAACTCAGCTGATCGACCCAGGAGTCCGCCGTGTTGTTTTCCTGGGACGCCATAAACCCATCCCTGGGGGCTTAGCTGCAGCCGTCCGGGCTGCAGATACCCATGAAAACAACACGGCGGACTCCTTGCCCCTTGGGGGCTTCAAGTTACGTTACTTTGTAACTATTCAGCAGCACCCCATCTGCACGCAATCAGCCCGCAAAACATAGGTCTACTATAGTTTTCCAGGCTGATTGCGCACATCTAGAGCACTGCTGAACAGTTACAGTTCAGGGGAAGCTGATGGTTTTTTGCTCTTTGCTGAATAGTTACGTTACTTTTAGAATAAAGGCCGGCTCCGGTTGTGTCGCTGAATAGTTACGGTGAGAATTACTCAGTCTTACCTGCTTTCTCCAATTCCACTGCCATGTGCTCCATCGGCGGAATGGTGGAGATGATCTCCCGCTCTTGAAGAAATGCGGCAAACCGAAAGTATCTGTTGCGATCAAGGGCCCCCGGTCGCAGGGCGAAACGGGGCAGGGTATCGCGCCAGGCCAGACGGTTGAGCTCATCATCTAGATCCTGACGCGGTCCTGCGATGAACAGCTCCCAGCTCTTCTGCGGATGGTTGATCAGGTATTGCACGCCTTCCTCCAGGGCATCGACAAAACGGCGGAGTTTGTCGGTATCGGAGCTGTTGCGCCTGGCCACGATAACAAGCTCGTCATAGGCGGGAATGCCGTGTTCTTCAACGTAGAAGGCTTTGCCGGGACGGTTGTTGATGGCCATCTGGTTGAGTTCGAAATTCCTGAAGGCGCCGATGACTGCGTCGGCCTGGCCGGACAAAAGCGAGGGGGAGAGGGAGAAGTTGACATTGATCATGTTGATGTCATCGAGCTGCAGGCCGCTTTGTTCCAGCATGGTCTCGAGCAGAACGGTTTCGAATCCGCCTACTGAATAGCCCACGGTTTTGCCCTTGAGATCAGCCAGTGTCTGTATGTCTCCATCCTCCAGGACGACCAGAGAGTTGAGCGGTGTGCCAATCAGGGTGGCTATCCTGACAAGAGGCAGTCCCTGGTCGATCTGCATATGGAGCTGATGCTGATAGCTGACGGCCAGATCCGCTTTGCCGGCGGCCACAAGTTTAGGCGGATCGTTGGGATTGGATGGCGCGATGATTTTAACATCGAGCCCTCTTTTATTAAAGAAGCCCTTTTCCTGGGCGACAAAGATCGGGGCGTGGTCCGGGTTGACAAACCAGTCAAGCAGTAGTGTCAGCTTGTCGTTTTTGGTAGCGGAGCTCGCCGTTGCGAAGAAGACAATGCCTACGATAATACAGCAAGCAAAACAGGAAATGCCAAGCCTTTTACGAAAGTTGTTCATGGATAAGCTCCTTTGTGTTTTCCCAGAAAATCAATCTGGTTATGAGTGCATCTATGGAGAAATATATGGTCAGTGATATGAGTGCCAGAATTGCAAGGGCCGCAAACATGACATCTATCTGCATGCGGGCATTGGCATGGAGCATGTAAAAGCCAAGCCCTGAACTTGAACCGACCCACTCACCGACAATCGCACCAATGGGGGCGACGGCTGCCGCCACGCGAACGCCGGCACCGAAGGGAGGCAGGGCGGTGGGAAGGATGATATAGCGCAGCAGCGCCGGAGTCGATGCCCCCATTATCCTGCCCAGTTCCAGCAGGTCTCTGTCCGTTTGCTGCATGCCGTGGTAGAGCGAGGAGGTTACCGGAAAAAAGATGATCAGCACCGCCATGGCGATCTTGGAGGACATGCCGTAGCCCAGCCAGAGCACCAGCACGGGCGCCAGGGCGAAGACCGGAACGGCCTGGCTGATGACGAGCACCGGCAGCAGCCAGCGCTTCAGTACCGGCGAAAGTGTCATGACCAGGGCGCTGATGCTGCCCAGAACGACGCCGAGCACCAATCCAGCGATAATCTCCAGCAGTGTTACCTGAAGATGGCCCAAGAGCTCCTGCCAGTGGCTGCCGATTGCTCGAACCACCGGCAGAGGGCCGGGGAGTATGTAGGGCGGCGTACCCGCCAGGGTGACAATGAGCTGCCATATAGTAACACCTCCGGCGATCAGGCTGGCCAGTCTCAACCATCTCATGGTTGTTCCTCCATCAATTGGCCAAGTAGATCGCTGTACAGCACAGCGGTCTGCGGATTACCGGCTTCACGCGGCACTGTGCCGGGAAGCGATCCGAAGTGGCGTGGTATGGCCGGTACCCCGGAAAACAGCACGATCTCATCGGCCATGCGCAGTGCCTCCATGGGGTCATGGGTGACCAGCAGCACCGTTTTGCCACGTGTCATGGCAGCGGCAAGATCCTGCAGTTTCAGACGGGTCAGGGCGTCCAGAGCGGAAAAGGGTTCATCCATGAGGAGCAGCGAGCGGTTTTCCATGAGGGTACGTAGCAAGGCGCCCCGCTGGCGCATGCCGCCGGAAAGAGTGGCGGGCAGTGCCCCTTCATAGTCGGACAGGCCGGCCTGGGCCAGCAGGTCAGAGGCTTTATGGCGGATCTCATCATCGACTTCACCACGCAGTTTAGCGCCCAGCATGACGTTGTCATGCAGCGACATCCAGGGAAGCAGCAGATCGTTTTGACTCATCCAGCAGGCGGCCCGGTTGTCGGGGTGAAAGCTGAGGTTACCGCTGTATGAGATTGCCGGGTCTCCTGAAACCAGTTTGAGCAGCGTCGATTTGCCGCAGCCGGAAGGTCCCAGCAGGCAGGTGCATTTGCCCGGGGCAACCCTGAGGTTGAGGTTGTCAAAAACCGCCTTGCCTTTCTTGCCCTCTTTGTCCTCTCTGCCTTTATAAGCAACACAGATATCCTTGAAAACCAGGGCGGGTGGTGCTTGGAAGGGTGCTGCCATAATTTATCCGCGTGATGGTCGAAGTTTTTGCAGGAGAGCGGCGGCAGCCTGGTCCGGCGCGACCGCCGAGGTGATGGCCGAAACCACCGCAACACCATCCGCCCCTGCGGCAATGACCTGGCGGGCATTGTCTGCGGTAATACCGCCGATAGCCACCAGAGGGATGGTAACATGGCGCCGGATTATCCTGATGCCCTCAAGGCCGAGCGGTGCACCTGTGTCTGGCTTGGTGGGAGTGGCGTAGACGGGGCTGATGCCGATATAGTTTGCTCCCTGCTGTGCAGCCTCTATGGCATCGTCCAGACATTCCGCGGAAATCCCGATGATTGTCGAGGAAGGGAGCAGGCGCCTGGCATCGGCTATGGGCATGTCGTTCTGGCCAAGATGGACGCCATCTGCTTGTACAGCCAGGGCGATATCGAGGCGGTCGTTAATGATAAGCGGAATACCAAGAGGGCTAAGCAGGGCCTTGAGGTTTAGGGCTTCTTGTAGAAAACTGCGGGTATCGAGATGTTTTTCCCGCAGTTGAACGCAGCTCACCCCGCCTTTGACGGCTGCCGCCACTACCTCCATATTGCTTCGGCCCAGGGAGAGGCTGCGGTCGGTGACCAGATACAAAGAATAATCGATGGGTTCAGCCATGGAAGCGCGCTCCATGCAGCAGGTCATCCGGGGTGATGGCGTAGAGTGCATCGAGCAGGGCGACCATAAAGCTTCCCGGCCCCTGAGCCGTCTGTGCCGCCCGTTCACCGGCCAGGCCGAAATAGGCAAGGGCGGCGGCACTGGCCGAAACCATATCGTCGTTGACGGCGGCAAAGGCCCCGATGGTGGCACTTGCGGCACATCCGGTTCCGGTAATCGAGGGCATGAACGCATGGCCGTTGGCGATGGAAATAACCTGCTTGCCATCGGTGACAAGATCAACCGGCCCGGTGATCGCCAGGGTGGTTTGCAGTTCCCGGGCCAGGGTTTTGGCACTTTCCGCAGCCTCATCAACGGAGTGCAGAGAGTCTACACCCTTGGTGGAGGAATCCTCATGTGCCAGGGAAATGATCTCCGAGGCGTTACCGCGAATTACCGATACAGCGGTCTCATCGATGATACGCCTGGCAGATCTGGTGCGCAGGGCCGTGGCTCCTGAACCGACAGGGTCGAGGATGATCGGGGTGTTGAGTGCGGTGGCGGCCCGTCCGGCCTTGAGCATTGCTTCGACCCATTCATCCGTTAGCGTGCCGATATTAAGAACCACAGCACCGGCAAAGCTCGCCATCTCTTCCACCTCGTTCTCGGCATGGGCCATCACCGGTGAGGCGCCCAGGGCGAGCAGGACATTGGCGGTAAAATTCATCACCACAAAATTGGTAATGTTATGGATAAGGGGCTGCTTGGTTCGAACAGCTTCAAGGTTGGCGGCGGCGTCGGCGGCAAGTTTGTCCATGTGGTACCTCATGACTGCAATGCATTAGTAAAGAAGCAGGAGAGGTGAGATGAACGACAATTGAATGAAGATTACCTGAATTCTTTGCGGCTCCCTACGCTGGTTTCAACCAGATCAGGTTCAACGGGTATCATCTCAGGCATCGCTGCCACCCCTGCAAAAGACGAATAAAAAGATATGGTACCTGTTGCTAAAAGTCAACCATCTATTATCGCATACAGATGGAAGGGCCTGAGCTGTTAGGGAGGTGGGGGCAAGGGAAAAGCTGTTACTTTGCTTATCACAAAAGACCGAACATAAACATACAGTGATGAATTAAAACCCGAAGAAATGTAAAAAAAACTTGAAACCGCAGACAAAGAAGATAAGGTGGCAAAGGAAAATGTGGACAAATATGTATATTCGACTATAAATCCAGTATCACAACAAGAGCACAACCCACCATCACCACACCATATTGCCCCCGTAGCTCAGGGGATAGAGCACAGGATTCCTAATCCTGGTGTCGCATGTTCGATTCATGCCGGGGGCACCAATAAATATAAGGGTTAACCAGAGATGACAGCTGGTTAACCCTTTTTTGTTGCCTGAAACTTCTCCTTGCTTTTGCTGTTTTCTGCTATATTTTGACTTATATTGATGTCGTAATGGAGTAAAAATGGAGTAAGAATGGAGCGAAAATTTAAGCAACATTTTTAAGGAATCTAAGGTTATGGCGCGGATCCAACCGAACAAGGGGAAAAAAAGAACGACGTATACCGCAACAGTAAGAGTAAAAGGTTTTCCAACCTTGGCAAGAACTTTCGATACCAAAGGGGAAGCGAAAAGCTGGGCTGCCGATTTGGAAAGGCAGATGAGGATGGGACGGTACCAGGATGCACGACCGGCTGAGAACATCACATTTGCGGATGCCTTGAATAAATATCTGGAGCGGGTTTCAACGACCAAGCGTCCCAATACAGAAAATCGAGACAGGATAGCTGTAAAAGCAATTATTGCTGGTTTCGGAGAAGAAAAATCATTTGCCGCTGTAACGCCACAACGGTTGGCAGAATATAGAGACGTGAGGCTGCAGTCTGTATCACCTTCCACTATCCAAAAAGAGTTTGCCCTTATTTCTCATCTCTTCAATATCGCCCGAAAAGAGTGGGGGCTGCCGGTGAAAAACCCGGTTCCAGAGGTGCGACGCCCCAAAGTTCAGAACAATAGGACTCGCTTTCTTACCACTGAAGAAGCCCAGCGGCTCCTCGATGCTGCTAAAGCCAGCCGCAACCAGAAACTCTATCCCTACCTGCTCCTGCTAATGCATACCGGCATGCGGCCCAGTGAAGCTGCTGGTTTACAGTGGGGCGATGTCGATTTGGACCAGCGACTTGTCAACCTGCAAATTACCAAAACAGGTATGCGCTATGTCCCTTTGACAGAGCAGGCGGAAAAAGTGCTTCGTTCAATTCAACCTAAAAAACCGAAAAAGGAGGACTATGTCTTCCTGCCGCAAAAGGACAAGATATCACAAAAGGTGCTCGATATTCCCTGTAATCACTTCAAACGCTCTTTTGGTACAGCAAGAAAAAATGCGGGGTTAGACGATCTCCACCTTCACGATCTTCGCCATACGGCCGCAAGTCATCTGCTCATGGCCGGTGTCGATATCAGAACCCTGGCAGAGATATTAGGGCATAAGACCATGCAGATGGTACAGCGGTATACGCATCTTCTTAATGACCATAAGTTGAAGGCAGTGGATCGAATTAACGGGCTGGGAATGGAGTGAGCAGGGGCACTCTGAAGTCACTGTGGAATACTCGGAGTGCAGGTATAATTTGTTCATCACTTCACTGACACCTTTGAGGCGAGCGAACTTGAGCAAAGCGGCACGCATGGTGGCTCTAATGACCACGGAAAGAGGTTCATTATTGCTGACTTCGATAAAGTCTGTAAGGGCAGGGTACATGTAAGCCAATGGTTGGAAGGTGAAGCGATGCTGTCACTTGTTGTGGATAAAAGTTATCCACAAGGTTCCTTGACTGAAGGTTAAATTTAAAACAGGAACCTATCAAATAATATGATCATGTATTTGCAGATTACAGGAAAGGTTGATGGGAACAACTTCGGAATTTCAACATGCTGGCACCGTTGTTATCGAAGGGTAAGGCTACAGGATGATGGAACAAGTGGGAGGATGAAAATAGATGATATAACCGTCGTCTCAGCAAAGGCCTGCGGCGGGTGGTTGTATCACCCGAAAGGGCAGCATTTTTAAACCGCCATTTTTGTGCAGTTTAAAGCCAAATTATACCTGGTTGACTTTTTAATAACATTAATCTACCCTCTATCTTATTATTTAAGCAAAGAATTGAGCACTCTGGCATACTAAAACAATGCCTTTTGTATACCCAAAATCAAAAATCCTGGACCAGTCAAAATGCTTACTACAGAAGATCTCCAAATTCTAAGTATTGAAGCATCTCACAATGGTATTATGGCTATTGATTGTAGTGGTACTATTATCATCTACAATATGGCGGCCAAAAATATCTTTAATTTTGTTGATATTGACTTGGTTGGAGAAAAAATTTCAAAATTCCGTCCTAATGCATGGAAAGACATGCAAGTTATAATAAAAACCGGAGTACCTCAAATAGGTAAGAAAATAGTCCTGCCTGAAGCAACTATAATCGCAAAC
>Ga0136557_1001247_pt1 | contig 16908 bp, 15 predicted proteins | sample AntRauTorckE6832_FD_104796 | JGI IMG/M metagenome (GOLD analysis project Ga0136557, IMG submission 104796) | Saline lake microbial communities from Rauer Islands, Antarctica - Metagenome Torckler E6 #832 | ecosystem: Environmental > Aquatic > Non-marine Saline and Alkaline > Saline | place...
ACAATAGCATATTCTTTGATGAAAAAGAATAGTTTCTAGACATAACAAAAAAAATGAGGGAGTGCCATGGCACCTGATTTGACCAAGCAGGTATTGACCGATACCGCGGAGACTGTATTGGCACGGAGATACTATCTCAAAGACTCAGAGGGAGTTCCCACTGAGACATGGGAGACGCTCTGCCGTCGGGTTGCAAATGCCGTAGCAGAAGTAGATGAAGACAGAGAAGAATTCGATCAGCTCAAAAAAGACTTTTTTGCCATGATGTACCATATGGATTTTTTACCGAACTCTCCCTGTCTGATGAATGCCGGGACCGATCTCGGGCAGCTTTCCGCCTGTTTCGTTTTGCCCATCGAAGATTCCATGGACGGCATTTTTACGGCAATTCGCAACGGTGCACTGGTGCATAAAACCGGTGGTGGAACCGGTTATTCCTTTTCCCGGCTGCGTTCAAAAAATGCCTCTGTCCGCTCAACTCAGGGTGTTGCCTCAGGGCCATTGTCCTTTGCTGCCGTGTTCGATGCGGCAACGGAAACCATCAAGCAGGGCGGTAAACGGCGTGGCGCCAATATGGGAGTGCTGCGCATAGATCATCCTGATATTATGGATTTTATAGCGGCCAAAGAGAACCAGGAAAAGTTCAACAACTTCAATTTCAGCGTGGCAATAACCGATGCCTTTATGAAGGCCGTGGAAAATGATGAGAACTATCATCTCATTGAACCGTCAATCGGCGGACCAGTGGCTGAGCTCAATGCCCGTTCGGTCTTTGAGAGGATAATTGATCTTGCCTGGCTCAATGGTGAACCCGGCGTTCTGTTTATCGATGCTGCCAACAGGGCCAATATGACACCGCAGCTTGGCCAGTTTGAGGCCACCAATCCTTGCGGCGAGCAGTGGCTGTTGCCCTATGAGAGCTGCAATCTCGGCTCGGTGAATCTGGCTAATTTTGTCAAGGATGGCGCCGTTGATTATACGCGCTTGAAACAAACGGTGCATACCGCAACGATTTTTCTTGATAATGTCATTGACTGCAATCGCTTTCCCATCAAGGAAATCGAGGAAATGACCCTGCAGACCCGAAAGATCGGCCTGGGTATCATGGGAATGCATGATATGCTCATTCAGCTTGCGATCTCCTACGGCAGCGAAGAGGGCCGGCAGATATGTGCTGATGTTATGAATTTTATCCGTAATGCCGCGGAAGAAAAGTCATGCGAGCTTGCCGCGGTCAAAGGTGCTTTTCCCGCCTATGACCCAGATAAAAACGAGTATGCGGCGAGAAGGAATGCAGCACTGACATCCATTCAACCCACCGGGACGGTTTCCATGATTGCCGATTGTGCTTCCGGTTGCGAGCCTTACTATTCTATCGTCATGGTCAAAAACGTCATGGATGGTGACAGGCTTATCCTCATCAATAAGTATTTTGAGTCCGTGGCGCGCCGGGAAGGCTTTTATTCTGAAGAGCTCATGACCAAGGTTGCCGATAGCGGCAGTGTCCTCGGCCACGACGAAATCCCGGAAATATGGCAGGAGGTATTTCGCTCGGCGCAGGATATCACGCCTGAAGGCCATATCAAGATGCAGGGGATTTTGCAGCAGAACGGCGTAGACAGTTCCATCTCTAAAACCATTAACCTGCCCAACAATGCAACACGTGAAGAGGTCAAGCTCGCTTACCTTCTTGGGTATCGGTCCGGATGCAAGGGGTTGACCGTTTATCGTGATGGTTCCAGGGATTCCCAGGTGCTTTCCAGTAAAGAGAGTGGCAAAAAAAGAGAAAAGACTGCTGTTGTCTCCAGTAATGGCCAGTGTAAGCGCAATCTGCCCGATACTCTGGATGCCAAGCGGTATCGCCTCAAAGACCAGGCTCAGAAGTCGGTCTATATAATCGTCTGCTTCGATGAGTCCGAGCAGCCCATGGAGGTGTTTGCCAAATTCCCCTTTGAAACAGGATCGATCTCAAGGACAAATCCACCATGTGGACGACGACCTGCCGCCTGGTATCGCTGGCGCTTCGTTTTCATGTGCCCATGGACGAGATCATTAAGCAGCTTGACCGTTCCAGCGGCCATATGCTCGATCTGCCGGCTCAGCTCTCCAAGCTCTTCAAGTCCTTCATGGCTGGAACTCAGCACGGTTTCGCTTCGATCTGCCCCGAGTGTTCCGGTAAATTGATTTTTGAAGAGGGGTGTGAGGTTTGTCGCGAATGTGGTTACAGTAAATGTTCCTAGGAGGCTGCCCGAAAATGCCAATTCTCGCGCAACCTCCTGATACGTCTTGCTTTTCAAGGTGCCCCATGAAACCGATGGGAAGCAGGAACCGGCAGGCGTTGATGCTGCGTGTAGCCCATGAATAATTGTATAAAAGTAACTGCTCACAGGGCACCAGATCTTCCCGCGATCAGCCTGGATTACGTATGACTAATACGCTTCACCAGTCTGATCGCGAAAATCTCCGGCACCCTGCAAGCAGTTACAAATACCAAGGTTAGTTACAGTACGTCGCTTCCCCCATAAGAAGCACGTATAAAACATCATTGTATGAAACACTGTATGTAAAAGAGGGGTGTTATAGAAATGAAAATAGGCAGAAATGAAGCCTGCCCCTGCGGCAGCGGTAAAAAATATAAACGGTGTTGTGCCGGTAAGCCCACTACTGATATCAAAAAGGCGCAATCGCCAAAAGAGCAGCGTTTGACTCTAGGAGACACCATTACGACATTTCAGGAGCATGCCGCTCAGAAGAATGAGGTGATACAGCAAGTCGGGGTGTTTCTCCTCTATGCCGATGGCATGGGGGATGCCTGGGTGCTGGAACTCACCGATTCCGACTGTATCCAGATTGCTGCCGGGGGGAGTCCTGTAGAGGTCCCTCTGGAGGAGACCGAGGAAACTATCGTTATGGACTGGAGCCATTCCTTCTCGTTCAAAAACAAGTCGTTGCAGGTCACCTCCTATAGAGATAAGACAACGGAAAATCTTGCCAATGCTCCGTCGCAGCAGTTGGCGGCCCTGCGGCGCAAAATACTGAAAAGGATTTCCCCTGAGCAACTCGATCAGGTGCATATTGATAAATGAGTGAGCAGACAGGTATCATGGGAGAAAACCTGCCATCATGGGCACGCATGCTGCCCATGTTCGCCGTGATGGCAGGTATCTTCTATCTTTCCCATCAGCCGGGAGACGACTTTGATGGTGTCGACATAGCTCATCTCGACAAGGTGGTCCATTTTCTGCTCTATGGTGTGCTTGCCGCAGCGACGCTGTATGCCATGTCCCCCAAATTCAAAAGACGATTCCCGGTAAAAGTGGCCGTCGCGGTGTTTGCGATTTGTGCATGCTACGGTATGGCCGACGAATTCCATCAAAGCTTTATTGCCGGTAGATTTCCCAGCATCATGGATCTTGTCGCCGATATGGCAGGTGCCTTAAGCATATGCTTTTTGTGGTGGGGTCGAACAGCTGAGTTTGGCTGGTAATCAGCTAAAAGAAAACCTGTGTTCACCTCGTATTCAAGTTGAAAAGGGTGAACACAGGGTGAGGGAAGCCGGGGACGATGTACCCTTTCAAGGTACATACCCTGTTATTCGGTATTAGCGGTATTGTTGTGCTTTTTGCTGGAGCCGGAGCTGGAGATCATTGAGCTCCTTTTCAATGGCAGCGAGTTGATCTCGGCCGGCATTGGGATTGCGACGGGCTTCCATATATTCAAAGCGTTTGTCGTTCATCTCTTGACGCAGCTCGACTGTGTCATTGAGGAATTTCTGATGCGAGGCGCTGTCCCAGCCATTGTTGTTAAAAGCTGCAGCACCGGGGCAGTTGGCATATCCACTACCCCTCATATGATGTCCCATCATATTGTAGCCGCCATTCATCATAGGCCCACTGCCCATTCCGTTATTCATCCCGTAGTTCATCATGTGGCCGCCATTTCCATATCCGCCCATACCGTAACCGCTGCCATGAGCGTAAGCAATGCCTGCAACAAGACCAAGCGCCAGAACAGATGTTATAATTTTCTTTTTCATGATTCTCTCCTTTGTGTGTGAGATTTGAATTTTCGTAGCATGTTAGTCAGCACTGAAAGTAACTGCGTACTCTTTGACCTTTATTGTGCAGAGAGTATGCCGGAATCTATAAAATTGATTTAAAGTGTTTTATCTGTTTGGAATTTCTTCTAATATTTTCATTCTCTCAGGCAGCGCTGAACCTCGGCGGATCCAGGTGTCTAATTATTGGACAATTGCTCGGGTGCTGCCGTTATCCAAGTGTCTAGTTTTTTAGCACCCCTTTCAATATCGACAGATCTGAGGGGAGTTATAACGGCTAGCTATCAACGAGGTAGGCCCTCTGCCTTCCGGTATCTTCTCCGTGGTTCAGCTGTGTTGGGCAACACTTCTGCCAAAACTGATATGGGTGTGTCTTTTTTTTATCCGCCGTCGCTAAGGGTTTGCTCCGTAGAGTACTTGGTATTAATGTCCGGAAGAAAATCGTGCAAACAGATAAGGTGTTCGTTAAGGTGTTCTATGTTCGGTGCCAATATATTGGACAGTTCGGTGTTGGCTCAATGGTCAATTATTGGGCGCAAAGGCGCTATTGTTGATTGTGGAGATGAAGCGGTCTTTCGCAGGCAACGAGACTGATGGAGTCTCCTCTTGCCTTTTATGTGGGACAGTTGGTGTTCCCGCTAATGCCGGCAATATTCTAGCGACGCCCTTAATTATGGTTATGGTGTGGAGTTTGCAATAATAATGCTAGACAATAAAACGCGACACAAAAATCTCATTTCATCGCTGCAAGGCCATTTCTTAAAGTATGCCATGATACATGAACACAACACCATTCCTCAGTCACCCCAGCGCATTCGCTTTTCTAAGGCTGCTGTTGGTTTGCTGGCAGCAACGACTGTGTTGGCCTGCATTCTTGTTTTCTCAACGCTGGAAAACATCAACCGGGCCCAATCCCTGATGGAGCAGTTCCTGGTGGATAAGGGTGAGGCCATTATGCGTTCCATAGAGGCGGGTAGCAGGGCAACAATGATGCACAATATGGGAGGGGGAGACCCTCTGCATACGTTGCTGACGGAGTATGCCAAGGACCAGGATATTCAGTATATCAGTATAACAGGTGTCGATGGTGGCATCATAGAACACATCGGGCCGAAGGCTCGACCGGATTTGACCGATGAGGACCTTGAAAGCATAAAGGCCGAGGAGGTGGTAACCAGGCTCGACACGAAAGAAGGAGTGTTTGCCCTTTTTAAGATATTCCAGGCGGATTCCCGATATTCAATGATGCCAATGATGCGCATGCACTCCAGATATATGAATGAAGTTCGCTCGGACCGGGCCGGTCAAAAGATACTCTCGGTGGGGCTTGATACGCACAAATTCGATAGCGCCAGGCAGCAGGATGTGCGTCATGCCATCTTTATGGGGGCGATTCTCTTCCTGGTGAGTACGGCCGGGCTCTATTTCCTGTTCCTCTACCAGAAGATGCGCATTATCGGCTCCAACCTGGCCAACATGAAGCTCTACACCGAAAATATCATCGAATCCATTCCCGTCGGCATCATCACCCTTGATGCTGCCGATCAGGTTGTTTCCTGCAATAGAAACACGGAGCATCTTTTTGGATATCCCTTGTCAACGCTTCAGGGAAAAGATATTCACACGGTCTTTCCCAATTGTCCCACCACCTTTACCGACACCTGTGATGGCTTGCTTGAATATGAGTCGGAATGTGCCGACAACACCGGCAAATTGATCCCTTTGCACGTCAGTTGCTCCCCTCTGGTCGGCAACGATAATGAAAATATTGGGAAAGTTTTGATAATGCGGGATATGAGTTCGATTAAAGAGATGGAGCTGCAGCTCGAGCGTTCCCGACGAATGGCGGCATTGGGCAAAATGGCAGCCGGCATTGCCCACGAGATCCGTAATCCCCTTGGAACCCTGCGCGGTTTTGCCCAGTTTTTCGGGAGCCAGCCGGAAACAAGCGAGGACGGCAGAAACTACTCCCGGCTCATGATCAGTGAGATTGATCGGCTCAATCAGACAATATCGGGGCTGCTCCAATTCTCCAGACCACGCGAGCCGCAATTTAAAGAGGTTGCAATTGATGAACTTTTCAACAGAACCATCTCCATGATGGAATCCGATGTTGCCGCGAAAAACGTCGATTTGCAGTGGCATCACGATATCGGTGTTTCACTGCGGGCCGATCCCGATCAGTTACTCCAGGTGTTGATGAACTTGCTAAAGAACAGTATCAATGCGATACTTCCAGGGGGCAGGATTGCTTTGCAGTGTATTGAAGAGGACCATTTTATAAAAATCAGTGTCGAGGATAACGGCTCCGGTATGAGTGAAGATGTTCAAGCGAAGATGTTTGACCCGTTTTTTACCACAACCCAATCCGGAACCGGCCTGGGGCTGGCGGTCAGCCATCAGATAATTGAACAGCACGGCGGGAGTTTTGAGGTGCAGGCCGCGCCGGAGAGTGGGACTACTATCAGTTTTCGTTTGCCCAAATAACTAAGGAGAAAGCCGTGGCCAAAAAACGGGAAACCATATTGATTGTCGACGATGACGCAAGCCACCGGACCATGCTCAAAGTGAATATGGAAAGTGCCGGTTATGCGACCCTGCAGGCTGGAGACGGGGAGGAGGTGCTGCCGCTGCTGGCGAATAATGAAGCTGATGTCATTCTTCTTGATTTGAAGATGCAGCGCATGGACGGCCTGGCAACGCTTGCCGCGTTGCTGCAGGCCGGCATTACAACGCCGGTGGTGGTGATCACCGCCTTTTCCTCGGTGGAAAGCGCCGTTGATGCCATGAAAAAGGGTGCATTCGACTATGTCACCAAGCCGGTGGACATCGACGAATTACAATTGACCATTTCAAGGGCATTGAACTTCCGGGCCCTGGGCAAAGAAAACCAATCGTTGAAGGAAAAGCTTGAAGACCGCCACCAGTTCAGCAGCATCATCGGCAAAAGCCCCGCCATGCTGGAGATGTTTGCCACCCTTAAACTGGTGGCCCCAGCCGATTCTACGGTGTTGATTACCGGCGAGTCCGGGACGGGAAAGGAGCTGATTGCCAACGAAGTCCATGAGAATAGTGCCAGGGCCGATGCTCCTTTTATCAAGCTTAACTGTGCCGCGCTGCATGAAAATCTGTTGGAAAGCGAACTTTTCGGGCATGAAGCAGGTGCCTTTACCGGTGCCGCAACCACCAGGAAAGGACGTTTTGAACTTGCCCATAAAGGCACGCTGTTTCTCGATGAAATTGGTGATATGAGCCTGGCCACCCAGGCCAAAATCCTGCGTATTCTCCAGGAGGGGGAATTCGAAAAAGTCGGTGGTAATACGACACTCAGGGCTGATGTTCGTCTTCTGGCGGCAACCCATAAAGATTTACAGGCCATGATAGCCGAGGGTACTTTTCGGCAGGATCTGTTTTTCAGATTATCGGTTATTCCTTTGCACCTGCCCTCCCTGCGGGAGAGAAGCATCGATATTCCGGAACTCGCCCAGTTTTTCCTTCAACGCTATGCGGATAAAAACAGAAAGGACATCAAAGGCTTTCATCCTGAAGCCCTGAACCTGCTCATTCAGTATGACTGGCCCGGCAATATACGGGAACTTGAAAATACCATAGAGCGTGCCACCATACTCTGCCTGGGCGAGCAGATAACCCCCCATGAGCTTCCTCCCCAGTTGTTTCCGGAAGGCACCGGCACCCAGACCAAACCCGCTGACGTATCGTCGAGGGAAGGGGCCACCCTGCGTGACATTGAACGTGAGATTATCAAGACCACTCTTGAAAAAAATGGTCATAACAAAAGTGCAACGGCCAAGCAGCTGGGTATTGCCAGACAGACGCTGTTGAACAAGCTGAAGTAATATGGCATTGGCTAAGCCCTTACTTCCCCGTAACAAAAGGAGAACATCATGACAACAATGCTTACCTCCGGAAAAGTAGTTTTTGCCGCCATTCTGACATCATTGCTAACCGTGACCGCTGTGGTTGCCCATGAATGGTTGGCTCCCGACCAGGCCGCCGAGCGGAACAACCCCATAGCGGCAACGCCTGAATCAGTGGCACAGGGCCAGGAGTTTTTTGTTACTACCTGTGCCTATTGTCATGGCGAAAATGGCCAGGGAATGGCAGGGGAAGAGGCCGGGCTGGCGACGAGTCCCCCCGATCTGCGCGAAAGATTGCAGCGTCACAGCGCCGGTGATTTTTTCTGGAAAGTGCAGAATGGGCGGGGAGACATGCCCTCTTTCCAGGAGAGCCTGAAAGAAGAAGAGATTTGGCATATAATCAATTTTCTCCAGGAATAGATTGGCCGAGAAAAGGGGGGATTGTTCCGTGTATCAGCAAGCATAGCAGATATGCATCCATTTTCCCCTCTCCACAAGAAGATTGTTGCACTCAAATGGTCAATCTTCTGCGTATCTCCTCCGTTATTTTCTGGATCGGATGACGAATCTTCTCTTCAACTCACCTATACACAGTATGCGCTGATAGTTTTTTGTGGTCAAGGGAGCTTTTGAATAGCCCTCTAGTGCCTCGAGCTGCGGTCCGTTGGTAGTCAGGTACGGCATTGTTTATGTGATCTATGAAGTATCATTGTGTACCAAGTATGTGTATCGATCTGTTTCTTTTTGTTTGGCTGCCATTGCATACCTTTTTGTCTCTCAAACAACCAGCTGTTCTTGCATAGTATTTATGGATTTTCTGCTGGCATGCTTTTTGCAAAGTAGAAATTTGACAAAACACTCAACCGGCGATGACGGTACAGTGAGCAGAGTAATTGATCAAGGGGGGGGGGGCATGAAGGTCAGGACCGGACAGATCATAGAGAAAAATTGATAACACCCTTATGGCTGGGACATTTCTGATCGCGGGGAGCCCTGGTGCCCTGTGAGCAGGTTACGGCAAAAGTATTTTTTTAAGGAGGATACCAATGAGTTCAAGGAAAGTAAAAGAGGTGATGATCCCTCTTACGGAGTATGCAACAATTTCACAAGAGGCAACACTCTATCAGGCAGTCCTGGCCCTGGAAGAGACCTACGCCCACACTGACCAACAGAAGCACAAGCACCGCGCTTTGCTGGTCTATGACGGCGACAAGCGGATAGTGGGCAAGCTCAGCCATTTGAGCATTTTACGAGCATTGGATCCGAAATTCCAGGATGTGGGCGATGTAAACATGCTGACCCGTTTTGGTTTCGGCCCTGCCTTTCTCCGTAATATAACCCGTGACTTTGAACTTCTGCAGAAACCTCTTGACGATATATGCAAGAAAGCGGCTAAAATAACCGTGCGTAAGATCATGCAGATTCCGACAAAAGAAGAATATATTGAGCAGGAGGCATCAATAAACGAAGGAATTCATCTACTTGCCATCGGCAGGTTTCAATCGCTACTGGTAAAGCAGGGTGAGGAGGTGGTAGGTGTCTTAAGACTTTCAGATGCCTATCATATCATTCTGGAAATGATGAAGAAGTGTGAATTGCCCGAATAGCAGTGGAACCGATGCGGTAACTGCTCACAGGACACCAGGGCTTCCCGCGATCAGCCTGACTTACGTATGACCAATACGCTTCACCAGTAGGGGCACGGCGCGCCGTGCCCCTACAAGAATCTCCGGCTGACAAGCTATCGCCGGCAAGCGGCCAGTTTAATTATTATTTCTCCTTCCTGGCTCCAGCATACGGCACCGACTTCTGCGGCCAGAATTTGTTCTTCAATACCGGGGGAGTGGGCACACTCTAAAGTGCCGCCTTTTACCAGCATAAACTTGACCAGAAACTGCTCCCCGTCAGCTTCTCCTGCAATTTTCAGGGTGCTGTCCTCCGGGCATGCGGAATACATTCTTCGAAGGGTCATAAAAAGAAGTGATTCAAAAATAAGCAGGTTTGTCCTGACCTCAATGCCGCTGGGGCACTCCAGTTTTATCGAGACTTTCTGCATTGCTGCAAAACGACTCGTCAATGCCACCATGAGCGAGAGGATGTCTAACAGATCGGCCTGACTGGGGATGTTGTCACCGCTGTGGGCAAACCTGTTGAGATTTTTCAAGATAGTATCAGATCTCTCAACCTGCTTCATCATCTTGTCCGCCGCCGCATCGATATGTTCAACGGGAACCCCCGACTCATCCTCGGCGAAATCGCAGAGATCTTTGAGAAGCCCGGCGTTTTCGTTTATGATGGAAATGGTGTTCTTGATTTCATGCGTTACGGAAGCAGTCAGCGCTCCAAACACTTTTAAACAGGCTTCATCGGCACTGCTGTTTCCACATTTTTTTTTCATCTGGTCGCTGTCTCTACATGTTGCTGTCAGCCATCACATGTCCATGGCGCGGACCATAGGCGACATTTTTGTTGATGTGCCAAGCGCATGACCACGAGGCTTGGCGGCCCTTGACGGCTTATTTTGCAGCGTAGGCCTCTTTAATTTTGTTGATAAGGACATTGAGGTCCACCGGCTTCATAATATAATCAAAAGCTCCCAGTTCCATACCCTCCTTCCCGACTTCAAATGAGCCGTGACCGGTGAGAATGATCACCTGGATATCGGGATGTTCCTCCTTCAGCCTTGCCAGCACCTCAAGGCCGTCGAGATCCGGCATTTTCAGGTCGAGCAGGAGAACATCGGGGTGTTCCTCCTCAATTACTCTGAGCGTTTCCTTGCCGGAATACACGGCTGTGGCCTGGAAGCTGCGAAGATTGAGACGTGTCTGCAGTGTTGATGAGAATTCTACCTCATCGTCGGCGATAAGAACCTTTATGTTCTCGTTCGTATTCTTCTTCATCATGTGTGCTCGTTGTTGATCGGTAAGGTTATGGTAAAGGCGGTCCCTTTACCGACATTGGAACGGACAGTAATATCTCCGCCCATTTTTTTGATCAGGCCATAGGTAATGGAAAGACCGAGTCCCGTGCCTTTGCCGGTTTCCTTCGTTGTAAAAAAGGGCTCAAAGATATGAGGAAGCAGATCTTGGGCAATTCCCGCACCGTCATCCTGGATCACAACCCGGATTTCACCGGCAATCATGCTGGTGATGATGCTGACGGTCCCATCTTTGCCGATCGCGTCCATGGCATTATTGACAATATTGAGAAAGATTTGCTGAAGCTGTATACGGTCACTGGATATCGGCGGAAGATTGTCATGAAGCTGCAAGTCAAGCGTAATTCTATTGTAAAGCATTGTATTTTCAAGAAACTGCAGCACTTCGCGGATGATATCGTTTATGCCCAATTTTTCATGCAAAATATCCGTGCGTCGGGCAAATCCGAGAAGCCTGTGGGTTATGATCTTGCATCTTTCGACGTTTGCATCAATACTTTTGAGATTGAGCTGAAGCGTTTCTTTCTCATCGAAATCGACTGCTATTTGCAAAAGGTCGTCGATAAGGCCGGTTTTTTGATTGATGATCGCCAATGGATTGTTGATTTCGTGCGCTACTCCGGCCGCAAGTCTCCCGATGGAGGCCAACTTGTCTTTGTGTTCAGCCTCCTGCATCATACTTATTTGAATTTCGTCGGCTTTACGGATAAGGGAGGTAAGCAAAGTAACCAATGAGTAAATAATCAATACGCTCACCCCCGTGCATGTAAAAAAGATTAGAAGAAGCTTTGAGCGAAATGACTTCCATGCATTCTGCGTGACATACCCCTTTTTCATAATAACCAGGGACCATGGCGTCGTCCGTATATTGCCGGTTCCGTGCAATATAGCTTCCTCTTCCGGTGAAATATCCAGCCAGATCCCTACTTTCGTTTCAATATTGGATCTGTCAAGAGCCTGGCCGTAATAATCGGATTGGGTCTGTAGAACCCCTTCATCGTCAATCAGGAAGAGATCATCCGAGGCGTTGGTTTTGATAGTGTCGACGAACTGTTGCAGCGTTTTGGCGTCGATGGTGGCCCGCAATACCCATGTTTGGCGGGTTCTCGGGTCATAATTGCCGACGGCGATGGCAAAGTGCGGCACATTTCTGTATCCTTTATAGACGCGGCTGATATGCAGCCCCTGGTTAAAGACGGCTTTGAGCCAACTCTCACCTGAATAATCGGTACCCTGCAGGCCATACGGTCCGTAGTAAGCCTGCTGAATACCATATTTGTCAATGACGCCGAGGTCGGCAAAGAATGGGTACTGGCGATGCAGTCGGTCGAAGAGTTCTTTGAGGTTACTGTTCGTCGTCAATTCTTTATAGCGGTCCCTTCGGGCAGCAAACTGCACAACGGATTTCAAACTGTCAACCATTTGCTCGATGGCTCGGACGGAACCATCAAGCTGCCATTTCAACTGGATACGCTCGTCTTTTTGGAGCAGACTTTTGTAGTTCGAGTATCCCAGTATGGCAATTGTTGTTACCGGCACTGCTGTAATGATAAGCATGGTGACAAAGAGAATCAGCCTGAAATGGCCGTAGTTCCTTCTGACCAGGCCAAGATCGATGGAGCTTTTTAACGGATCCGGCAGAATTTTATGGATAATATTCGTTTGCTTTTTCATAGCCTGAGGTTGTCGCTCTTATCGGAAAGGATTTCTCCCTGTTTCAATTCTCCGTTCAGTACTTTTTCCACCGCTTGACGCCAGCTACCGATAACTGCATCCATGACATTGACTTTTTTCCAAACAAGAAAGTTATAATGTACTTCATCAATGCCACCGCAAATCAGATCGGTTACATGTTCCTCTACCACCATCTGGCAAAGAGCTTCATCCGATGGGCGCTCCAGAATTATGGTTCGTGGATCTCCATCTTTCGTTCCCTTTTCAAAGCGAAGAATCAATATTTCCGTGGCGAGGTCGAACCTTGGGGCAACATAATCGCCCTGTATCGGAACAAGTAATTTTCGCACGAAATCTCCTCCGGTCTATAGTTCGTACTTCTGCATTTTACGCCACAGTGTCATGCGACCCCAACCGAGTACTTGTGAAGCTTTTGTTTTATTCCCCCGAGTTTGTTTGAGAGTGTCTATGATCATCTGGCGCTCAATGTCCTCCCAGTTCTGCCTCCCCCCGTTGTCAAGGGGCGTCACTTTCGGTAAAATTTCTTCCTGCGGATCAGAGGAACTCTGTTCCTCTGGTGAACCAGACAGAGGGGCGTTTCTTTCGTTTTCGAGCAGGTAGGGTGGTAGCTGTTCCGTGTTTACTTTCTTCTTTTTGCACATGTTGACGGCGTACTCGACGATATTGCTCAACTCCCGTACATTCCCAGGGTAGCTGTAGTTGAGAACATGTTGCAGCGCGTTTGGAGCAAAGCCGACAATAGTCTTGCCCAATGCCTTAGCATACTTTTGCAGAAAATGATCCAGGAGATACTGAACGTCTCCCTCGCGCTCGCGCAAAGGGGGGATGTGAAGATGGAGCACGTGGAGCCTGTAATAGAGATCTTCACGGAATTGTCCTTTCCGGACCTGATCCCGTAATGATCTGTGGGTCGCGGCGATAATCCTGACATCGACGCTTATCTTGTCCTCTCCTCCCACGGGGACAAACTGTCTGTCATCGAGTACGGAAAGGAGCTTTACCTGTAAAGGTAGGGGCATATCACCGATTTCGGTGAGAAAAAGTGTGCCCTTGTCGGCGAGTTTAAACATGCCGGGCTTGTTTCTCGTGGCACCCGTAAAAGCTCCTTTTGTATGGCCGAACAGCTCGGACTCCAGGAGATCAAGCGGCAGCGCTCCGCAATTAATTTTGACGAAAGGAAATCTCGCCCGCCCTGATTTCTTATGCAGTATTTCGGCTACCTTGTCTTTTCCGGTGCCGGTTTCCCCGGTGATCAAAACAGAGGCATCGGTCTGGCCGAGAATGGGTATCATGTCAAAGACTTTCTGCATTTTCGGGCTGTACCCTATCAACTCAGCGGTCTGCTTGTTGTGGACCTCGGCGCCTTTAATGTTTTCGCTGGCGGAGATATCCTCAATAACGACCATGAGTCCACGTATCATCCCCTGTGCCGATTTCAGGGCGGACACCGTAAGCTGTATGGGAACTTTTCGGCGATAGTAGGTAAGAATATCTCCTTTGACCGAAACAGCCTCGCCGGTTTTTATTACTTCGATATAGATCTGTCCCCTTGAGTTTCCGGTGTTGCTGCGAACCACCAGTTCACCATGGACCCCAAGGACTGTGCGTGCTGCATAGCCGGTCATCGCTTCCATAAGCCGGTTCATGGTGACTATCTGGAAAGATTCGTCGAGAATCATAACCGAATGAGGGAAGGCCTCAAGCAACGAGGAGATGTCATAGGCAGAAGAAGAGGGCATTAAACGTAAACCTTGTGTTAGAACCGGTTTCTTTATGTTACGGTATGTCTAGAGCAAAAATTGAAGCCCACCTAGTGGCCAAATACTACCATCAAATTCGGTTGATGACCATTCTCTTTTAAGGCCACAATCACTTCCGGCACCGTCGCCGGTGAGGCAGGCAGTACCGGAAATGGTATTGAATATCAGACCGGAACAAAAACCTTCATCCCCATCAGCGGCCAGATAACAGTGACGGCGAGCCAGGTGACCAGCATCAGCAGTATGCTTGCCGGAATGCCGTACTTGACAAATTCGGCGGTAGTAAACTGTTTTGAGTTATAGGCAATCGCATTGGGTGCTGCTCCGACAAGCAGCAAGAAGGGCATGCCGGCGACAATGAGAGAGGAAAACAGCACAACCTCTCCGGCAACTCCCAGATACGGGGCGATGACCAGGGCGACGGGCAGCGATATGGCTATGGCGGCGACGTTCATGATGAAATTGGTCATCATCATGACAAAAAAGGCCATACCGAGAATGAAAACAATAGCCGGAGCGTCCTGAAAGAGCTGCAGCCAGTTAACGGCCAGCCATTTGGCCGCTCCGGTCTCCCAGAGGCAGAAGCCGATGGACATGGCGCCGGCAAAAAGCAGGATGATATTCCAGGGAATTTCTTCAAGATCCTCAAGCGTCAAAATGCTTATCAGAAAAAAGGCGATGGTGGAACAGAGCATGATTCCGGTCTTGTTTAGACCGGCAAGCGCGGGAATGAAATTTTTCAGGGCAATGACCAGGATCGTTGCCACCACTACCACCACTGTAATAATCTCGTCGCGGTTCCATCGACCGAGCTCTTTATACATCCGCTTAGATCGCTCCTTCAGGCCAACGATGCGGCTTTTTTCCGGACGGCAAAGTAGCATAAAGAATCCCCAGAGTAGAAAGACCATAAGCCAGCCAATCGGGAACATGTACATGGAGAGCTGGAAAAAGCTGATATCGACATTCATGATATCTTTGTAAAATCCCAAGGCCACGGCGCCCCGGGCAGCGCCGAGCAGGGTAACGATGCTGCCGGCGCCGGCGACATAGGCCATTCCAATAAACAGGCCTTTGCCGAATCTAGTCGGCTGGCCATCATCGCTGTAAAGACTGTGAATTGTCATAAGCAGTGGAAACATTGTTGCCGCAACGGCCGTGTGTGCCATCAAGTGGGTCAGGGCGGCCGTCATGACAAAACAGCCGAGATAGATCATGCTCGTTTTTTCACCCACAATGGAGAGCATTTTATAGGCCAGGCGCTTGGTGAGACCCGTTTTGGTGAACACCATGCCGATAACGATCGAGCCAAAGATGAACAATACCGAAGGATCCATGAAATCCTTGAAGGCCGCCGACGGCTCCCTGATGAAAAAGAGCGCCTGCAATGTTCCAATGGCGAGGCTGGTTACGCCTATGGGAACCACTTCAAATACCCACCAGGTGGCGGCAAGGGCAAAAATCCCCAGCGCACCCTTGGCCTCTTTGCTGAGAACAAAGTGCTCTCCCATGGGATCAACTGCATCGGGCCAGGGTGGACACCAGTAGATAATTGAAAAAAGGCCAATTCCCAATAGTATGAAGAAGAGGCGCTTCCAATCCAGAGAGGGCTTCGAGGAGCTTTTAGGCTTTTTGCTCCTCTCCATTTCCCGGTCAAGTACCATTTCTTTTGAATGTGACATAGTTTTACCAATATTTTGTTTCGAAGAATGTGTGAATATCTCAAAAACCAGAGGGGGAGGACGCACTTCTCCCTCGCAATGAAAGGTACTCTTTTTCCCTTCACTGATTACAGCGCAACGCTGTCTGGCAAGCGGAGATGCGCTTCTTCTATCTACCAGGGTTTGGTCTTTATGATATTCTCAATTTCCTCTTTGGATTTTTTCTGCAGCACAAGGATATGTTTACTCTTTGCTTCATTGATTTTTTCAAGAAGTGCATTTATATCGAATGGCTTCTCCAGGTAATCTTCGGCCCCAAGTTTCATAGCTTCCACGCTGCTTTTGACAGAGGCGTGCCCTGTAAGCATTATAATTTCCGCCTCGGGGTGTTTCTCACGGATCTTTTTGAGTGTTTCGAGCCCATCCATTCCGGGCATTGCCAGGTCAAGAACTATGGCGTCGAAGTCCTGCAGGTCGACCAACTCGACCGCCTCTTCCCCCCTGGTAGCCCCCGTCACCTTCAAACCACGGGTTTTAAGTCGACCCGAAAGGGACTCGAGGAAATCCTCTTCGTCGTCAACCAGCAAAACTCTAGCATTCAGTTTTTCAACCATTTGAAGTGTCTCCTTTCTTTCTGGATTCCATGACGAGCAGCGTTCATCAGGCGGCAGTATGCTGCTCGAGTTTTTCGTAAGCTTTTTTTATAGTGTTTGACAATTCTTCTATATTTACGGGCTTGTTCATATAGGCAAATGCCCCAAGTTTCATGCACTGTTCCATATCCTCGCTGGTCCCATGACCGGTCAGGATGATAACCTCCACTTCAGGTGCTATCTCCTTGGTTCTGCGCAGAACTTCAACGCCATGAAGACCCGGCATTTTCAGATCAAGCACCATGACATCGGGGCGATCCTCCGTG
>Ga0136557_1001249_pt1 | contig 16905 bp, 15 predicted proteins | sample AntRauTorckE6832_FD_104796 | JGI IMG/M metagenome (GOLD analysis project Ga0136557, IMG submission 104796) | Saline lake microbial communities from Rauer Islands, Antarctica - Metagenome Torckler E6 #832 | ecosystem: Environmental > Aquatic > Non-marine Saline and Alkaline > Saline | place...
CACCAAGTTGTAACTGTTCAAGAGTGCTCCATATTGGCTCATTTGGGACTTTGAAGCATACTTGTGCTATTCGAGAAGGCTCAAATGGGACAAGATGGGGTGCTCCTGAATAGTTACGAAAAACCGAAAACGTCTTCAAGAAACCTATGACCTTCTCAGTCCCTACGTTTTCCAATTATCGTCATGATATCATTCCCTAATTTCTTGATAACAACCAGCAGTACACAAGTAGCACTTATTGGTATGAACGTCTTGATCGGATAAATTGGAATAGGAATACCTGTCGGGGTTTCCTGTTTAAGCATTATAGACATCTGCGCCGCCGAAATGCCCTTCCAAATAAGAACACTCAAGAACAGGAAGGTGAAGATCGAGGTAATAATATCGCAAACCGCCTTTTTTCGAGGCGAAAAATTGGCATAAAAAAGATCCAATTTGACAAACGCGTTCTCGTTAAGTGCATACACACCGCCGACACATGCCATTAGCACCATGGCCGCCTGGACAGTGGTACTGATCCAGAGGGATGGTGCATTTAATACATACCGCAAAAATACATCCGTCACGCCAAAGATCATACAGTAAAGAATTAGAAACCATCCGATCTTCCCCATAATATTGGCGATCAAATCAACGCCTTTTTCATACAAGCTCCACATTTTCATCGTTTCCTCCCGTCTACTATTTCTGCGACTTTTCAGCCGGAACCAACTGCTCACTCACACGCGGATCTGTCTTCAACCACAGGGTCGTTGATCAGTTCAATAAATTAGGAAGCCATAAAGCTATCTGAGGAAACACGAATATCAAAGTCAAACCAAGCACCTGAAGGACAATGAATGGCCCAACAGACTTATACACATCTCCCATGGTAACATCAGGCGGCAGGATGCTCTTAATCCAGAACAGGACAAAACCAAAAGGCGGAGTGAGATAGGCTATCTGTATATTGACAATGAAGAGAACCCCAAACCACAGTTTGTCGATCCCAAGTTCGTTGACAATGGGGATATACAATGGTGTGCACAGCATGATGATTGCCCAATCATCCATCACCATACCAAGTAGGAGAATAATAAACATCATCATAAAGAGGATACCGTTTGTTCCACCAGGCATTCCCAATACCATGCTGGTCACCAATTCCTGGCACCCCAACGAATTAAATATGTTCAGATAAATATTGGCTCCAATGAGAATCCATAGCCCCATTCCGGAAAGCTTCAGTGTTGAGTCCAGTGAATCTTTCAAAACCTGCCAGGTGAGTTTGCGGTAAATTGCGTTGATTACAAAGGCACCGGTAGCACCGAAGGCGGCTGCCTCCGCAGGTGTAGCAATACCGCCCCAAATGGCGCCGAGGACGATAAGAATAAGAACGATAAAGGGCCATATATTGAGTAGAGCGTGCAGCTTCTCTTTGCCGGAGAATTTTTCTTCGGGGGGAATTGCCGGGCCGATATGCGGCTGTATACGGCATCTGACGCCGATGTAGATAATGTAAAAGGATGCGAGCATAAGACCAGGGAGAACTCCGCCCAAAAACAGCCCTCCGATTGAAACCTTGGCCAGCAGCCCATAAAAGATGAATGGTACGCTTGGCGGGATAAGAGCGCCCAGCGCCCCACCTGCACCAATGGAGCCAATGGCTATTGATCTGTCATATCCATACTTCATCATGGAGGGATAGGCTATCTGCCCCATGGTAATGGTAGCCGGCGGGGTGATACCTGTAATTGCGGCAAAAATTGTGCACACCTTTACCGTTCCCATAGCCAGGCCACCCGGAATATGACCGATCAGTTTATATACAGCATCATAGGCAGACTCGGCAATTCCGGAGAAGCGGATCAAACTTCCCATGAACAAAAATAAAGGGACGGTCACCAAAACCGAGTTCCAGGGCGTATAATAAAATGCGCTGGGAATGGCCAGCAGGGACCTGGGCTCAAATATCGCAGCAAAAATAACGGCCGTGCCGCCTAATCCCAGAGCAACCGGCAGCCCAAGGAATAGTCCTAAAAACAGGCACCCAAAAAACAGTATGGTAATAAGCTCAATACTCACAATCTCTCCTTTCTAAACTCCATCTATTTTTCTCAATATCCTTGTTGGCCGTGTTCCTGGTTCAGGATGGCTTTTATTCAATGGCTATGCCATTACAGCGCAACTCCATGTTTTTTTCACCGAGCACCTATACAGACCAACAAAGAACCCTGCTTATCGACAACAATATGCCTTATTTTCAGCAAGTTGTTTAAAATCAGAATGGCACCTTTACATTATCTTGACACAATGGCGGCTCTTTCAACTACAGCAATAGCTCTATAGACTCTGGAGCTATCAGCCGATCAGGAATGCCCAACCGATCCTGTCTGCCTAGTCATAGACATTTATGTAAGACTTTGTGATCATTACGACACAAATGTAGCACAACATTTGTCGCTCTCCATCTGTAGGCACCAGTAACCTCCTTTTGTCGTATATTTTTATGATGGCGAAGTTTCCATCACGCATTTTTATTTTCAGAAAGAGACACTATTGTGGGACATGAAGCAGGAAGAAGCAAAATAAAATGACCGGCGGATATGCCGAAGAGAAAAAAGAAAAGGTCGAGAAAGGCCCAAGAAGAAGTATTCATATTTGGTGGCTCCTGAGTAAGATCTCCGGTAACTATTCAGGAGCACCCCATCTTATCCCATTTGAGCCTTCTCGAATAGCACAAGTATGCTTCAAAGTCCCAAATGAGCCAATATGGAGTACTCTTGATCAGTTACAACTTGGTGGTTATGCCAATTTGGTGCTCCCACCTGAATAGTTACGATCTCCGGTCACTTTTAAGGGCACCTTGAAAAATTGCTGCTCCAGCGTCTCGTGCGGCTCGCTTGCCTGTCCTGTTTCTTCGTCACAGCAAAAAGAAAACTGCTCACATATAACTAAATACGCTGCGTTTTTTATTATCGCTGTTCCTCGAAAACGAACAAATCGCATAATTTTTCAAGGCACACTCAAAATACAATACATCATTGCTTCTGATCGTTGATGTATCAGGCATCAACGATATTGTCAAGAAAATTAAACCCGGCGATGATACCGGCAACACCGGCAACACCCTGCTCCCAAAAGCGCATACCTGCTACGCAGGAATCGGCATCCCTTCACTGTCCCACCCTCGTAAGCGATAGTAATCCTGCAGCATATACTCCATATCGGCAGCGGTAAGCGAACCTCCCTCCGGCAGCGCCTCTTTATGAATTCTGGCCGGCAATCGGTCATCATCTGCCTTCAAGCCTTCCCGGACATTAAACTCTCTGGTCATGGTGGCAATACGAGCGGCAATATGCTTCAGGCTCTCCCTGGTGGTCTGTTGCCCCGTAACCAGCGTTATGGTTTTCTCCAGCTCTTCCCAGGTATAGAGATCGCGATAGAATCGGCACAACGTCAACGTATCAAAGATATTAAGTCGATCTTCATAATCGATCAGCATCTCAGCCTTGTCTTCTATCTGGTCGGCTGGAATGAGGCCGGAGAGCTCAGGTTTATAAAACGTCGTTCGAAGATGACAGGCGCCACGAGGTGCTGTTCCAAAGGTAAGTCCCATTCCCTTGAGCGTACGTGGGTCATACCCGGCAGGTTCCATTCCTTTGACATGAATAGCCAGATCCTCAACCTGCCATTGCTTTGACACGGCCAGTATACCATCAGCCAGGAGATCACCAATGTCCTGCCGCGCCCCTATTTTTTCTACAAGCTCAGCTACCTGATTGGCATCGCCGTAATCAATGCGATAATCGATTCTGCCGCGTGAATAGGCTTCCATGGCAAGTGCACAGAGATTTCCCACGGTTATAGTATCCATCCCCAGCCTGTCACATAGATCATTGAGATAGGCCACCTCCTCCATCTCTTTGATCATACACAAGCCACCGAAAGAATAGATTGTCTCGTATTCGGGTCCTTCTAATTGAAGGTCTTTGTGGCGGCCCTTGCTGATTTTGGCCAGACGGCCGCATGCCATAAAACATTTGGCACAGGCATGAGGTTTCACTTCATGTTCTTCATGGTAGGTTTCTCCGCTGATCTGCTCCCAGTGGTCGCAGGAGCCCTGGCTCCAGTATTTGGCGGGAAACGCGCCGGCATTGTTCATCATCGAAACCATCATGGTGGTTCCCATTTTTCGATACGCCTTGACCCCGGGATGCTCCATATTTGTTTTGGAAAACTCTTTGGCGTACTCCGCAACACCCTGTTGATCGGCATATTGGCGCTTGCGATCTCCCTGAAAAACCATGGCTTTGACATGCTTGGAACCGAGAACCGCGCCGACTCCCGTCCGACCGGCACAACGCCACTTGTCATTGGCGATGATTGCAAATTTCACCAGTTTTTCACCCGCCGGGCCAATGGTAATGGCCCCGGGCTTGCCATATTGCTCTTTTCCAGGAGCAAATCTCTTTACCGCCTCTTCCTCGGCGGCAAATGTTTCCATTCCCCAGAGATCCGCGGCGTCATGGAACTGCGCACCTTCCGGGGTGATGGAAAGCACCGTGGGAGTATCGGCTTTACCTGTTACCAGTATTGCATCAAAACCGGTGGCATCGATGGCTTCAGGCACCTTTCCTCCGGAATATGACTCCGCATAAAAATTGGTCAGCGGAGATTTGGTGTAGACACCATAACGGCTGCCGCCCCAGAGACGGCCACCGCAGAAAGGTCCGGTGGCTATAATGATGGTGTTCTCCGGCGAAAGCGGATCCACCCCCTGGGGATTCCTGTCAAGCAGGAGTCGGGTAGCCAGACCTTTGCCACCTAAGCTCAGGCTCAGAATATCCTCTGATAACTCTTCGATGCTGAATTTTTTCTCTTGTAGGTCTATATTCAGTATGCGTTTGTAAAACCCATGCATGCCTTTTCCCTCCCAACTGTATGATATCCTTAAATAATACCCAGCGTCTATTTGGAAAATCCCTTCCCCGGCAGCATCAAATTTCCAATGTCTGTTCTGCGTCGGTTTCTACAGAGAACATCCCTTCTAAAAGGACACTGACCGAGTCGTACCACAACAACTTTATCGTTGAATGGTTGCAAGGCCGTCATCAATAATTTTCAGACCCTTTTGCAGCTGCTCGTCCGTTATGACCAACGGCATGAGAAAACGCAGGACATTGCCATAGGTCCCACATGCCAAAACAATCAGCCCTCTCTCAAAACAATAGGTTACGAGCTCCTTGGTTTCCGCGGCGGCTGGAGTTTTGGCAGTTCTGTCAGTCACCAGTTCAATTGCGACCATTGGACCTAGACCGCGCACATCGCCGATGATATCGTATTTTCCCTGGAGTTCATGAAAATAGCTGTGCAGTGTGGTTCCGAGCTGCCGGGCTTTTTCAAGCAGATTTTCCGATTCAAAAATATCAAAGACAGCGAGCGCTGCTTCACAGGCCAGAGGGTTCCCGCCGTAGGTACCGCCAATACCGGCCGGGTGAACAGCATCCATGATTTCCTTCTTCCCCACCACGGCACTGAGCGGCATTCCTGCCGCAAGACTTTTCGCCGTTGTGGTTATATCCGCAGCCACACCATAGTACTCCATGGCAAACATATGGCCGGTCCTGCCGATACCTGTCTGTATTTCATCAGCGATCATGAGAATATTATTGTCTTCGCAGATCTTTTTCAATTTACGAAAATATTCCTTGGGAGGCGCAATAAATCCGCCTTCTCCCTGAACAGGTTCGACGATGATTGCCGCGGTTTGCTCAGCTGCGACATGATTGATAAAGAAGTATTCCAGATAATCCGCGCATGCCACATCACACTCCGGATACTCTTTGCCGAAAGGACAGCGATAGCAGTTGGCAAAAGGCATCCTGTAAACTTCAGGGGCAAAGGGGCCCATGCCGAACTTGTAGGGTTTGACTTTGGACGTCAGGCTCATTCCCAGCAGCGTTCGCCCATGAAAGCTGTTTTCCAGTGCAATGATCCCCTCTTTCTGCGTGTAGTATCGCGCTATTTTAACAGCATTCTCCACGGCCTCCGCACCACTGTTGACAAACATGGCCGCTTTGGGAAAATCGCCGGGTGTTGCTTCACACAGCTTTTTAGCAAGAGTAACGGAGGACTGGTACGGGGAAACCATAAAGCAGGTGTGGGTGAACTTCTCGGCCTGGTCCTGTATTGCCTTGACCACCTTGGGGTGGGAATGGCCAACATTCATAACCGCAATACCGCCGCCGAAATCGAGGTATTCGTTGCCTTCCACATCGACGAGTAGCGCCCCTTTGCCATGGGAAATATAGTTGCCCGTGGCACTGACGACCCCTTTGGCTATGAATTTCTGTCGAAGCTCCTGCAACGCTGTATTGGATTGAATGGTTTCCATGAGTTTTCCTCCCGCTAAGATGGTTGATAGATCCGTATGGTATGATCAAGCGATTCCTCCTGAAAACAATGCAAAATACAGACCATATACGCCATCACTTCCATTTTCATACTTCTTCGTGGCTGCTCTCAACAGCGCAAATTATTGGGGAAACAACAGATCAAAACCACAAATAACTCAGAATACTACAAAATAACAAAACTGTCTGGTTTTTATAAGACGCATTGAAAGCTTGATTAGCCTGCGAACGCAAAACCTATGGCCCAGTCGCAGCCCAGAAGGTTTTGATACATTTATAAATCGCGCAACAGCTCAACCCCCTACAACCGCAGAACACAGGCCGATCAACATATGTATCAAATAAATATATCGCAATATCAAATATATGCCAAGCCGGCAATCTGCCTTCGATTCAAACTTAAATCACCAGCTTCTCTCTCCCTAACTTCGCCTCAACATGATCTCAGCGGATATTATGCTTCCTGAGCTTCCTGACCACCGAAGGCTGGCTGACCCCCAGCTGTGCCGCCATTTCACGCGTGGTTCCATACCTTTTTTTCGCTTCCGACAAAAGCTGTTTTTCTACCTGAGCAAGCCTGGCCGACAGATTAAAAGTAGTGGTATTCTGCCAACCTTCCTCTTCTCGAGCCTCCACGGGATCGGGCATCGAAACACTGGCCCGTATAAAATCATCTACATTATCATTGTCGCACATTACCACGGCATTTTCTACAATGGACTTGAGTTCACGGATGTTTCCAGGAAAGGAGTAGGTTTGCAAAAAGCCGGCCACACGCGGAGTAATCGTCTTATTACATTTATATTTAGTATTGAACTCATGGAGATAAAAACGGACTAAGCCGAGAATGTCCTCGACCCTGTGGCGCAGCGGGGGAAGTTCGACAATAAAACTACTGAGCCGGTAATAGAGATCTTCCCGAAAGAGTTTTTTGGCGACAAGATCCGACAAATTTTGATTGGTAGCGGCAATGGTTGCACAGGAAATTTTAATCGATTCCGTTCCTCCAACCCTGCGTATTTCATAATTATCTAGATATTTAAGGATCTTAACTTGCAAAGCAAGCGGCATGTCGCCCATCTCATCGAGAAAAATAGTACCTCCCTGGGCCAACTCGAACAACCCGACCTTCCCTTTATCTCCTGCACCGGTAAAAGCACCCCTCTCGTAACCGAAAAGCTCCGCCTCCAGAAGATTTTCCGGCAAGGCTGCACAGTTTATTTCAACAAAGGGCTTTTTATGCCTGCTGCTGTTTTTGTGAATCAATTTGGCAATCAACCCCTTACCTGTGCCTGATTCTCCGAGAATAAGAATATTTGAGGCACCGATATGCGAAAGCTTGAGTGATCTCTTCAGGACCTGCCGCATCCTGCCACTTTCGGCAATTATCGAATTGCGCTGAAGCTCAAGCAGAGAGAGTTCGGAAAGCTCTTCCCGATACTTCTCCTTTACACGCTGACTCTTTTCGAATTTTCTGCGCAGTGTATTGAGCTCCGTCATATCCCGTTCATTCACCACAATGAGAACAATTTTCCCGGATTCATCAAGCGATGGTGTTCCAGTGGAAAGCAGGTATCTGTTGGTTTTGGAAATATACTGTATAACCGTTTCTCTCTGACGGCTCTCCATCACCTTGGTGGTAACCGATTCATCAAAAATTTTATCCCCAAGAAGCTCGTTGATGCTGTAGCCGATAACCTCGGAAGCCTTGAGGCCATTAAGGACTTCCGATGCCCTATTAATACCGATTACTTTTCCCACGCCATCGCAGACCCATATGCCGTCGGAAGAAGACTGGAAAATAGTTTCAAGCTGACGATAGAGGGTCCTGTAGGACAACGTTTTTTTTGCCGAGGCCTCGAAGACATCCAACTCTTCAATATTGCATACAGCTCCCAGGATCTGCTCACTACGCAGAACAGGGGTGACATTAACGACAAATTCGGTTCGTTTCCCGGCAACAACATGCCCGATCACCGCTTCACCGGTTCGCATACATTTATGCAGCGGCTCTCCCACCTGCGGGAGCACATCAATGATGCTTTGGCCGCAATGGAGCTTTTCTCCAAGCTCTAAAGCGGATACAGCCGACTGATTCATATGGGTGATTGTTCCATTGATATCCGTCACCACCATGCCATTACAGGTACAGTGAAATATATCTTCAAAAGAAATGTTCTTTTCCATTAGAATAGGCCTGCCGTTAAGATAATTGTGCCACCATTCTCTATACCTTCAATGGTAGCATGTTTTCAAAAAATATCCCTTGGAAAAACCATCGTCTCACCATCCTGTTTCACAATATGACCACCACCCCCCCCTCAGCCTTCCACACACACCTTCTTCAAGCTTCCCCCAGGCCGGGACCATGTTAACGAAATACGTAAACTAAAGCGGCCCTTACAATCTTATTTCGATTTTATTTTTATTTTAATTGTTATTAATCGTATCAAAAACCTCTTTTTTGTTTGACAAATACAGAGCCGAGGTGTATAACAGTTTTCATGATGACAAATCCATCCAGGCATCCACCTGAACTTTCACAGCATAAAACCTGGAGACGAAGCAACCACGAACTTTCATTCAACCTGGGAGACAAACGCATGGCTACAAAGGTCGTTCAAAATTTCATTAACGGTGAGTGGGTTGATTCCGCAACCAGTCAATTTGGAGACATCTGGAATCCGGCCATAGGCGAAAAAATTGCATCGGTACCTTATGGCACAGCAGCGGACGTCAACCAGGCAGTGGCTGCCGCCCGGGCTGCTTTTCCGGAATGGCGCGCCACTCCGCCACTCACCAGGGCAAGATACCTCTTCCGGCTCAAGGAAGCCTTCGAGGAGGAGTTCGATGAAATCGCCGAAGTCCTTTCGACAGAGCAGGGCAAGGCCATAGACGAGTCCCGCGGGGAGGTTCGGCGCATGATCGAAAACGTCGAACATGCCACCGGTGTCACCACCATGATGACCGGCTACTGTTTCGAAGATATCGCCAAGGGCATCGACTCCGCCCTTTATCGCCAGCCCATGGGCGTCTTCGCTTGTATTGCGCCGTACAACTTTCCCGCCATGGTACCCTGGTGGTTCATTCCCTATGCCCTGGTAACAGGAAACACCTATGTCTTGAAACCATCCGAGCAGGTTCCAATGACCCAGAATCGCATTTTTGAAGTCATCGAAGAGGTGGGCTTCCCCGAAGGTGTTATCAACATGGTCAACGGTTCCAGAGATGTGGTCAACGCCATATTGGACCATCCCGATATCGAAGGTGTCTCCTTTGTTGGTTCAACTCCGACGGCCAGATATATCTATGAACGCTGCGGTGCTACAGGCAAGCGCGTGCAATCCCTTGGCGGCGCCAAAAACGTTGTAGCCATCATGCCCGATGCGGATATCGAAGCCGGCATGCCTTCATTAATTACCTCCTTTTTCGGCTGTTCCGGGCAGCGCTGCCTTTCCGGGTCAATCCTGTCGATTGTGGGGGATAATGCTAATACCTTTATCGAAAAATTCGTCGCCAGCGCCAAAGCCATGAAAGTGGGCAACGGTCTGGAGGAAACAACCGCCATGGGGCCGGTTGTCAGCAGCGCTCACCGGGACCGGATTCTGGCCTACATCGAAAAGGGAGTGGAAGAAGGCGCCGATCTGATTCTGGACGGGCGAAATTTCAGCGTGGAGGGATATCCCAACGGCTTTTTCGTGGGACCCACCATTTTTGACAATGTCACGCCGGATATGACCATCGCCAAAGAAGAAATCTTCGGTCCCGTGGTCAGTATCGTACGCTCCAAAACCCTGGATGACGTCATTGAGTTGATCAACACCAGAGACTTTGCCAACGCCGCCTGCATTTACACTCAGAACGCCAAATGGGTCCGGGAAATGCGAACCCGTGCGGCACCGGGCATGCTCGGCGTCAACATCGGCATCGCCGCACCCATGAGCTTCTTTCCCTTTGGCGGCTCGGGCAATTCCATGTTTGGCGACATTAAAGGTCATGGCCGGGAAATTTTCCAGTTTTTCACCGATAGTAAAGTAATTATCGAGCGCTATTTCTAAAACAGTTTCAGCGCTTCTTTGCTGTACTGAAAAAGACCATTTCGTAATTATTTTCAGGATATGACAACGAGGTCACTATGCCCCTGATTAATTTTGGTAGTATCCTTGGCTTTGCCGAGGAAATTGAAAATCAACATCTGCTACTCTATAGCGAAGCCGCCCGCCATCCCCAATGCGCTCCCAGCCATAGTGCCTTTGAAGCCCTGGCCAGAGGGGCCCAAAAGCGACTCAAGGAAGTAAAAAGGGTACGACGCGAAAACGTCACCGAAATGATCCTTGAAACAATTGAAGGTTTTGAACGCAAAGCTTTTATCATATCACTGCCCGATATCGCCACCATGGACCGCAAAACGTTACTGGCAAAATCGTTTGAGCTGGTGGATCGATCTCTGGATTTTTACGAGCAAGCCGCGCAACGGTTGAAGGGACAGGCCGAAGTGGCACGCGCCTTGAAAAATCTTTGTAAAAACCATGCCAAGGATCGTAAAAAACTCGAAGAGATCGAGAGTGAAGCCCTTTGAGTCTACAAGATACAATTCCAGGCCATCAACGATCGTAAACGGAAAAAATGCTGATAACCAACAGAGCTCAACTCGAAGTGCAAAAGGCAAGAAGTCTTCACATGTTGTTTTCATGGGGATCTGCAGCCAGGACGGCTGCAGCTAAGCCCCCAGGGATGGGTTTATGGCGTCCCTTGAAAACAACATGTGAAGACTTCTGGGTCGGGTAGATGCGCTTTGTTGGTAATCAAAAAATTAAGGGAGCGTAACAATGACACCACCAAGTGACTGGCTCGATTATGATGTTGAAACAATGGTGAACAACGACAAAAACAGCCTTTGGCATCACCTCAAGTCCCACAGCTGCTTTAAAGACAAGGAGCAGATGATCGTGGTGGAGGGAGAAGGGCTGACAATAAAGGATATCAGGGGAAATCAATATCTTGACGCCACCTCAGGAGGAGTCTGGAGCGTCATGGTAGGATACGGCAGAGAAAGCATTGCCCGGGCAGTCTATGAACAGCTGAAAGTAATGCCGTATTACGCCGGGGCCTACGGCAATATCCCCGCAATTAAATTTTCCACCAAATTGCTCGAGCTTTTGCCTCGACTGGACAAGGTCTACTTTTCCAACTCCGGCTCAGAGGCCAATGAAAAAGCATTCAAGATGGTACGCCAAGCCTCCCGCATCGACCCTTCCCGCAAGGGAAAATACAAGATTCTTTACCGCGACCGCGATTATCATGGCACCACGATTGCCACAATGAGCGCTTGCGGCCAGTTTGAGCGAAAAAAAGATTTCGGCCCGTTTGTTGAGGGCTTTACCGAGGTGCCTCACTGCCTTTGCTACCGCTGCCCCTATGATGCCACCTACCCCGCTTGCGACATCAAATGCGCCCGTGCCGTCGAAGAGATAATTCTCAAAGAGGGCCCGGACACTGTGGGTGGGTTCATTGTCGAGCCTATCACCGCCGGAGGCGGCATTATCCCCCCTGTCAAAGAATACTTCCCCATCATCCAGGATATCTGCAGGAAATACGGAGTTTGGATTATCATGGACGAAGTGGTGTGCGGCTTTGGCCGGACCGGCAAATTCTGGGGCCACGAACACTATGAAGTGGATCCTGATATTGTTACCATGGCTAAAGGTCTGGCCAGCTCCTATGAAGCACTTTCCGCCACGGCGGTGAAACAACATATTTACGACATCTTTCTCAATGATCCGACCAAGGCTGATCAACACACCAACTACTTCAGAGACATCAGCACCTACGGTGGTTGCGCCGCCCCAATGGCCGCTGCCCTGGAAAGCACGCGGATTATTGAAGACGAGAACCTTGTGGAAAACAGCAGGGAAAAGGGAGAGGTCCTGATGAAAAAGCTCGAAGAGCTGACCGCTCTGCCAATGGTAGGCGAAGTTCGCGGCAAAGGTCTGTTCTGCGGCCTGGAAATTGTCCAGGACAAGGAGAGCAAAACACCTCCCAGCGATGCCCGGATGGGCCAACTTATGGCAAACATTACCGCGGAAAAAGTGATTGTCGGCCGGACCAACTCAAGTTTGCCGGGGCTTAATACCACGCTCTATCTTGTTCCCTGCCTGACGGTTTCCCATGCAGAAATCAACCGGATAGTCGATGCCGTGGTGAAAGGGCTGGAAAAGACTTTTTAACCATTAGAAGGGAGCAGCCTGGAAAACTACAGTGTGGCTATGTTTTTTAGGCTGCTTGCGTGCAGATGGGGTGCCGCCTCTCTAAGCAACAAACTCATTAATAATTGGGAAAAAGTTACTTTCCGAATAAAGGTCGGGCCCGCCCTGTTAGTACGCTGAATAGTAGCAAAAGCTATTGACACCCGGCCGTTTTTGAGAGTACATCTTTTGCGACTTCCAGAATAGTTAAACACTCCCTAAATGCTCCCTAAGCACTTCTCAAGGAAATGCGATGTCAGCACAAATTGATCAGACTGATTGCAAGATAATAGAATTACTACAAAAAGATGGGAGAATGGCAAATACCGCCATCGCCAAAACGCTCGGTGTTTCCGAGGCAACGGTGCGGACACGACTTTCCCGACTGATCAAGGAGGAGTATATTCAGATTGTGGCTGTCAGCAACCCCCTCAAGCTTGGATTTGAAGTTGCCGGTATTCTGAAAATTAATGCAGACGTCAAAAAAATGGACCATGTCAGCAGGGAGCTCAGCAAGATACATCAGATATGGTACATAGTGCATACCACCGGTGGATCTGATATCTACACCGAATTCAACGCCGACTCCATTGAGGACCTCAATACCCTTATTTCAGAAAAAATATATAAAATCGACGGAGTACGTACCACGGAAACCTCGCTGATTCTAAAATACGTCAAGCGCCGTTATGACTGGGAAACCGCAACGGACCACTCCGCACTCCGACCATCCTCAGGAAGGCAGATTCAGGAAGGCAAATAGCCCCCCTGACAACAGGTAGACCAAAGAAGGGACCACAGTGGCTATAACATTTTTTCTTATATACATGGCGGTCGGCGCCGTTGCCGGTCTGCTGGCCGGACTTCTGGGCATCGGAGGCGGGCTGGTGATCGTTCCCATGCTGGCCTTCTCATTCGCCGCTCAAGGGGTAGCGGAACCCCACATACTCCATATGGCCCTGGGCACCTCTCTGGCCAGCATAATTTTCACTTCTCTCAGCAGCCTTTGGGCACATCATAAAAGACAAGCGGTCATCTGGCCTGTCATGGTCAGGATCACTCCCGGACTCCTCATAGGCACTTTTTTTGGCTCATGGGTGGCCTCACAACTCTCCTCCCAATTTCTCAAAGTCTTCTTCGGTCTGTTTCTTTTCTATGTGGCCACCCAGATGCTCCTTGGCATAAAGCCCAAACCATCGCGTGAACTGCCTGGCATGGCAGGAAAATCTGCTGCAGGTGGGGTCATTGGAATTTTTTCAAGTCTGGTGGGAATAGGAGGCGGGACCCTGTCGGTTCCCTTTCTGGTCTACCACAATACTGCAATGCACCGGGCAATCGGGACCTCGGCCGCCCTCGGCCTGCCCATCGCCATTGCCGGTGCCTGCGGATACATCGTCAATGGTCTCGGTGTCGGCGACCTGCCCGCCGGCAGCATAGGCTTCATCCACCTGACGGCACTCTGCGGTGTTGTGGCCGCCAGTATTTTCACGGCACCACTGGGAGCTCGCCTGGCCCACAGCCTGCCGTTTGCCGGATTAAGAAAAATCTTTTCCGTACTGCTCTACTTTGTCGGCATACGCATGTTGCTCAGCAGCCTGTAACCTCAGGGTCCGCTCAAAAAGAGAGACAAAAACTGATACGGCAACCGGATGGCCCTGATTATTCGGTTGTCCCGATTGCTGAAGACTGCATGCCCGGCGTCATCATCATATTATCAATCAAACGGGTTGCGCCCAGCATTACCGCCATTGCCATCAGAACCGGTTTATGTATATGCTCTACTTCATCAAGGGTCCCGGGATCGCAGATGGAGATATAATCGACCGTGATATCAGCGCAGGAGGCAAGCTTTGTCCGTGCCATTTGAGAGACGGCTGCGGCATCGGTCTCTCCCTGAGCAATCATTTCTTTTGCCTGCACAAGGATCTTATACAGAAGGAGCGCGTTAGGACGTTGCCCGGCAGACAGATATTTATTGCGGGAACTCATGGCAAGGCCATCTTCTTCCCGAACAATGGGCACTCCCACAACATCAATAGCAAAGCAGAGATCCTTCACCATCCGTTGGATAATGATGAGTTGCTGATAGTCTTTTTCCCCAAACACGGCCACGTGAGGATTGACAATGTTAAAGAGCTTGGCCACCACCGTGGCTATACCCTTGAAAAAAACAGGACGGGACAGCCCGCAGAGATGCAACGGTAATTTCTCCAGTTCAATATAGGTCTGAAAATTTTCGGGATACATCTCTTCGGCCTGCGGAGTAAAAACAGCGGCAGCGCCGCCCTCCCGGCACAGATCACAATCTCGCTCCAACGCTCTGGGGTAGGTATCAAGATCTTCATTGGGGCCAAATTGCGCCGGATTAACAAAGATACTGACAATCAATTCCTCGGCATGCTTCTTCGCCTCTTCCATCAAGGCCAGATGGCCACGGTGCAGAAACCCCATGGTTGGTACAAACGCCAGTGTCCGGCCCTCGCCGCGCAGGGTTGCGCAATACTCCCGCATCTCATCTATCGTCTTTATCTGCTTGATGACCGCTCCTCCGATGATACCTGTCAGGGTTTTTCCCCGTTTTCCAGCCGGTCGTTAATGGCGGCGACAACCTGCGGAAGCTCACTCATATTTCGTATCACATAATGCGCTCCGGCCCGGCGCAGCGTGTTTTCCGCACTCGATACTCTCTGCTCCGCCTCCGCGGCGGGCAGCTCTTCAAACTCAGAGGAGGAAAAACCGCAAAGGTTACCGGTCTCGGCAACGCCGACAGCCCAGACTCCTGCGTTTATCCCCGTCTCCACATCAACGACGGTATCACCGACATTAACCACAGTCCGCGGGGGATAGACCTGCAGTTCCTCCATTACCCTGAAAATCATCCATGGGGCCGGACGTCCTACAGCAACTTCCGTGGCGCTTATGCTCCAATCCGGGATAAAACCCTGCGCTGCCGCGGATTGGGCGACAACATCGGCCGCCTCCTTGAAATAACCGGTAGAAGTGCCGACCTTGATATTGTGCCGCCGCAGCCATTCTACCGTTTCGAGTACGCCGGGAATGATAGCGCTATGTTCACCAAGCACCTCCAAAAGCAGAGGAACAAAATCGGCAAACATTGCATCAATGTCAGCATCGCTCATGGCTCTGCCGTATTTCTGCAACCACTGCCTGCCCACTTCTTCCATTTGCCCGACAGCTTCTATATGCGCCCGTTTTTCCATTCCCATGGGTCCCCTGGCCTGACTCATGGTGATATCTATGCCCCGCTGTTGAAATACTTTTGCAAAGGCAACTACAGGCGCGTGGCAGCCATAATCAACGGTGGTACCCGCCCAGTCAAAAATAACCAGGCCAAGAGACTCTGGGGAGTTTTGCCAAGATTGATTTTTCATAATTTGAAGGAGGGTATGGTTGTGGTATTACGGTAGGGCTAGTTCACTGTAAAATTGATGTATATATTCCTTCTGGACTTCATAGGACCAGTGTACATTCTGAAGCACCCGGGCAGCCCCTTCGCCATCGCCTTGTTTGAGGCATTCAATAACCTGGCTGTGCTCTCCCCCGTTGCGCAACTCCCACTCGCGAATATAATTCTGCCTGGGAAAATCATAGAGGCGATGCTTGATCGGCAGAATGAATTTCTTGAGCATTTCATTATTGGAAACATCTATGTAGATGTTGTGAAATTCCAGGTTGCTTTCAAAAAGATTGGTAAAATCTCCAACCTCAATCTCTGCATTCATCTTATCATTGAGTTGTTCCATCTTCTCGATATGAGGCGAAGTTATTCGATCAGCGCATTCCTTTATAATAAATGCCTCAATCAAGCCAACCGTATCGTAGGAATGCCTGACTTCCGCCATGGTGAGCCTGTTCACCAGAACTCCGCGCCGGGGCAGGATGGTGACAAAGCCTTCACATTCAAGGTAGATCAATGCATCTCGCAAAGGGGTTTTACTGATGCCGAGTTGTTCAGCAATCTCCCCGATATTTATCGTCGATCCTGGAGTCAGATCTCCACTGTTCATTCGACGGCGCAGGTGTGCATAAACATGTTCACTCAACGAAGAGTATTGCAGCGTTCCAACCATATATTATCTCATATTGTAACTACTTACGGGGGAGGCGACGTAATGTAACTACCCCCGGCATTTGTAACTGCTTGCAGGGTGCCGGAGATTCTCGCAAGCAGACTGGTGAAGCGTATTGGTCATACGTAAGCCAGGCTGATCGCGGGAAGATCTGGTGCCCTGTGAGCAGTTACC
>Ga0136557_1001250_pt1 | contig 16902 bp, 15 predicted proteins | sample AntRauTorckE6832_FD_104796 | JGI IMG/M metagenome (GOLD analysis project Ga0136557, IMG submission 104796) | Saline lake microbial communities from Rauer Islands, Antarctica - Metagenome Torckler E6 #832 | ecosystem: Environmental > Aquatic > Non-marine Saline and Alkaline > Saline | place...
AACCCATACGCTGGTCTTGACTACGAGCAGGAGACATATCTTTATATTGCACTTTTCGGAATAACAATGCCTCTTTCCGTTCAAATGGAAATGCTTCATCATCAACAGGAGATGATGCATCATGCAGTTGATAAAATTAAACATTTAATACACAAAATTAATCCTTTTAAAAAGGATGACAAAAAAGAAGAGGAAGATCAAAACAATGAGCACTAAGTTTTTTATTTTAAGAATTCATATTTTTTTTATATTTTTTGTACTTTTTGCAACGTACTCTTATGCTACGGAACTAAAAACAAAGATTACTATAATTGCACAGCCTCCTGAACATTCAAGACTTCTTGCATATGAATCTAATCCTCCTGACTATGACCAAATAGCTCTTGCATTATTAAAAGATGAAAAAATGTTTGCCCAGATCAATGACGATTTACACGGACCGTATGATCAACTTGCAAAAGATACTCCTTTTTTTGCTCCTGATTCAGGAAAGTCTGCTTTTATATTTCAACAAGACAACAAACATTATGCTGCAATAAACAATGATAAAAAAAAAGGCTACGACGGAATAGGAAAAATTGTTTTCAGCCCTGACGGTAAAAATCATGCTTACAAAGCTCAGTCCGGTGATAAACAGTTCGTAGTAATAAACGGTAAAGAACAGGAAGATTTTGACGGTTTTAAAGACGATATCATTTTCAGTCCGGATGGTAAAAAAACTGCATACATAGGTTTTAAAAATGAAAAAGAAGGCTATGTAATTTCAGGTGACAAAAAATATGGTCCATACAGAAATATAAAAGAACTAAAGTTCAGCCCTGATTCTTCAAAACTTGGATTTATTGCTTTTAAGGAAGGTAAAGACGACAGAGGCTGGGAACTTGTTGTAAATGGCAAAGAATCAGAACTCTACAAGAATGCCATGCTTTTAAAATTTTCTTCGAAAAACAAAACAGCATGTGTTTTTCAAAACGAAAAAGACAAACTATTTATTCTGGAAGATTTTGAAGAACACAAGGCCTATAAAACCCTGGGACAGCCTTTTTTCAGCCCGAACGGCTCTACATTAATTTATCCTGCCAATACCGGCAAAAACTGGCAGATGATCGTAAACCAAAAAAAAGAATCAAAATTTGACAAGCTTGGACCTGTAACATTCTCTGACAAAGGTGGATCATACGGATATACTGGAATTAAAAATGAAAAACCTACTATTGTTATAAACGGTAAAAAAGAGAAAACCTACGATTCATCCGGTCTTATAAAATTTTCTACTAACGGCAAACACTATGCTTACAGAGCTTTTAAAAAAGGTAAAGGATGGTTTGTTGTATGGGACGGTAAAGATGGGAAAGCTTATCCTGATGTAAAACAGCCTATATTTAATCCTGTAAAAAATGAAATTGCATATATGGCGTTCAAGGGAAACAGTGTTGTTATGGTTAAAAATGGGATTGAAGGTAAAGAGTATAAAAGCATAGGTCTCCCAAGATTCAGTCCTGAGGGAAAAAATATTGCTTATTATGCCACAAAAGACGATAAAAGCTGGTTTTTAAATATAAATGGAAAAGAGACTGACAAAAGTATCACAAGTTTTATATCTAAATTTCCCATTGTTTTTGAATCAGAGAATAAACTTCATGCTCTTGGTATGAATAATTTGAACTTTGTAAAATATCAGTGTACAATTAAATAAAATAATCAATTATTGCGGTCAGTTAAACTAATCGCACAAGCTCTTTGAAAATATTGCCATGCAGATCTTTTTATAACCTTTGTTTTTTATGATGTTACTCTCACAAAGGCTCAAAGTCACAAAGAATTGGCTCTTTGAAAAAGGTTACTGGGCTGGATCCCGTTGGAGATGCGATAATCTAAAGAGATGCGATAAATCGCGTCTCTACCACGGACGTATCTATTTTGTTCATTACCGGATTGGCCTCCCTTTTTGGACTCATTCCCAAGCTTGAGCTTGGGAACCAGCAAAACAAAAGAGCTTCGTAGACGCGATAAATCGCGTCTACTAAGGATGTCTCGTAATTGCTCATTGTGTATTTGTGAAAAATTAAAACATTACAAAAAAAGATCTGCATGGGGGCAAAAAAGCCTGAAAAGAATGTTATCTGATAACCAAAGGATACCAGGTAAGCCAAACCGGGAGTAATCCCGGGACGGAAAGCTGCGGGGCCTCTTATGAGGTCAGCCGGGCCGCCTGATACTCTTTGAAAAGCCAAACCGGAGGTAACTCCGGGACGGAAAGCTACGGGGCCTGAGTTGTTCAGGTCAGCCGGGCCGCCAAAAAAGAATCAGCTAGTATTAAGCCAAACCATTGGGTAACCATGGGACGGAAAGCCACGGAACCGCCTTTGTGCTGGTCAGCCGGGCCGCCCTCCTTTGCCAAACCGGGGGTAACTCCGGGACGGAAAACTGCGGGGCCTCTTTTAAGAGGTCAGCCGGGTTGCCTGTGAGATTTGATCTTACAGAGAGGAGGTTCGCTATGAACCGTAATTTAAACATAGCAATCATAATGGTATCAATATTCATTCTTTTCACAGGACAAGCTTTAGCTCTAACCCCTGTTTCACCGGAAAAACTTAAAGCCACTACAGGCCAGGCAGGAATAACTTTTGAAGCCGAAGACATTCTCGGCGTTGACTGGACTGCCGATCAGGTTGTTTTCGGTGATAGTGACGGAACAGACGGTACTCCTGCACTTTTGAGTCTTAATGACATTGAATATGCAGGCAGAATACACCTCAATAATCCGGTTACAGCGTTCCCATCTGCAGAAATCGATCCTTACACCGGTACCATGAAAACAGGTATTAACCTTAATATGGACCGTGCTGTAGTTGAGATTGACAGATATCACGTTGGTTCCATAACAATTGAGGAGGTTCCGGGTTCCGGAAAAAAGTTCATGAACGCAGGGAAAAGCTTTGGAAGCATAACTGTGGAAGGATTCAAAGCCGAAATTACCGGCTCAATAAGGATAACTTCCAATTAGGGATCAACTTTTTTGCCTCCAGATGTTTTCTAATATTTTTTTTGCAGCAAATGACAGGAAGTTATGACCAAGACTCTTAAGAATGTTCTTAAGCCGGAGAGCGTGCGCTGGTTCTCAGTAGAGACGCGATTTATTGCGTCTCTAAGTATGTTTTGGGCTCGTGCCCAAGCTCCAGACTGGAAATATCATTATTCAAATACCCTAATTACAAGGCTAGATCGTAAGAAAACAATTAAGCTTTATAATTAGTGATTGGCCGAAAACCAGATTTTTTTGTTCAGTTCAAGGCAGATTAAAAATTTAACCGCAGGAATACTGGAGTATTTTGGGGATTAAATTTTTAATCTAACGCAGAAATGGGCAAAAAAGGCTGTTTTCGTTCAGCAACTAATTAAAATAAAAAAACAGAATTAAGGTTTATAAAGGAGGTTGTTTTTTTGAAAAAAATAAGTTTGATGATTATTTCCATATTAATACAAAGCTTTATTTCAATTCCGGCATTTTCAGCGCCTGTTTCAGGAATAAATGAACTTTCCGGAAATATAAACAGTGAAAAGTCAGATCTGTTTAAATTAAATATTGCTCTTAGGTACGATCATCAGAAAAACAAGTTTCCAAAACAGATAGATCAGTTTTTATACAAAGACCCCGGATCTGAAGATGAGGAAGATCCCCGCCACCACTCTAAAACAAGAAGTTCTGAAAATTTTACAGATATTACTGAAGCTGAATTTGGACTTATCTTATTTGATTCAGCTTATATATATGCAAAAGCTGGAACAGGAAGATTTTCTTCAGAAATGACACTTCTTGATGAAAGTGTTAAAGGAATCTTCAGCATTCCAGATACTTATACAGTAAGTGATAACTCAATTTTTATTTACGGCGGAGGTTTATCTTTTAATACTTACAAAAAAAATATAGATAAAATATTTAAAAATATTTACGGACATCTGGATGTTCAATACAGAAGACATTCCATAAATTCTGACAACAGAGGCCGGAACAATATAAAGTATGAAGCTGAAATTGATGAAATTCAGGCTTCTTTTTTATTAATAGGCTCTTTTGAACACGCGAAAGTTTTTTTCGGACCAAGAATATCTAATTACACAGGTGATGAAAAATTCAGTATAGAGCGGACATATTTTTCTGATAACGGTTTTACCTACAATGAAAAACTTGAAACCTCCAGAAACAGAGGTTTTGTTTTCGGGATTAGTCTTTTTAAAAATGATAAATATTCAGTAACCATGCAAAGAAGAACCGGAGATGAGAAAGGGGTAAGCTTTGAAGCTCAATTCAGTTTTTAATATATTTTTATTAAGTCTATTTTTTATAATGGTTTCATCTTTTTGCGTTCATTCTTTTACTATTCAAAAAAAATCTGAATGGCCTTTTTTAGCTGATGATTCTGTTGTATATGACAGTAATTATATTTTCCACGGGTCAGGAAGTGAAATTAAAATTTTTTCAAAAGATACTATTACATTTCAAAAGAATTTTACACTTGATACTAAATTTAATATTCAGGCACTGATTTCAGATGACCAAAATAAACGACTTTATGCAGCTGCCGGCAAATCAGGTATTTTTATTATAGATTATTCAAATATTAATAATTTAAATGTATTGGCCCAGATAGAAGATGCACCTGAAGATCCCGGTTTTTTACAGGGAGAAGTCAGGGACTATATTAATGCTGCAGGAATAAAATTAAAAGGTAATTATCTTTTTGTTGCTGATGATGCCTACGGATTCAGGATTTTTGATATATCAACTCCTGGATCACCGTCTTATGTCAGCGGATACAGACAGGACGGACTTTCTGACAAATTAACCACAGGCGGTTACTTTGATATTGATTTATTTACATACAATTCAAAGGATTACCTTTGTGTTCTTGATTTATACTACGGATTAAAAATTTATGACGTAACAGACCCATTAGAATACTATAACCCTGTATCACCTGATGATTCATCCGATGATCTTTCTGATATATACCAGGAAGACCCTAGTCTTGAGCAGACCACTCCTGAAGCACCTGAAAATGTTTTGCAACCTGAAATCGATGATCCCGACCCTGTTGCAGGGAAAGATCTTCGAACTTCTTTCTATAACAGCATTACTCTTGCAAACGATATAACAGCAAAAATCATTGACTCTACACCATATATTTTCATAACTGACCGTTCCGCTGAAGAAGAAAAAGCAGCTGTTGCCAAATTAAAATTCCGGGATACAAAACGGGATAATAAACAGGAAGATGAATTTGAATTTGAAGATCCTGTAAATATAGGAAGATGCGACGATCTTATTAAAGCAAACTCACTTAATGTTGATAATGATTTTGTATATATTGCAGATGGAGACAACGGTTTTGCCAAAGTAGATATTACAACCCCTGTAAGTACCAATGAAAACGGTGTTGAAATATATGAAACTGTTCAATCCTACAATAATGACTTTAAAAACTCCTACAGTATTAAATACAACTTAGATCTGAATGAAATTTATCTTGCTGACATAAATAAAGGGCTTTCAAAAATAGATATTACAAATCCCGTTGGCTCACCTTTTACAGGTGAATTTTACAATTTCACCTCAATTGGTAAATCTGACTCTACATTAGCTGCTGCATCATCCGGCACAAGCTCACAAGGGTTTTTCTTTTTTGAAACTAAAGATAATTCTGAACCAGAATTTACCGGAAAAATAAATTCTGGTTCCAACCCTTTATATGTAAAAAAATTCATGGATACTTTTGCAGGAGTTGATACAAATAAACTCTATATTTTTAAAAACACCTCTTCTTCTCCTGAAATACACACTTCAATAAATCTTGAAACTTCAGATCTACAAAGCTTTCAAGCTTACAGCAATTATATATTTGCAGGTACAAATTCAGGTATAGATATATATAAATATGAAAATGACCAGGTCAGCTTTATAAAAAAATTCTCTTCAGGATCAATCAACTCTCTTTTTGTATATACTGACATTATGTTTGCAGCATCCGGGACAAATGTGAATATATTTAATATTACTGTACCTGATGAACCTTCCAAAATAGATATGATAACTGTTCAGGATAATGTTTCAGATATATTTACTGATGGTAATACAATTTATATTACAAACAGCAAAAGAATATCAGTTTTTAACTTCCGGGATTTATCTCTGACAAATGATATAAACTTTGAAAACGATGTAAATTCTCTTGCAGCAGACAGCGGATTTTTATTTGCAGGTACAAAAAAGGGTATTAAAATATACTCCGATGCAGATACCAGTTCAGAAAAACATCTTTTTGATCATCCTACAAAAGACAGTGTTGCAAAACTTATTTTGTCTGAATCTCATGTTTATTCAGCTGATTCAAAAGGAGGTATCAGCATAAGTGAATATGACAAGACTGCCGGTTCAGACACTGAACCTCTTGCTCCATCAGATTCTGCCGGCTCAAGCTGTTTTATTAATTCTTTATTTTAAATCGGAGTAAAAATGTCCAAAAAAAATATTCTTCAGCAGTTAAAAGAAGAAGAGAAAAAAAAGAAAAAAAATCTGATTATTAATGCTGCAATATCTCTTTTTTCAAAAAAATCACCAGATGAAATTCATCTTAAAGATATTGCAGGCGAACTCGGAATTTCGGCACCAACTATATATCAGTATTTTGACAGCAGGGATGATCTTTTTATTGAAATATTCAACAGAGAGATATTAAATATTGCCAAATACGTAGAAACAAAAATGTCTGAAGAAAAAGAAGAATCTCTTGAAGCAATAATAAGACATTCCGTACATTATTTTATCGAAAATGACGGGGGTTTCCAAATAATCACCTATTTTCTTGTCAAAAACAATGTGCCATCAGATATACTTAAAAGAGCAAGAAATGCTATATCCGGTCTTTTACCTGTAATTGACGATGGATTCAAAAAAATAGGCATACAAGGAGATACCCTGATGCTTGTCCACACTCTTATGGGTTCAGTAACAGGTGGGATATTAATATATAAGAACTATCCTGAACTGAATGCAGACAATATAGACGATATGATTCATAATCTTGCACTTTTAAACTCAAGAGCTTTCAGCAAAAAAGATAAGACAGCTACTGCATAAACATCAAAATACAAACAAAATGAAAGAACAGGCTTGTAAAAAAGCCTGTTTTTTCTTTTTCCTCTATTGATTTTTTCTCTTTTTATTGATATAGACTTTTAAAAATTAATCACTTTACTTAAAATATTTACAATGAAGTTACGTTCAGCATTGTTTTCATAATTATAATCAGACCTGTTAAGCCTTAATTCTTATATTATGAAAATCAATAAACATTTTTTTTAGTCAAAATATAAATTATATATATTGGATATTTAAAGTCAAAAGCCAGAGTTTATTCTATCAGAAAACTAAAATAGTTAATGAAAGCGGATATGAAAGCATATTTAAGAAAAAGAAAAATTCTTGATTGTTCAAAAAAAGAATTTTCAAAAAACGGATTCTATAAAACTCAGATCGGAGATATCGCAAATTCTGCCAATGTTTCCAGGGCAACTATTTATCAGTATTTTAATAACAAAGATGAAATATACATGACTCTTCTTGATGAGCATCTTTATGAATGGAAAAAAATAATCAGTAAAAATGATATAGATATCTCCTCTTTTTCACCTCCTCAGTACTTTTCTTATAAAGTGAGAAGAACACTAAAATTTTTTGCCGGCGACAGGTATTTAAGCAATATAATTCTTCGGGTAGGGCTTGGTGTTCCTAAAGATCTTTCCAAACCAGTAAAACAGTTTGAAGAAACTGTTATTGAAAGTATTGTCACAGAACTGAGTAAAGGAATAAACAATAATAATATAAGAGATGACATTGAACTGGAATTTACGGCAAATCTTATTTCAGGAGCTATACTCAGAACAGCTTCGTATTATTTCGGGCCAAATAAAAGAAAAAAACCTTTAAATATAAAAAAAGCTGCTGATGAGATTACCGATCTTTTTATACCAGGGCTTTTTACTGAAGAAGGCCTGAGTGCTGATAAAAAAATTTCTGCCTAACAGCTACTAACTCTCACAAAGGCATTGAGGCACAAAAAAATTTAATTTTAAGAACGCTTATTTAATCGGCTCATTATTTACCACAAGCGGTAAAAAATAATTTTTGGTCATAATTGATCATAAGTTCTTGCCCGAAGAAGCATGACTTCAAACATAAATACAGGAGCTCTGCCTTCTTTACATTCCCATGGCTACTCTGTCTTACTACTGCAGACACTCCAGGTGCCGGCTTTGCAATTCAAATAAAAAAAAGGGGTGAAAAAATCACCCCTTTTAAAAAAATCACTTTGCTTTTACAAAGCTAGCTATATAAACATATTTATTCAGAATCTGGCATATTAACTTCCGCAAGATCTTCTCCAAGATATGTTCTTTCATTCTCACCGAGAACACCCATTGCAAGACAAATCAAAGTCCACATATGTACTACAGGATAATGACTTCCATAATGCTCGCTTAACTCATGAATCTGGGCATGACAGTTATGGCAACCTGTTACTACATAATCAGCTTTTGTTGCTTTTATCTGATCATCTTTTATTTTACCGTACTCAAGTCTTTCTTCCTTGAAACCTGACTGAAGATATCCGCCACCGCCACCGCAGCAGAAGTTATTAGATTTATTTGGATACATATCAACAAAATTCTCTTCACCTACGCATGCCTTAAGAACATAACGTGCGTTATCAGCAGCCTCATCTCCAAATGTTTTTCTGACAATCTGACAAGGATCCTGAAGAGTAAATTTTATGCCGAGCTCCTTATTCCAGTCTGAATTTACAGGAAGCTTTCCTTCACGGATCCATTGAGCATAATAGTTATAAATGGTTTCAACTTTAACGTTATGAGGAATATTAAATTTTTTCAGTCCTGCCAGGACTGCAAATGTGATGTGTCCTCATTCGGTGTTAAGAAAAATCTCACACCCAAGTTCATCCGCTTTTTCAACAGACTTCCTTGTGATGTGCTCCCAACCTTCGTCGTCAGCCATGAACAGGCAGTAGTTTTCTGCAGCCCAGCCTTCGCTGCCGTATGTCCAGTCTGCGCCCACCATATTAAGTATTTTCCATAAGGGAACCATTTCATCAGGCTCTGTTACAGGCTCTCTTGAATTCTGATTAAGGAAAAACTTTGCACCTTTTTTATCAATAGGTGCCTGAAGATCTCTTTCAGCCCACAATGGCTGCTCTTCCCTAACTTCTTCCAGAATATCTTCCACAACAAATTCAAAATCTTCCTTGCCTGCACCCATGGCACTGCAGGTATCAACTTTAAGAGCCATATCACAAGAGCCGACGATACCTTTAGGCCGCTCTTCTCTCGGAGTGAGCTGGCGTGCGTAGAAAACCAATTGGGGAATATTTATCTGCATAGGGCAAACATAGCTACAGCGCTGGCACATGCTGCACATCCAGACCCATGGATGTTCCTTTATTTCTTCATCCATTCCAAGTGCTGCCATTCTTAAGAATTTTCTCGGATCCATATCTCTTAAGCCTGTTGCAGGACACCCGGAAGAACAAAGACCGCAGGTAAGGCATGCATTCAGATTGCCGCCTTGGGGAAGCAACTCCTTCACTTTATCTATGAAGAAGCTCCCCTTCTTTTTGCTTATCTTTACTGCTTCTTCCGTCATAACCTAAAGTTCCTCCGTATCTTTTTTATAAACTGCATAAATTAAAATTTATACAAACTCATTTTTGTTTTTTAAAGATCTCTAATAGATTATATTCTTTTTGTCTCATTCAGACAAAACTGTCAATAGGAAACAGTAAATAGATTTAAAAAACAAATACATGTTTTTTATGCATAAAATAGATTTTTTCAATACAATACTATGTTTCAGTTATCTTCAGTTCTTGTAAAGAATTCAGAAAATTCTCTTTTTAAAACCAAACCTTTAAAAAAATAATTCTTTAAAGGTTGAAAAAAAAGCTTTGTTTTGGTTTATTCCTCATTTAGTAATAGGCTGAAAACTAGAATTTTTTGTTCGGTTCAAGGCAGATGAAAAATTTAACCGCAGGAATACTGGAGTATTTTGAGGATTAAATTTTGATTCTAACACAGAACCGGGCAAAAAAAGCAGTTTTCGTTCAGCAACTATTTACAGAAAAATTTAATATGGAGCTAAAAAATTATGATAAGAATTAATGAAAATTATAAAAAACTTAAATCTTCATACCTTTTTGCAGATATTGCAAAAAAGGTGGCATCTTTTCAGGAAACAAATCAAGACACAGAGATAATAAAACTTGGAATAGGAGACGTAACAAAAGCTCTTCCAAAAGCCTGTGTTGAGGCAATGCATAAAGCAGTAGACGACATGGCAAATGATTCAAGTTTTATGGGATACGGCCCTGAACAGGGGTATCCTTTTTTAAGAGAAAAAATTGCTGCAAACGATTTCCAGTCCAGAGGAGCAGACATATCTGCCGATGAAATCTTTATAAGCGACGGAGCCAAGTGCGATACAGGAAACTTTCAGGAACTTTTTGACACAAATATTAATGTTGCAATACCTGACCCTGTATACCCTGTTTACCTTGACACAAATGTAATGGCAGGAAGAACAGGAGAAAATAAAGACGGAAGATATAAAGGAGTTATATATCTAGACGCATTAAAAAAAAACGGATTTGTTCCTGAACTTCCCAAAGAAAAAGCAGATCTTATTTATCTTTGTTTTCCAAACAACCCAACAGGAAGTACTGCCACAAAAGAACAGCTTAAAAAATGGGTAGATTATGCAAAGGAAAACAATTCTCTTATACTGTTTGATGCTGCATATGAGTCTTTTATAAGAGATGAATCACTTCCTAAATCTATTTTTGAAATAGAAGGTGCAAAAGAGGTTGCAGTAGAATTTCGAAGCTTTTCAAAAAATGCCGGTTTTACCGGAACAAGATGCGCATTTACCGTAGTTCCCAAAGAATGCAGAGCTTTTGATTCCAACGGAGAAAAAGTAATGATTCATCCATTGTGGAACAGAAGACATTCAACCAAATTCAACGGAGTCTCTTATCCTGTACAAAAGGCTGCAGAAGCTGTTTATTCTGATGAAGGAAAAGCTCAGGTAAAAGAGCTTACAGACTATTACATGAAAAATGCATTAATTATAAGAAAAGAAATGACTGAACTCGGCTTTGAATGTACAGGAGGAGACAACTCACCTTATATATGGATAGACGCAAAAAGAAAATCATTTGATTTTTTTGAACAGCTTCTTGAAAAAACAGGTGTTGTTATAACTCCGGGAGCAGGATTTGGAACCTGCGGAGAAGGTTTTATAAGAATAAGTGCATTCAACAGCCGTGAAAAAGTAATTGAAGCAATGGAAAGAATTAAAAAGGCTCTTTCATAAAAATTTCTTTGTAATGCTCCAAAATATGGAATTTTGGAGCATATAAAAAAATCTTCAGATTGACTCACAGCAGGCGACCAAGCTCCTGCCCGGTACAACTCAAGTATTTGTGGGTAAAAAACAGATCTGTAAATTGGAAACCAGCCTAAAGTGAGATTAGTAGAGACGCGATTTAACGCATCTCTAAACATAGCCTCGCCAAAGAATATATTCTAAACAGATACAGGCTCAATAGCCTACCTACCGCTTGCCTCACAAAATGCAAGGGATATCAGTACAACCATAACACTGGAACAATCCTCTCAATTCAGATAAAATTTATATTTTATGTTTGAAATCCTGAAATTTAATAATTATATTAAGTCAAAATTGTTTGTACACAAAACATATTCAGTATTAAAATAAATCCTGAATTTTGGTCAGGCAACTATTATTTAAATTTACAGGAGCTTAAATGCACAAGAATCCGGTTGAAACAAATGCTTCAGAGCTTAAAGATATAATAAGCGCACACTTAAGCGCAGACAGAAAATTAAATTATGCCTTAAAAATAGTAGGACACCCGGGAATAGGTAAATCTTCAATTGTAAAACAGATTGCAGAAGATAAAAATTTCTATTTTATCGACACAAGACTTGCTTTCAAAGAAAATATTGATCTTGGCGGATACCCTGTTCCTGATCATAAAAACCAGAAAATGATTTATTACAGACCGAAATTTATCCCTCCGGAAACTGTTCCTGAAGGATACAACGGAATTGTGTGGTTTCTTGATGAATCAAACAGAGCTCATCCAACAGTTATTCAGACGCTTTTCCAGATTATCACTGAATCAAGATGCGGTGAGCACCTGCTTCCTGAGAAAACAAATATTATTCTTGCCGGTAACCTTGGTGAAGATGATATGACAACTATTACAGACTTTGATGATGCCGCTCTTGACGGAAGACTTGCTGTTTTCCACCTTAAGCCAAAAGCAAAAGACTGGCTTGTATGGGCTGCGAACAACAATATTCATCCTGCTGTTATAGAATACATCTCACTTTTTCCTGAAAGACTCTGGGATGAAAAAGATATAAACCCCAATCCAAGGGGCTGGCACCAGGCATCCAATGCATTATCCAATGCATACATGCTTAAAACAAAAAAAGAGCTGAAAAACGCACTTTTATCAGAAAAAAGGAATGTCCTTGAAAAAATTATTTCTTCACTTGTGGGAGAAATAGCTGCATACGACTTTATAACTGAAATAATAAGCCCGAGAAAAATTGCAACAGAAGATATTATTTCAGGAGATGAAAATAAACTTGAGCAGTTCAAAAACAATGAAATCCCTTCAGAAGATATTTTATGGGGAATAACAGGTTCAATATCCGAAATGAACAATATTGCATCAGCTTCAGGAGGAGATCTTCAACCTGATGACCTTTTAAAACTCGGTAATATTTTAAATTTTATATCCCTTTCTCGCTCAGACAACAGAATTGCTTTTTTCCAGATTCTTTTAAGGGAATGTGGACTTCTTACAAAAATTCCCCGTGCTGTAAATCTAATGGAAGATAAAGAAACAAAAGAAAGAATAAAATCAAGATTTACAGAAATATTTGAGCTGGAGTAAAAATGCCTGAAAAACTCCCTGAAAAGCTTGAAAATGCTTTAAAACTTTTGTGGAAAAAAAGCAGGTTTACCTCATATTTTTATCAGAGCTGCGAGTTTATAAATTCTGAAGAAGTACCTACAGTTGCATTGCATGAATCAGGTATGAGGCCGGCATTTTATTACAATAAAAGCTTTATAAATACTCTTACGGTAAAAAATATTAATGCCCTTCTTGTTCATGAACTGCTTCATGTAATTTTCAGGCACGACCACAGATCTTTTTCAAACATGAATCCATATCTCCAGAACCTTGCCCAGGATATGGTTGTAAATTCTTATATAAAAGATAATATATCATCTTTTTTTTCAAAATCAGGATACAATGAATCTATACTTGAACTTCCTGAAAGCCTGCCCCTTGTTCCTGATTATTTCTACAGGGAAACAGGAATAAAAGATCCTGGATGGGAAGATGTATACAAATGGCTTAAAAACAGAGATAAAACCAAATTATCAGAGTTTACAGAAGAAGTAAGCAAGCTTTTTAAAGATCTTATGCCTGATACTTCCAAAGAGAAAAAAAAGGAAAAAGATCCTGGCATCCCTTTGTTTAAAACTGAAACCAAATCAAAAAACAATGATTCTACAGGCCTTGTTTTTACCGACAGCAACGGGAAACCTGTACCAACAGGGTCACACATATTTTCAGAAACATCGGTTTCAAAAAGACTTGAAACACATTCAAAAAAAATGACTGCTTTTGCATCAAGTGACCCCGGAGCTTCGGAAGACAGAATCTTTAATCTTATTACATCTATAATGGGCTCACCCGATAAAACAGATTCTTCCAAATGGGAAAAAAAGATTAAAAGCATTGTAGATGCTTCAGCACATTCCAGCGAAATTGAATTTTCTTATAAAAGATTTAACAGAAGATACTTTGCCCAGGAAATTTATGCCGCAGGAAAAATAATGAAAGATAAGCAAAGAGTTATAACTGCTGTTGATGTTTCAGCTTCTGTAACTTCTAACCCCGGAGAGCTTGAAAAAGCTTTTGGTGCAGTAGAATCTCTTCTTGGCAGATACAGGGTTGAACTTTTATGCCTTGACGAAAGTCTTTTTATCCCTGGTACCGAAAACGGAATTATCACAAAAACAAGGGATCTGAACAAAAAATTTTTTTACAAAAAGGGAGACTGGAAAAAAATCAAAACCGGCTCCGGTGGAACAACACTTTTTGCACCTCTTTTCAATGAATATCTAAAAAACAGAAACGAAACAGTTATAGTAATTACAGATGGTTACATCCATGATATAAACAGACTAAAACCTTATAAAAATACTTTATGGCTTATAAGCCCTGGCGGAAAGCAGGATTTTAAACCTCCCTTCGGAAAATACTCATTTATTGATACAAAGGAGGTTTAAGATTGGATTTTCTTGCTGAAAAAATCTATGAAAAAGGTAAAACAGAACCTGACTTTGATCATATAGGCGGACTCGACCTGCTTATATCAAAAAAAGAGAATGAACTTATTTACAGAGCAGGTATATACTGGAAGAGAATTAATCACGAAAAAGCCCTTGATGCTCTTATAAATTTTGATGACAAGGAAAGAGTATATAAAAGCGGAAGAACATGGAGAGATCATAACCATGAAAAAGCCCTTTCATATTTAATAAGAAAACAAGACGCAAGGCTTATATATTTTGCAGGATGCAACTGGAAAAAATTTAATTTTGATAAAGGAATAAAAAGTCTTTGTGACATAATGAATCCTGAATTTATTTTTTATGCCGGTTCACACTGGATTGAATTTGACTTCAAAAAAGGAACAGATGCTATTCTAAAGACTGAAAACCTTAAATATATTTTTATGGCTGGTAAAAAATGGGAAATATTCAACCACGAAAAAGGGTGGAAAGTCATGGAAAGATATATAGAAAATGGCAAAATATACCGTGAAAAAGCTGTACTTGACCCGGTATGGAAAAAAGAGCTTAAAAAAATATTTTTAACAACAGATGGTCAAACTACAGCTAAAAAGTCAGCTTCTGCTAAAGACAGAATGAAGGGAAAGTGGGAGCTTAATCTTGACGATCACATAAAATCAAACAATTAATTATTATATGCTTGTAAAAAGGACTTTTTTGTTAAGTCCTGTTTAGAATAAACACTTGATTAAACAAACATTATCACTACAAAACAAATAAAGGAGTAAAAAAGATGTCTGCAGTTGAATGGAAAAAAGACGAAACTACCGCAATTGTAACAATGACCAACGGTGAAAACAGACACAATCTCGATTTTGCCAATGATATGCTCAAAACACTGGATGAAGTGCTTGAAGACAAGGAAATATCTTCTGTTGTTCTTACTTCAGCTCATGAAAAAGCCTGGAGCCTTGGTGTTGATATTGAGTGGCTCTCAGGAAGACTTGGAGATCAGGATTATCAGACTATGAAAGATTTTATGTATCAAATGAATGAAGTTTTCAAAAAACTTCTTCTTCTTCCTGTTCCTGTAATAGCAGCTGTAAACGGCCATGCTTTCGGTAACGGAGCTATTTTGTCATGTGCCTGCGATTTCAGAATGATGAGAAAAGACAGGGGCTATTTTTGCTTTCCTGAAGTAGATCTTGGTATACCTTTTCTTCCGGGAATGATAGAATTTGTTAAAAAGTCTCTTCCCTACTACAAATTCAATGAGCTCAAACTTACAGGAAAACGTGCAGGTGCCCAGGAGCTTGAAGAACATCACTGCATTGAAAAAGCTTGTGAAAACAGAGAAGAGCTTTTAAAAGATGCTGTTGCCTTTGCAAAGACTCTTAATAAAAAACGCGGAATATTCGGGGAACATAAAAAAAGACTTCACAGAGATATAATCAAAACCATGGAAAAAGAAGATCCACCTATAATTGAGGCTCTTGCACTTTTTGTGGAGGGATAATGGAAATATTTGGAAACGGAAAATTCTTTTGTGCAGATCAGGCAAATACTTTTGTTAAATACCTTGGCATAAATAAAGGTAAAATTGTTTTTGCTGAAAATTTTATACCTGAAAAATACAAAAATTATCCTTTTACAGATCTTAAAGGAAAAACTGCTGTTCCTGGATTCGGAGATAGCCATATTCACTTTTCTTCGTATGCATACTTTGCAGGAGGTTTTGATTTCAGGGATTTTCACTCAACAGAAGAAGCCGTTTCCGGATTAAAAATATTCTCACAAGGCCAAAAACCCGGTTCTCTTATAACCGGGTTTGGTTATTCTCCAAATAAAGAAAATCAAGATTTAATACTTAATAAAAATGTTCTTGACAGTTTTGTTAATGATAAGCCTGTTTTTATTATAAAATATGACGGGCACGCAGGAATCGGAAACTCGGCTTTTTTAAATGCTGTTTCTCCGGAAATTTTAAAAACCAGGGGAGCAGACCCTGAAACAGGATGGTTTTTAAACGATTCCTTTTTTCCTGCTGCTGATTTTGCTGCAAAATCGGTCTCTCCTTTTCAAATGCTCAAAAGAATGTCTGCTGCATCAAAAAAACTTGCCGAATATGGCATTTCGTTTATCGATTCTTCTGAGGGAGTAGGTTATCCTTTTGATCTTGATGTTGATCTTACAAGATTTGCATCAAAATTTCTTAAACAGGATATAAAAGTATTTTTTCAGACAATGAATACAAAAAAAGTAAACCTGAGAAGACTCAAACAGATAGGCGGATGCTTTGATACAGCCCTTGACGGATGTTTCGGGTCTTGTGACGCTGCTCTAAACAAACCATATTCCCATAACAATAATGATAAGGGTATTCTTTTTTATAAAGATGAAGAGGTTGAAAATTTTTTTTACAAAAC
>Ga0136557_1001253_pt1 | contig 16873 bp, 10 predicted proteins | sample AntRauTorckE6832_FD_104796 | JGI IMG/M metagenome (GOLD analysis project Ga0136557, IMG submission 104796) | Saline lake microbial communities from Rauer Islands, Antarctica - Metagenome Torckler E6 #832 | ecosystem: Environmental > Aquatic > Non-marine Saline and Alkaline > Saline | place...
AGGTGAATCGGCTGGAAATCAAATAACGATTAATGCGAATACTTCTGATATTCAGTTTGAATCCAATAACGTTCAAAGTTTGGTTTTAGATGATACCAACGTATCCGCAAAAATTAATATTGAGGCGTTAGGTTCAGAAGGGATAGGAACGCGAAGAGGAATGCACGGCGGGTATAATGATTCATCTCCCGGAGGTGAGGACTGGGGTGCAAATATATGGTCTATAGGTGATAGTTGGAATGGTTCAGGGCACGGTAAAAATTTTGCATTGGAAAATAGTCAATATGGACTTGTTTGGTTACGATATGAACATCCATCTGCTCGGACAGAAGGTGAAGGACTTTATATTTACAGGGGTGGTGATTCAGAGGATTACGTTTTTGGCAATAATGGTGCATATATCTCCAACAGATTAGCCATTAACGCCCCATATGATGGGCTTAAAAGGCTTAGAATAGGGGGAGATGCCCAAATAGATGGTAACCTTGATGTAAATGGCGATACACTTTTAGATGGAGATGCCCACACAAGCGGAGAAGTAAGTTTCGGGAATACAGCTTACGATTGCAAAGTGTGGCAGACATATTCGGATTACGCACCACAGTTTAATTTTCAGGTAAGCGATGGTAATGATTATGGTGATTACCGATTCTACTCTGAAAAGCGAGGTGTTTCCAACAACCGTTTGGCACTTGAATACTTTGGTGATGGTGATGTGTGGCGGTTTAGTGGAGATGTGACAGCCCACGACACTCTCCGAATGACCTCTGGTGGAAATGGTGAGAATCGCTTTGAGGTGTGGGATTATCAAAACAACGCACCTCTCACGGCAATGGGATACCTCACGGGTTTGACACCCAACAATCCAGACTATTCATCATTTGATTCTGGAACGTGGGGTTTTTGGGCAAAGCAAGGTGAACGGATGATGATCGACGGTGATGTTGAATATGACGGTGGTGATTGGATCATCGAAGGCAATGCTGAAATCAAGATCGGTATGGACCTCAAGACGGGTTCTCCCAGACGATCCCTCTCAATAGGTACTCAAGCTCCGGCTTATGAATACGCAGGGGAGAAGGGGTTATTCCTGTACGATGGAACCACAAACAATAAGGTGATCGGTAAGGTTACTAATCAAGGCGCAATGCTTAGTGGTGCAATTCTTGTAGAGGACATGATCTATTCTCAAAATAACAACGCTGTGTTTGGTGGTAATGGTCTTTATATAGATTGGGCCGGTGAGCGTATGTCGTTGGGTAATGGATTACGTTTTGATAGTGGCGGTGCAACATTTTCAGGTATAGTGGATGTTGGCAATGGCGCAGTAAAAATTGACGACAGCAGTACAGTAAACATAAATGGTAAAAAGGGGGAACAGGAAACGTACTTTGCTGAATCCGATGAATTCGGCCCCGGCGGGGAGACGAGAGTATTTACTGAAAACATCAACTCAATGGTTGGTAATAATCCAATTTCGTTGTACGAAGTACGGTTTAAGATGAAGGCCAGAGAAACAACATCCTTCGATGTAGAACCAAACATCAAAATGTGGGTTGAAGCCTATGACGGTAGTACTTGGGAAAGGATAACCCCGAAATTAAATTACGGTTTCCCGACAATGACATATCCCGATTATGGTGGGGGGGATGCTCAGGATGCAAGAACTTATTACAAGACTTACGACTTTGCTCAAGCCTTTGGGCCTGAAATAATGATTTGTCCGAGTGACAAATATTCAAACTACCGAATAAAGGTACAGAACTTTTCTTTTGACATTGATTACGGTTGTTCAGGCATTTATGGTAAAGAAATTAAGCAACAGACAGTCATCAATGAAGTCTCTCATGTAAGTAGAGATATGTCTGTCACAAACCAATTTCGGATATACGCCAACCGTGAGGATACTTATGTCCAGTATGTCGTCAGACGAGAAGATGAAATCGATAGTGCGACGAATGATAAGGTTGTTAAGATGTATCGACAGATTTTTATGGATGGTAATCTTAAAAAGGAGACTGTGATAGACAGCTACGCAGAATGACCAATAGTTGTCCACTTTTCTTTAGGTCTGAGCACACATTTTCACTATCTTTCTAATCTATTACAGTTACAAAAAGATCGTTTTAAACCTCTAAACCCACACAATATGAACATGAATATCAACATCGAAGAAGCTACGAACGGAGTTATCCTTCGTGGAAGAATTGGAACCAATGGCGAGTTCAACTCGGAAATTTTTCCATTTTCCAATCCAGATTGGCGCATTGATCTCACAAATCGACTGACCAATCTCGAATCGCAATATCAATCTGACGTTACGGACCAAATTACAGGACTCCAAAATCAGATTGACGACATCGAAATTTCCTAAACCTCTAAAACCACCTACAATGTCTAACACAGAACAACAAGTACCACAAGTCGTAGTTCAAGGAATTGCATCTCTCAATCGCTTAGAGAAAGTCGTTTCCCGCAATGTCAATTTTGATTACGACGATCTCGATCAGGCTGATGTAATGCGCGAAGCTATCGCAACTTGCCGGAACGATCTATTCAATTACAATAACATCGTCCGTCAACATAAGATCCAACAGATGAAACAGGACGAGCAGAAACCATCTCCCTCTAATATCTCTGACATCAAAGATGTACAGACCAATGAAGAATAACGTACACTTTATGGAAGCCTTCGATCACCTACTTGGGGTCGAGGGCGGTTACGTCAATGACGAGAATGATCGTGGTGGTAAGACACGGTACGGTATCACAGAAGCCGTGGCAAGATCTTACGACTATGAAGGTCCGATGTCTGAACTCCCACTCAACATCGCAATCGTCATTTATGAAGAGCTTTATTGGGACGTGAATAAACTTGACGCAATTGCCGAAGTCAATTACGATTTGGCGTATCAGGTTTTTGATGCCGGTGTGAATACTGGCACCCAGAGAGCCGGACAGTGGTTACAAAGATCCCTCAATTGTTTCCGCAGAGCGAACCGCTATGAACCACTTTACGAGGAACTGAAGGTTGACGGATACATTGGTCCAGTAACAGTCGAAGCCTTTGAAACATTCGCAGAATACACAAACACTGACCTCTTACTTACGACGTTCAGAGCTTTACAGGCACACTTGTATATCACACTGTGTGAAGGTAAAGACTCACAACAGAAGTTTATGAGAGGTTGGATTAAACGAGTACAATAATGAAAAACCTTTTTGGACTATTACCAGATCCGGACGAGGCGTACGACAACGCGCCACAACTTGAACTGGATACAAACCTTCTCAACAGCATTCGAAAAGATCTCACTGGCCTCTCAGGAGTGCAAGAATCGAACATGAGATATGATGTGAACAGACAGGTTGACCGTAGTAACAACAACGCCCAGAGACAAATCCGTGCCGGTGGTGCCAATCAAGCTACTGCCATTGCACAGTCTAATGCTCTTGATAAAAAGAGTTCACAGGCTATGGTCGATGGTGAACAGATGATTCAGAAACGAGACCTCGCAATGGAACAGAACGCGGAAAAACGTTTCGATCAAGAGTACCGTCGACTTGATGATATGGAGAACCAGAATAAGCTCGCTCGTGAAACAGCCAGAGAAGAAGCTAAACTCGCGAGAAAGCAGATTGCAGGTTCCATCGTAGGGAGTGTTGGGGGTATGGCCCTCGACCAACTATTCAACCCGTCCAAGGGTCTACAGGATATGTTCGGTGGCGATGAAGGTGAAACGCCCAACCCCGAAGTTCAAACAGATGACGATTTTCAACGTCCCGATGTTGACTGGAACGCAAACGAACCGGCAACACCCACAGCCGTAGGCCAAATGTATCAAGGGTCTTATACTGTACAGGAAGGTGACACTCTTGCGGACATCGCAAGTCGATATGGAACATCTGAACAAGAGCTTTCAGAGTTCAACTTCTTGGACGATCCAAATGCACTTGAAATCGGACAGGAGCTTAACATCTTCGACCCAACTGCCAAATCCACTATACCTGCAATTTCATACCTGAGACCATAATGGCCACACCCCAAATACAAACACCCGATTATCAAGGATACGCAGATCGTGTAACTCCGGCCCTCGACAAATTGTTGATGGGGTATCAGGAACGTAAGAAGCGAGAAGCGGAGGAACGACAGTTCGCCCGTAAGAAAGCAGTGATGAAGTCACAACAAGACTTTCAGAAGGAACTGACCATTCGTAACGAAGACTTCCAACGTGAGATCAACGCTGATCAAGAGCGTATCCAAATGAAAGTTCTCGGTAAGAAGTTCGACAACGAACAAAGTATGTTCGATGCAGAGGGTCGTCGGATTCAACAACAACAAGGTTGGGAAGAAGGCCTCCAAGAAGATAATCAAGCACATGACTTCGAACTTGCTAAGTTACAAATGGGAGCACGAGAGAGTACGAACGCCCAGAGTCAATTAGCTTCCCAATTCGAAGAAGCCAAAGAGGACTTCCAAAACAAATATAGTGAGATGTTGGATTTTGCCGGTGCCGAATACAACCTCGGAATGGACAACAAAGGGAAGCCCGTCATTCAGTTAAATGGTATGGGGTTCGAAAATGAAGTTATGGATGTCGATGAATTCCGAAATGCTACACTCCAACACCGACGCGCTTACGATCGGTATAAAGATGCCGAACAGGTTGAAGACCCGATCGAAAGTTCAGAGAATTCAAGTGCATATGATTGGGTCAGTACTCAAGACGGTGAATTCAATTACTACGCAAAAGAACCTTTTATGAATAGGGTACAGAGTTCCATTTCAAACGGTGCTTTTGGTACTGGTTCTTTTGGTGAAGGACTCGTAAGTGGTATAAATAGAATGAATACCCAAAGTCGTGTAGATTCAGCAAAAGAAAATTTCAACGCATATCCAGTTTGGGGGAACTTAGTTAGTGAACCTACAATGACATTCGACAACCTCACTGACAACGATCCCATCACCATCGACTTTGAGACGAACACACTCAGTGAGGTCAGAAGGAAAGTTACCCAGATCAAAAATGATATTGGGACTTCCGGCGCTAATGGCAAACGCGAAGAAGCCACCCAACAACAAGTAACCAACAACAGGTATCTAAAAACACTGATGGAAAAGGCTGATGCTTACGAACGAATGATTCTTGCAGGTGCAGATAAGTTGGGAATAGGCGATGGTAGTGTCATCGGTCAATTGAGAATGAACACAAATGTTCAAGATAGAGACAACCCTGCCAGTTACATCATCACTCCCGATTCTTATTCAGGTCCCAATTCCTCTTCAGGAAATACATCACAAGCGAGGAATTCCTCTTTAATGGGATTTACACCTTAATTAAAAACAAACCTCTAAACCAACCACATGCAAAATCAACAACAAGCACGTAGCGCTGTCTCAGGCACCGTTGTACGTGAATCCAACGTTGAACCATTCGCCAATTTTGAAGAAGAATATACAGAACGAGATAACCAGAAGGGTCAATTTCTGAAAAGTTATCTTGACGATGGGTACGAAAGTTATCACCCCTCTAAAGTTTTGGACCTCGCGAGAACAGACAATCAGGTATTTGAAAGCTTAGTTAAGTCTGCCTACGAAAGTGAAATTGACGACGAAGAAACTTACCTACAAGAGAAAGGCATGAGTCGGGAGACCGCTATGTCTAAGACACGTCAAAACCTCCGGAATTTCATCACTGATACAACCTACACCGGTGAAGAAATTTCCAAAACAATAGGAGACACATATAGACAATTGCGAGGTTCGCAAGGCATGATGCCGATCAGTTCAGCCGAACGTGAGATTCGGGAACGCTCTTCAGTATTTTCAGATCTGATTGGAGAGGATGGTAACCTTGTGTTGGATCAACAGTCGCTTCAGGACACTTTGTATAGTGACAATGAACTGTATGGTAAGGTGGTCAGGTCGAGCCTCGATTCATTCAATAAACAACTACAGGCCAAACACAACACCGGCGTACTCGACCCTTCAATGGCATCTCAAAACCCTGAAGAATATGCGAAGGCTTACGCTATTTATGAGAAGTATGGGAAAGAGGGGCTGAGTCAATACATTAATTACTTCCAGTACGGTGACACGGACAAACCATATGCAGAGCAATCGGCTACTGCACAAAGAGCAATGAAATTCCTCTCTCAGAAACAAGAGGATGGTCAAACACCTTTGCAGTATGCAGACACAACCGTCTCTCAGATGGAGTTCAAACCTCGCAGACCGAAGACACCCAAACCGGCCATTTATAACAACTACTCGAAACTCTGGATGGACCAAGATCCCATTGCAGACGAACGTGTAGTTGTCAACGCTGACGGAGTAAAAGGTTTTACGGATTTTGCAAGATCGGTTTATTCTGGTGAATTAGGTGAAGATCCAGACGAGAGTTTTTTAAAAAGTGTTGATTCAGAGGCGATTAATTTTGAAGCGCTTACCGAACGCAATGATGAAGTTCTACCGGCTGATATTGTAGAAGCATTACAATCTGAGAGTCCGGAAGGGGTTATTGATGCGGATGGGTATGGTAATCTATTGAGATTTGCCTCTCGTCAACTTTTGAATGATAAGAATAATCTTGGTGTGTCGTATGGTGACATCTTCGGGACCCTTAAAACTTATGCCCACCAAAATGGTGGTTACCGACAAAAATCCAATGGTGACCCAGAGTTCAGGATCAATTACGAAAAGGCACCGTTGATGGTGAAGTTCGCGATGGATCTTGTGACCAGTCGATCAGCCACTTCAATGTTCGCCAGACAAGATGGCGATGAGATGGTCCTCGAACCAAATAGGTTACAGGACATCCAAGAACGTGGTGAAAGAGCATACAGAGGTGCAACCTTCAATAAAAAAGTCGAACAAATTGTTGATGATGAAGGAAATGTTGTAGATGAATACACTCTTGAAACACGGTTTGGCTTACCAGACGATGCAGAACTCGTACAACGAGATGGTAACCGCGTAACTCGATGGGTGACCGATAACTCAGAAGGTATGGGAAGCCGTGCAGTGTGGAACACCGGCGCGATGTTATCTTATACCGTTGCACAGTTTGGTACTGATATTGCGAAGGATGTAATATTCGGTGATCGAACAGGTGGGGCACTTATAAAAGGATTTAGCGCTCTCAAAAATGGTTTGACCACAGGTGAATTTGAGAGCACCGAAGAGGCGCGGAAAATGGCCGATGGCATATACGAGTCAATGAAAGAATTTTCTCTGACTGCACCCACTTCATACACCGATTCTTATGTACAGAAAGGTGTGGCCATTGCAACTCCTTTCATTGGTTATTTAGGATTGATACGTGGAATGGGTAGAGCAGGTAACAGAGGCATTGGTAAAATAATGTCGAAAGGTGTTCAGGGTTTCAGAAAGAAACAACGGTTAAAAGACCTCACGTCTCTGTTGTCCGCAAGGAACATGAACTCCGCGAGTAAGTACCTGAAATTGTCGAAGAATGGTTCTAACTGGTCTAAGAACCAGTTGATGTTCAGACGACTCGCCGACGGAATGAAAAAGACAAAAGGCACCCGTCGGGACGACGTTGCAGGATATTTGGATTATGTGACTGGTGGAGCGATGTACAACATCGTCGGTTCAATGGCCAATTCGGAATTCAACGATGAATCATCATTGATGGGTTCTGGCGTGGTCGATATGGGCCTCGATGCTGTGGACATTGATAGTGACGTTGAAGGATGGTACGAATCAATTGGTGGTAATGCGTGGTATAACGGGTTACTCAAAACAGGCACCTCTATACTGGCTGAAGAAGTCCTCGGACATACGATCGATACAGTATTCGGATTAGCAAGATTCGGTAAGGCCGGATTAATGAGGACGGTTGGTAAGGAATATTCAGGAATTAAGTTCAATCCCAAGACAAACGGATACCGTAAGGTAGAGAGTATGCTTGGTGAGAAGGGTGCAAGACTTGAAGGATTCTCCCCCGATTACAGACGGTTCTTCCACAACATCAATAAGGATCTGGCTGAAGTACCAAGAGCCGATTATACAATTGGACTCCGCAATAGTGCTAAAGGTATTGCTTCCAGTGCTAAATCAATGAAAGACGACGAACGGATCAAACGTGCTTCATTAGGTCTTAACAATTACTTCTCTGATTTTGCGAGTGACTTCACTTCAAAAGTGAAACCTTTCATGAGTACGATTAGAAAGGACATTGAAGAAACGATCAAAATGTATGAGAGAAACTTTGATGGTACGTTAACCGATGTACAAGTGAAAGCTCTCTCGGAAGTAAGGTACAGAGAATTTCTTGGTAACATCGCAAACGGTATGTCGGAAATCTTCCCAAACCGTCAGGTCTACGATAGTTTTGTAGATGCCCTGCGGAATACTGAAGACGTTACTGTTAATAAACTCAAGAGTAAATCCGGCAACGCTCAGATGGACATCGACGAAGCGCGTCTGGTCGCAAAAGAAAGCGACAATGCACGTATCGAAGAAGTCGATATTAATGGTGAGATCAAGTACGAAGTTGTAGATTTTGAAATGGCCGAATGGTTGAGTGACCTTACAACTACGTTCAAACTCCGAGCGAAAGGCAATGACGAAATAAACGCGAAGAAACGATTCCTCGATTCTGAACGAACTGACGAATTGGCTGACGATGATGTAGCTGTGAGAAAGTTCGACGAATTCTACGATGAAGAAGTAACCTATAAGGATAAACGATATCGCGTAGTTGGACTTGGAGCAGATGAATTTGAATTGGAAGATGCTGTTGGTCGCCGAATCAAAGCGCCGATGGATTATTTTCAGAAAACTAATACTGGGGGACAAGTCACACGCGACATGTCCGAAGTACAGCAACGTCTTACTGAAGGGAAAGTTCTACTGACCAGAGATGAAAAAATCGATGTGGACACTAAAAGTGTCAGTGGTATTAATGACGGTTTGAGTACCATAAGGGAAAGTCTCGAAAGGTGGGAAAAACGAATTAACAATGGTGAGGTAAATGAGCCTGAAGCTGTTGCACTCCGTAAGAAGATGGATGAGTACAATAAGATCGCTGACTTCTTAGAGAGTCGTAAAAAGATTTTAGAGAAAGGAAAAGATGGTAAGAGATCGATGCAAAAGCTCGGCGAAGATGATCTTCAGAAAGAGGCTGAGAGTGCAAAGCAATGGCTCGAAAGTGAGGACATCGGAGTAGATCTTAATGATCGCGGAAGTCTTCAATCAACCATCACAGATCTCGAAGAAAGAGCGTCAGAACTCATGACCCAGAGAATGTATGGAAAAGATAATGAGGGAGACAAAGCTGATGCTCTACTCGATGAAGTAAATAAGGCTTTATACTTTCTGAATGGCCGTAAGAAGCAACTCGACAAAGGAGTTGACAAATTCAATAGTATGTCCGACAGTGTTAAGCAATGGCTCGAATTTGAAAACGGGCGTATGGTTAATATTGACGATCTGGGCGAAGTCCAAAAACGTGCAGATTTTCTACGTGGACTACTTGAAAATGATGACAAAACCGTTGGTGTTTCCGGTCTGAATAAATCTCAGATGAAGGGCGCACTTAATTTCCTCGATCAACGTGTTGAGGATCTACGTGGAAGTCGTTTAGAGATGGGGAAAGGTAATGAGTCAGCCAACAACATTAAGAAGGCTGTAATCGCAAAAGAGAAAGAAGCACAAAACTCATTCCTCTTTGAATCACTGGCCAAGACCGTTAAGAAAGTTACGGACAAACTCACCAGTGAAAAGTTGAGAAATTACAGATCTCACGTAACGAGATCACGCAAGAAAGACCCCAAATTACAAGAGACCGGTTTACAAGGTACATTCCTCAGTCGACTGTCTCAGGGTATTGATGACATCGAACAGGGTAATACCGTAAGTCGTAATGTGGGTGGTTCTCCTGCAACTGATTATACGAGCCTCAATGGTGGTAAAGCTGTTCGCAAATACGATCCTGAAAAGGGTGGTAAGACAGGACAAGTTTACTATATCGAAAATGGTGACGGTACAGTAGATCATGTCGTTATTAATCAGAAGCCTGTCCATCCTAATGGCGGTACAGATGAAACCATCACACCAACCAGACATATCGAAATTGATGGCGAACTCAGACTCAATCCATACTACAGGTTCATCTCACCAAACGAACTGACCTCAAAGACCGGAGAACTAAATACGGTTAAGATTGCCGGTGACGTTTCAGACCCACGTCCGGAGTTTGACGGTCCCGTTGTAGAGGTAACCAAAGGTGGACAGATGGTAGCCAATGTACAGCGCTCTGTCGATGGTACGACAAAAGGGAAAATGAAAGATGTTGACGGTATGCAGAAGACAGACTTCCATACTGGTAACTACGATGCAATCAGGTTTAAGAGAAACGGTAAAACGTACTACAAACTTGTGAGTCTCGATCAGGCGATGGATAAGAATCAGGCGAAAAATGTCGATCTACTCGATACGACAAAATTCGAGTATGAGGACACATCTCCGTCATTCAAAGCCGAGGGTGCCAACTCCAAAGGGTTAGACCCATTTGAGAAAGGTGAAGCCCCTGAACGTGTGCTTGACGGTGAAGACTTATACAATGATGAGATCCGAGAAGCGTGGAACAACCGTGGTGTGCCTACAGAAGAAGATGAATTCGGTACATCCTTTGTGAGAAAAGGTAACCGAGTCTTTATGATTTCTAAAACGGATGGTGAAAATGGAAGATACACCGCTCATGAAAATGATAAAGTGGGGATTGAAGAATACAACAAATACTACGACGCTATTGTAGCCAAAGGTTCTACTCGTCAAGAACTGTTGGATGAACTTTCATTTGTAGAACGGAACACCAGACAGATCGAATCGGAACGAATCCTTGCAGATCTGGAAGATGCCGGCATTAAAAATGAGAAAGTCAAACAGTCTCTGAGAAATGCCGAATTTGAGAAAGAGGTTGATGGTAACTCAAGACCTTATGATCCAGACAGAACGGAAGTTCCTATAGAAGAGGCCGAAGTTGGTTCTTGGATTTCAGTTAGAAAAGGTGATGAACTTGTCAACGCGAAAGTGACTAATAACGATGGGTCATTTGTAACGTACCGACCCATCAATGAGTATGGTCTTTTAGGTAAAGAACAATATAAAGAAGTGGATGGTATAAGTCCCGACTCACTTTTCAAACCCTTCTCAATGAAGACCAAAGCGTTGATCGTTGCGTCAACAGCCGGTGCAAGTACACTGGACCTCGATCTGAGCGATTACGATGCAGATCAGGCCGGTCTATTCACGAACCTCTTGATTGCAGGAGCATTGTTCTCTCTGGCTAAGAAAGGATATAAGGTGTATAGACGTTCATCAATGTTGAAACAGGTGGCCAGAAAAGGTTTCTCTGAAGACGAAATACTCGCAAAAGAACTCGGATTTGAGGATATGCGAGACACTCTTCAGGAACTTGAATCGATGGGTGTTTATGCGAAGCCTACCGACAAAGGCTATTCACAGACAGTCAATGAAATAAGAAACATTGTCACTGATGATGATGAAACCAAAATTGAAAGGTTAGGCGAACGGGTACTACACACTTCCCTTTTTGAATCGACCGTCAACATGACGAGACGACTTGACTCTGAGAAGGGCGAAGAGTTCGGTAAATTGATGGAAGACATGCCTGCTAAAATCCAAATTCTCAGAAATAGGTCAGAACGCCAATACAATCTGAAGCACGGCAATAACGCATTTAAAAAACTGATGCGAGAGGGAATCGAAAAAGTAGATGATCTCGTACCCAAAACCTATAGGAAAGCGGATGAAATAGTTCCGAGAAGTAGTAAGGATCTCGAACTTGAAAAGAAAGAGTTATTTAATCTCGGTTTATGGCGACTCATGAACTCAAAGATTGAGCAAGATGAGAATGGTAAATACTTCATTGCAGAAAGCACAGGTGCAATTAAAGCGATGGATGAGGGAGATCAATCTTCCAAGTACCAGAAGCTCGACGATAAGTTTCTCGAAGATGAAGAAATAATGGACGCTGTTAGTAGTATGCGTTCAAACTTCAGTGAAATTGAACAAGAGTGGAAGAAGCTCATTACGAACTTCGAGTACGATGCACTCCGGACAATTTACTTGAGCGACAAGAAAAGAACCATTAAGGATGCGGACGGTAATGTACATTCATTCAGCGAACTCGATTATTATAAGTTTGCGGATGATTTCTTTTTAGGTTTCGAAGGTACGTGGAGACAATACATCGACGCGCACGACGATCCTGTCGTACGGAAACTACTCCGTAACGGAATGAAGTACGATGAAGGGATCAAACGTCTTGCGAAGGTTCGCAATGCAAAAGTGAAATTCACTGAAGGTTTGGGTGAAATGTACATGCCTCAAATCGTCAGTCAGAAGAAAGTCGCTGAATGGAAAGGTGACCTCAGTGAAGAAGAGTTCAATAAAAAACTCTACGAACAAGTTGCAAAGATCAATGAGAACAAAGGTGCCGTTCATAAATTTGACGCGGACACCAACTCTCTCCAAATTGAACAGTTCAAAAGTGCAGATCACGCAGTCAATTACATACAACGTATGTTGGCTAATTCTACAGGTAAAGTTGAGAAGAATGCAAGATTGGGCTTTGAACGTAAATTCGGTTCTTTCAGTCCGGATCAAGAAGGGAAATCGTACACAATGGCCGAAAGGTTGAAACGCGAAGGCGTTCTCGAAGAGCGTACGGTAGAGGTCGATGAAGGTAATGGCCGGAAGAGACTCGTCAAACGATATGTAATCGCAAACCCAGACGATTTCAAAGTTGAATACGAAGGGACCGAGTATGACATCGTTAAACTCGCGAATCAGAAAGCGACTGAAAGTCTATATGACAAAATGATGATGGGCGACTACGTGAAGAACTCCAATTTCTTGGAGCGTCCACGAGAGTTCACACTACCACATCAAGTTCTGGAAACTGACCCAGAAATCATTCTCGATCGGTATTCAAGAGATGTCGGTATGCGATTAGAGATGGCCAAAAAGAACGTTTTCAATGAAGACGATCTAAAGGGTGAGTTTTGGACACCAATCAGAAATGATTTAGTTAACGCCGGTGTGAAAGATCCCGAATCATACATCAACCGGTACAAAACGGTGTACCAGACACTTGCAAATATCCTCCCTGAATTGGCAGGAAAAGAGAACAAGAAAGAGTTCCTGAAGAAAAAGAGAATGGCACAGCAAGGATCAGAACTATATAGGAATTTCCTTTATGGAACCTACGCTTCTACGATCGCAATGTATGATACCATTCAGCCTCTGATATCCACGGCTCAGTACACATCCTACAAATCTACGTTCAAAGCGTACAAGGATGTATTCAATAACCGTAAACTTCAGATCTTACAGGATGCCAGTGAAGAGTACGGTGTGGTTAGAAAACAACTCGAATCCGTATTGGCTGACTTTGACGATTCAGCTAAACTCGGTGGCAGTGGTGATGACATTGGTGAACAATTCTTGGGCGGTCTTAATGGTTGGTCAAGAAAGTACCAACGATTCTGGACCCAAAAGTTTGACTTCACACACGCTCTACCTAAGAAGTTGAGGGCAACCAACGCACTACGGGAGAACGCCGGTGTAAGGTTGGTTTTTGGCAACTTGATGAACAAGAATGAGGTTAACCTTCCACTTAACTGGATGGCTCATATGTATGAAGCCAACAAATTAGCTAAACACATAAACACACTGAAAAGTGGGGAAGAAGTCCGAGGCATGTCAGAGGGTGACATATACAACAAGTTCGCCCTAATGGGACTCACCAGAGACGACGCTGACTATTTCGCTAAGAACATAGATCACGTCAACGAACGACTCGAAGGATTGACACAGAGAGGTGAACGTTTGTCAGGTGAGGACACCGATCCGCGTATGGAAGAGATGATGGAGATGATCATCCAGAGGGCAACGGAAACGTACCACGGTAAGAACGTATCCTACCGACCATCAGCTTGGTTGAGTGATACAGGCCGTGTGGCCACTACTTTCCAAAACTTCGCGTTTAATCAAGCACTACAGATTACGAAGAGACGGATCTTTAATCCGCTTAATGATTTTGTGAAGAAGTACCCAGACGCCGGTAAAAGAATTACCGTTATGAAATGGGCTACGATGAGTAAGTTGAGTTCACCTAAGAAGAGAAGAACGTACCTGAAGAAACAGGGACTCTCCGATGAGATGATCGATGACTTACCAATGAACTCGGTCGATGGTATTGTCCGCGCTATTATGGCAACGGGAATGTCACGAATGTTCTACTTCACAATGGATGCAGGTCTCGCGTTACTTTCAATGTCAATACTTGAAGGTGTTGTGGGGTTTGAAGACGACAAAGCTGACAAACAACTCGAAGAGTCGGGATACAACTATAGGAAAGGCGGTTTTGAATTGTCGAATATGGTTTTAAATCCGGACGACGATTTAGATAAGCAGATACGTCTTGGGGATTTTGATGATGCGAAAGGGATCTCTGATGGGTTTGCTTATATGTCAGCGGCGGCATCAATGTTTGGAAGTGAAATGATGAATATAGGTCTTACCGGACCAATGGCATCAGGAGCTTTTAAATATGGCGACATTGCACCTGCCGGTCTCTCGATGGGTATTAAAATGTCAGAGGATGCGATGGGGTTCTTATCAGATGGGCCACAAAGAATGACCTCACGAGACAATGCACCAAGACAGGTGTACAATCTCGCAAGGACTTACATTGCTCCAATGAAGTTACTCAACGAAGCGTCTTACGTTAGAGAGTAGGGAGAGCTAAAGAGTTAAGAAGGGAGTTGGTATAATCAACCAACTCCTTTTCTCTTTCCTCAAACATTTCTATGTCTGAGTAATCTTCAGCGATTAGATGGAAAGTTTTATTGCGAACCTCGCAATTCTTTAAGATGGTGAAGAAATACGCTTCCGGTTCCAAGTCTGGTTCCGGCGCGTTTTCAATAACAACATCAATATAGTTCCTCATCTTCAGATCGATATTTTTTAATAATCGGCGAGCCTCGTACCTAATAAGAGGATGGTCTACCCATTCATTGAAATAGTTATAAAAGAGAATCAGTTGTTTACGGGTCATTTGGCCACCACTCTTAGATGAACACATTTTTCCATTTGTTCTTCTGTGGCGAAATCATCCAACACACAATCCTCTAAATCTACTGAATAGAGATTGGCAACCGTCCCACCATTAACAAAGAACGGCTCTGCATTCTTAGGTCTTATCCAAGTTTGATGAAGTACGTATTTGATTTCACGGTCGTCGAAGTCTGAGGTCATCTTGTATAGTGTGGTGAGTATGGTTAATATTTTTTCCGCTTCTGTTGTCTCTGGGTTCCGGAGAGCGAAGCTGACTTTGTACGGACTGGAATCGGAGTTATCCGCGATCGCCCTTAGTGAGTAGTCGTATTCATCTTTTATACATTCAGCTTTATCAGCGAGAGATCGTTTGCATTCTTTGAAGCTGTCTGAGAGTTGGGTGTATTCTTTTTGACCTAATATATTTATCATAATCTATACATTTTTGCGAGTATGGGTTTAGAGGTATAGGATATGTCGCCGAGCATTTTGATGTTCAGGCGTTCAAGTTTCGCTATTTTCAAACCACTGTCGTTTGATGATAGTAGCTCTACTTCGATATCGTTCTCGCCGTGTTCAACGAGATCATCATACAACTCTGGACACAACTTAGGTTGTTTCCTCAGTTTTGTGAGCACGTCGTCCGTGCCCACATGTGAAGGTTCTGGCGTAATCCACGATTTACCAACTGCGTTACATGTTACTCTGTATAGGTTCATATTTGCTCTTTTACTAATTCAATATTTTCTCTGACCCACTCTTTCGCGTCGTCGAGCGACTGGCCGATTGCAGTGGGTTTCTCATCGCCTTCGGCGACTGTTCGATACCAAGACCCTGCTCGTTCAATCAAAGCGTTCTGTGTGGCAATTTTAACGAGTTCAGCATCAGCGTCGATTGCCATACCCTGCCTACCGAATGTCTCAATATCTCTGAAGGAAGCTCCCATCTTACTACGCCGGATACGCATAACTAATGGAATGTCAATTTCCCCCACGAATGATGAAGGAGATCCGTCCCTCTTCATTTCAATATTGATTGTGGAATAGAAGGGTAAGCCTTTGCCACCAGATGGCTTATTGTATGTCATGTTACCGCCACCGGCTGTACGCATCTGATTGATTACGTAGACAATTGCGTCGTGGTCCTTACAGAGACCGGTTATTCTTCGGGCAAACTTGTTGATGAGTTTGGCATGGACCATCATCACCGATTCCCCATATTCTCCCTCTATATATTTCGAGGGTTGACACGCATCAATAGAATCAAGTATAACAACCTTACAGTCGTGCTCTGTAATCATCGTCTCCACATGCTGTAGGGCGATCTCTCCATTCGTAGGCATAGAGTACACCCACGAGTCTTTATCCGTTTTAAGGCCGAAATTCTCACCCCACGCGGTATCGAGGGACTTCTCCGCGTCCACAAAGCCAACCTTCTCACCACGGGCTTGCATGTTGATCGCACCCATAAGGGCGAAGGCAGTTTTGAATGATCCTTCCTGTGAGCTATACAGGTGAATCATCGACCCAGAGGGAAACCCCCGTCGGGTGAGTAGTTCGTCTAATTGGTAGGAGCCGGATGGTAGCGAATATTTGGGTTTGTAGGAGCCACCGGCCACTATTTGATCTGTTTTTATGTTTGACATAATTTGAGTTTAGAGGCTTTCGATTATAGTTTCTTTTTGGTCGTCCGTCGACCCAGAGGGAAACCCCCGTCGGGTGAGTAGTTCCGATTCATTCATAGGTCTAATTTTTTTTG
>Ga0136557_1001264_pt1 | contig 16722 bp, 13 predicted proteins | sample AntRauTorckE6832_FD_104796 | JGI IMG/M metagenome (GOLD analysis project Ga0136557, IMG submission 104796) | Saline lake microbial communities from Rauer Islands, Antarctica - Metagenome Torckler E6 #832 | ecosystem: Environmental > Aquatic > Non-marine Saline and Alkaline > Saline | place...
GATCTGAAATACATTCGGCTTTTCAACAAAGCACTCTACCAGTTTTTTGACAAGCAATACAGTTCTCAGTATAGCTTTTTGTTTAAAGTGTTTATTTATGCAGCCATTTTAGTTCGAACAGTATTGTCATTTTTTGCAAGCCGTATCAGGCAGCTGCAAACGGTGCTTATAGATCTATTGATCCTGAACTTTTCATTGTTGCTCGGGTTTGTTATTCGGTTTTCATTCAATTTTGATGAAATACTGCAAATCGATAATCTTAACTTCCTTTGGATCAACGCACTTTTTAGCGGCTTATACTTTGTTGCAGCCGGCATATTTGGACTCTACAAGAAAAACCTGCATTCAATCTCGGCTCACTTAAAAGCCCTGATCCTGTCTTATAGTGGTCTGATCCTGATCACCTTTTTTGCCCGAACGTTGGCTTACTCAAGGCTTATATTTGCCATCAGTTTTGTGATAGGTATACTCTTTACGTTGTTATATCGCCTTGCAAAGATCAACACGAAGAAAGATGGGGAAAGCTCAAAACCCAAGCTTAGGAATTCACGCGTTATTATTGTTGGGGATGCCGAGCATTCATCCGACATCATTTCCAAAATACACTCTCGTCCCGATTGGGATTACGAAGTAATAGGTCATGTATCAGTAAAGGCCGGTCCTATAACTGAGGATACCCTTGGAAGCTTATCACAGTTAGAAGATCTTGTAAACGCCTATGATGCCGATCAGGTATTTTTTGCCCTTAATTCCATCAGCTACAAGCAGATGCTTAAGGAAATTTCCAATCTTCAAAGAAGGAAGATCGTGTTTAAACTGATACCCGATTCCATGGATTTCATCCTTGGGAAATCGAATGTTGAATACCTCGAAGCCATTCCCCTGGTGGAAGTTGAATTTGAGTATTCAAAGCCGCTTAATAAACTGATGAAGCGCATGCTTGATATAAGCATTTCTTTGCCGGTAGTACTTTGTCTTGGGTTGATTTTGTGGCCATCGTTGTTGTTTTCAAAACGAAAAATGACAGCTATTGGCGGGGTGAAGTTGTACGAGGATGTGGCTATGCACATATGGAAAAATCGGCTGCGTTTATTTGTATATGTACTAACAGGGAAGCTGAGTTTAGTGGGGTCTCCTATTGTGGATAAATATGAACGAAATGCGCAGGCTGCCAAAAAAGGAATTACAGGGCTCGTCCAGATCAGTGATAACCGAATTAGGGAGCCTGAAGAAGCTGAGAGCTTTTCACTCTATTACCTCCAAAACTATTCCCTGTGGATGGATATCGATATCCTCATCAAAACGATATTTAACGGGCCTTATCCAATATCCACACTTGCAGAGTATGAAAAATCCTAAACGGATTTTAAAATATTGGATGTTTCTTCCTAATAATCTGAGTTCGATAACCAGATAACTTCATCTGACGACTGAATTAAATGCCAGATAGTTTGATCCTGCAAGGAGTCGTCCGATGATTATATATAGAGTTTAACTGTGATGGGTGGGATGATTATAAATCTGCATACCAATGCATACGTTTTTTTTACATAAAACCAACGCAAGCGTCTCGCTTGTGATGTGAAAGCTGATCTTAATTTTTAAATCTAATCTGAGCGACAGAAAGAAAGTCTTCCCTTGAGGGAAGTACGGCTTTAGCCGGGATGGGTGTTGTTACAAAGGCCTCAGTAGCCTACTAACTAACACCCTCCGCGTGGTTTTAACAAGTTAAAAACTCGGCACCTCCCTCAAGGGAGGACTTTCAAAAATCATAAATCGTCAATCCACAAACTCCGTACCGCGTTTCAAAAAGCTCCCATCTGTACCATATGATCTCAGCTTTCCCCTGCCTCGTTCCACACGCTCCGCGTTGGAACGTAATGTTGACATGAGCCCAAACAAACTTATCTTTTCTAAAAGAATTCAAGTATTATATGGATAGTTATTCAACACCATCTAAAACACAGTTTATGACTCGGTCTGTATGGTCAGCATTTTCTGCTACTCTTCTCATGGGACTCCTCTTTTTAGGATATGGCTGTGATGATACGTTTGAGCCGTTTCAGGAAAATGAACTCCACTTTTCCATGTATGGCGTGCTTGATCTCCATGCTGATACCCAGTGGGTTCGTATTATGCCGGTCGGGCAAACGCTTTTCACGGATAGTCCAGAGTCCAACAATACAGAGGTAACGCTGACTCGTCTTTCTACCGGTGAAAAGTTTTCGCTGAATGACTCTCTATTCATATTTGGCAACGATGCATATGTTTGGAACTATTGGGTTCCACTTACTCTTCACCCCAATGAAGTCTACAAGCTTTCGGCTATATCTGAGAATGGTGATGAAAGTGTAGCCCAAATTACAACCCCTTCCATATTGCCCGTACCCGATGTAGAATATGACATCAACGATGAAGAGGGTTCGGTGGCCGCGACTTTTTCAGATTCACTCATAGTACTGGATACCTGGTATAGGGTTCAATTTTTTTCGGACACGAGTTGCATCCAGGAAGAAGTAATGGCTTTCTCGAGTGTACGCCAGATTTCGAACAGGTCAGGGGGTTCTTTTGATATCAACATCTCAAATGGAATTGCTTTATCCAGGCGGATAGGGGCGCGGTCTCATAAAATCACAGAACGCAAACTGGTGATGATCACAGCCAGCAGAGATTGGCCCTACTTGGAGGGATTGACTTATGAAGAAGTAGTTTTACCTGATATTGCCACGAATGTAGAAAACGGGACAGGACTGGTGCCCGGTGTAGCAAAGCGGGAAGTACAATTAAGCCCAAGAATATATCCCTGCGATAATTGATCTTTTCTGCTTTGTAAGATTGTTTCTCAACGAAATACCATAAGCTTAGTCATCTTGAGGGTACCCCCGAAAGATCTTGCCTTTTGCGAAGCATGGAAGTTAAGAATGCATTGTGTGGAGTAATTATCACATGTGTGACAACAGACAGCCCAAAAGCCGCAAATAAAATACTATCTGCTAAGTAATTTTCGAGAAAATTTATTACACTGCCTGTAACCATCTCATAACCAATAATATGGTCACAAAACTCAGAAATTTTTTGTTTGGTGTGATGTGTTGTAGCCTGCTGCTCAACTCCTGCGACAACACCTTTGAACCCTTTCAGGAAAACGACCAATACAACTTTTCTATGTACGGCACTCTTGATCTCCATGCAGATACCCAATGGGTTAGGGTAATGCCGATTCAACAGTCATTACTCCAAGAGCGCCCAGAGTCCAATGAGGTAACCGTGACATTGATTCAGGAAAGCACGGGCGAAGAAATAGAAATGCATGATTCCCTGTTCCAGTTTGCCACGGATGCTTTCGCCTGGAATTATTGGGATATCAACGCTGATATTAATGAAGGAGAACGTTATACGGTAAAGGCTAAAGGTGAAAACGGAATGGGAAGTTCAGCTACTCTTACTATACCTTCAAATTTGGATATACCAGATGTCGAGTATTCCGAAAACACAGAAGAAGCTACTGTAGAAGGAGTAGCCAGAGATTCCTTAGTTGTGTTGGAAGCCCGTTATTTGGCACAGGCATTAGTGTTTCCCGGATGCGCCCCGGAAAGAGAGATTGTAATTTCCCACCTTTCGCAAACTGACATCGATCCCGATGGTTCTTACTACCTTGAGTTTGATAATTATAGAATCATAGCCTCAAGACTTGGGGTTACGGCAGGTAACTATATAATTAACCGCCGGCAATTGGTAGTCATTACAGCAAGTGATGGCTGGCCGGATATTGGTGACCTTACCGATGAAAATGTTGTGTTACCAGAGGTAGGCACCAATGTAGAAAACGGAACCGGCCAAATAGCAGGAATTGCAAAACGGGTCATCGAAATAACACCCCGGCGGGCACCATGTGAATCTGAGCGGTAACAATAAAGAAAATGTAAAATTACACATATATTAATTCTATGATTTCAAGATGGCTTCTGCTTAACTGTGTGGTCATATATGGGCCTACTGAACTTGGACAATATGAGGTTGGGAGTTGGACCTCTAGTGTAAGCGGTGGCTCTTCACCATATTCCTATGGCTGGTACAAAATCTATCCCAATGAAGGTCCGATGTTGGTGTCTACCTCAAGTAGCTATGCCGCCGATGACACAGCTACATTTAGTTTACACTTAGAGGTAACCTATTCAGGTTCAGAAGCCGGCATTGACGCCCATGGCGTACTTATTACCGGTTGTGGGGGTGGGTTTTGTAAAGAAGTTGACCCTATTAAAGAACTTCCAAATGAGTTTTCGCTGAGCAACAACTATCCCAATCCATTCAATCCTAATACCCAAATATCCTATGCTTTGCCGGAGGCCTCGAATGTCTCTATAAAAGTCTATAATATTATGGGGCAGGAGGTGGCCACGTTAGTAAACCGAAATGAAAGCGCCGGAGTGCATGAAATAACCTTTGATGCCGGTGGGCTGTCTAGTGGTGTTTATATTGCAAAAATGGTAGCCATTGGATTTTCCGGGAAGCAGTTCATAAGAGAACTTAAAATGCAGTTGTTGAAATGACAATACCTTATTAAAGATTCATTAATTCCCGTATACACTTTTAATGTGTACGGGAATTGTTACTTGCATCTTTACATTTATTTACTAACTTAATAATCACTTCAAACCTTAAATAACGAGAGAAAGATGAGAAATACATATATACTTCTAACAATATCTTTTCTATTTTTTGCATTTAGCTATAATAATACAGCTAAGGAAAGTCCAATAGTAACGAATCTTGATACTGAGATTGTTCCTGAACAAAGTGAAGCATTAGGGAATTGCCCACCAATTAGTAGTGCTCATTTTAGCACTCTTGGGCCTCCTGATATACCCCATAAGATAAGAGTTGTCTATGATAGTACTAATGTTTACCCAGCTGTTTCGTGGGAAAGCAATGATTCGCAGACAACTATTTTAGATTATGATGGGGGAAACTTTGGAGCTTATTATCATGAAAATGGTTATAGTTTTGTAGATATAAAGTTTACAAGATTAGTTGATGGTGTAAATTGTACTTCTACTCATATACTTGGCTGGCCACAGTAGAATATCATGATTAGTTTTTTTAAAAAACTATTTTACTAAATATGCATACGAAAAAAACAAATATACACGCTATTACTTTAATAGCGTGTATTTTAATTTTCATTGACGCTTGCGATAACACCTTCGAGCCCTTCCAGGAAAACAACCAGTACGTATTTTCTATGTATGGGACTATTGATTTACACGCTGATACCCAATGGGTGCGTGTAATGCCGGTAGGTCAAACTCTGTTAGTTGAAGAAACGGAACCAATGGATGCGACCGTAGAGTTAACCAGGAACAGTACCGGGCAAACTGTTACGATGCGTGATTCCTTGTTCCAGTTTGCCACCGATGCCTTTGCCTGGAATTATTGGGTTCCAATAACATTACACCCAGATGAAGCATATACTGTTACGGCAAAAAATTCTGACAACGAAGAAAGTAAAGTTATCATACAAACCCCTTCCGTACTCCCCGTTCCTGAAGTGGTGGAATATTTTGAAGATGAAGATCGTGGCATAATTACAGGGTCGAGTAAAGATTCTCTGGTTGTATTAGAAGTGAGGTATAGAGTACAAAATCTGCTTTGCGGTCCTGAGGTAGAGATCGTTATTTCTTTCGTCAACGGAATTGATCATTCTCAGGAAGATTATAGGGTAAACATGTCTAACGCAGGTCGTATTGCTTCGCGCTTTGGGGTGTTATTAGGTAATTACCGGGTCAATAGCAGGAAGTTTGTGGTTGTCTCGGTTAGTGAAGACTGGCCGGACTTGGCGGAATACTCAGATGATGAAATTGTATTACCAAATGTAGCCACAAACGTCGAGAACGGAACCGGCTTTGTGCCCGGTATTGCCAAACGAGAGATAGACATTACTCCACCAAGGGAGCGCTGCTATCCTTCTCGATAAGCAAAAACCAAACTTTAGCCTCAAGGTCTTTCTATTTCTCGAAGAAATAAACTATAATAGCCGTAGTTACGCATTGAATAAACCGAAACACATGTCAGGTCAAAAGAAACAGGAAGAATAATAGATATATTAGCCTTATGATTTCAAGATGGCTTCTGCTTAACTGTGTAATAGCCTTACTTACAACGGCTTCAATTCAAGCCCAGGATGTCACCCTGCGCGGCGTTGTCACTGACCGGGAAACGGGACGCCCGCTTGAGCAGGCTAATGTCACCCTCCAAAGTATTCCGGGAAATGATGTAAGCGGCACGGCAACCGACATCAACGGGCTGTATCAATTCAGCAGCGTGCAGTCGGGGCAATACGTGTTTTATGTGCAATATGTAGGCTATGAAGCTCACCTCGATACCCTGACTATATCCGGCCCTGAGAATAGGGTCATCAATGTAGCAATGCGGCAAGGTGTAGCCGAAGAGGAGGTAACGGTAACTGAGGCCAGGATTGATAACGTGGACCCCGGCCAAACCCGAATTCTTGGGGTTGATCTGCGTCGTGTTCCCTCCCCAGGGGGCAGCGGTGACCTTGCCGGCTTCCTGCAAACCCAACCGGGCGTTGTGGCGGCCGGCGACCGTGGCGGACAGCTTTTTATTCGCGGAGGTACGCCTTCCCAAAACCTGTTCCTGATGGATGGCTCACTGATTTATCAGCCCTTTCACATTGTGGGTTTTTTCTCGGTCTTTCCGCAGGAAGTGATTTCAAAGGTGGATTTATATGCGGGTGGCTATAATCCCCGATACAGCGGCCGGGCTTCTTCAGTGGTAGATGTGCGGCTCAAAAACGGGAACCTGTACGACCGTAATTGGTCGGCATCCATAAGTCCCTTTTTGGGCGATATGTTTTTTGAAACTCCGCTGGTGGAAGGCAGTAGTTCACTTCTGGTATCTATGCGGGGCTCCCTTATTGAAACGGCCAGCCAGCTTTACCCGGAACGCCAGCCTCTTAACTTCAACAGTCAGCTTGTCAAAGTCAGCAATATCGGGCAGCAAGGCACGAACTGTTCCGCTCATATTCTGCGCACATACGACCGCGGTAAATTAGACTACGATTCCGGTGATTTCTTCAAATGGAATAACTTCGTTTTAGGCGGACGTTGTGCCGGTGTTTCAGAGGGAGAGGGCGTTTCATTTGCGGATGTAAATTTTGGCTTAACTTACTTTTCGAATGAAGCAGCCAGTTCAGACGCCCCGGGACGTTCCGCAAATATTTATAAATTCTTTGCGGATCTAAATCTGACCCAATACATCTCTGATGACTTAAGACTTGAGTACGGTTTTTTTACGAATCTCACCTCCATGAACCATGATATCTTTGCCCGTTTCCTGGATGTGCAAAGTGGCAGAGAGGTGTTTTTAAGTTCAGGGGCGCATTTAGAATTGATTATCCAGCTGGGCGAAAATCTTACGTTTGAACCGGGCGTTTCATTCAGTCACTATATGGAAAAATTCAAAGCCAGCGTGGAACCGCGAGCCAAACTTTCCTGGGAGCCAAGAGGTAAAACCGGGGAGGAACTCCATGCTGCTTTTGGTATGTATCATCAGGCCGTGGTTGGTATCACCGATTATCGGGATGTGGGAACCTCATTCACTGCCTGGATGCCCATGCCTGATCGCGATCGTAAACTGGAATCTATGCACGCCATAGCGGGATGGAAACAACCCATTGGGCGTTTCTTAAGGTTTTCGGCTGAAGGATATTTTAAGGAAACAAAGAATATTCCCGTCTCACAGTGGAGTTCCATCGCAAGGTTTTCAACGGAACTGGCTTATGCTAACGGCACTACCATCGGGGCTGACTTCCGCCTCAATTTTGATCACCGCTATTTCTATGGTGGCGTTGGTTATGGCTATTCTGAAACCGAATACGAAACGGCACAAGATCATTTTGGAATCTGGTTTGGAGAAGCGGTTCAAACCTATCGCCCACCACACGACAGGCGTCACCAGTTTAATGCCCAGCTTGGCTTCGAGTACAGGAATTTCACAACAAACATAAGCTGGATGTACGGTTCCGGTTTGCCATTCACCCAGCCTCTCGGTTTCGATAGCTTTTTCGATTACCGGGAACGTCCGCCGAATGTGCGGGAAGATTATGGTGATCCCAGGGTGCTTATCGACCGCCCGTTTCGTGGAGAGATGCCTGACTTCCATCGCCTGGATGTGTCAGCCGAGCAGGCTTTCCAGTTAGATCGAGCGGTGGTGCGAGTCAGCCTTGGAGTCGTAAATGCCTACGATTGGCGCAATATCTTTTTCTATGATGTATATACCAACCGCGCCATAAATCAGCTTTCATTTATGCCGTATGTAACGCTCAAGGTTGGTTCTAAGTAAGGGAGTGGAGGAATAGCCTCCAATAAAAATGTCATTCTACTGACTTGTTAATAACGAACTCATCAGGTATTTCAGTCCCCAAAACACCGATCCCAAATAAGGCAAAATCATATTTAGCCGGATCTTTCGGGTCTAACATCTGTAATCGTTTTGTGAGTTCAAGTACCGATTTCCAATCATTTTGCTTTCGAGAAAGCAAGCCAAGCTTACGGGCTTGTCGGGCTACATGTACATCGAGCGGGATCTTTAATTTGGCTGGTGACATGAAATCCATTGTATCGGGATCAACCGGACTTCCCTTTCTGATGCACCACCGTAAATACATATACAGCCGTTTGGCGGAGCTATTCTTTTCAGTATTAGAAACATGTTTTCGAACTCTCAGCGGCATCTCAGGGTGAAACGTAAAGAATTGTTCATGGAAAACAGCAATAAGATTTCGTTTATAGCGAATTGCCTCATCGCTACAAAATCTCCAAAAACCTTCAAAGTTTTGAAATTTCAGAAGAATAGATTGCAAGGTTTTAATGAGCCAATGCAAATCAATAGGTTTGAAAGTACGGTGCTTAAATCCTTCAAGATGAGCTGCATCACTTTCAGTGTAATTCAGGATAAAATCTGCCGGACTATTATTCATTCGGTTGAGGAGATCTTCTACTTTAGCATTCACAATATCACGCCGGCCCCAAGCCATAGTGGCGGCAAAAAAACCAGCCAGTTCCTTATCATTTTTGTCTTCGAAAGCATGCATAAACTGAACCGGGTCATCATCGATGTAATCCGGTTGTTCAATTTGGTTAACAAGATCATCCAAGAAAGGCTTTAATTGCTGGAACCTGGTTTTGGAGATCGTTTTATATGACTTTCTTTTTTGAGGCAACGAAATGATGGATTGATAGGGTTGAAATTGTATGTGACTTTAGACACTAAAATAACGTCAGTTCGAGATAAAAAATCATCCAAGGCCTGCGAAATTCTCCGGTTGTATTATACGCTGAGATCCTTCGCGTTCAACACATCATGATTATCACCTTTTTAAGCGCTCAGGATGATCAACTTCAAAGAGCTTATCTGGAATTCAGGTTAAAATAACCAAAGCTTTTCGGAATCTATAGGAGGCACCGCCTCCAAGAGCTGGTACTTTGAAGCAGGATGCTTCAAAGATCCTCAAAAAAAAAAGAGTTTTTCTGAGAATAGTATGATTTTAGATCTCTTATAACCGATAAAGTAGATCTCCGATGCTTTCAGCTTCAGGAAATAAGTTGTGGGAGGCTGTGCCTCTCGGTCAGATCCACATCAAGAATTACATCAATCCAGGTTTGGGCGAACGATAAAAAGGCCGGTTTCGATATCGCTCAAAACCACCATACCGCTTTCAAAATACGGATAGTTACTCCAGGTTCCGTGGAAATTTGAGGCATCGGTCATGGGTTGAGTATCAAAATAAGCAACACGGTTTAAGTTAGCATTTGCTATGTCAGAAGCATCAAGGATTTGCAAGCCAGAGTTGTAATTAGTCTCATAAACGTAATTATCTTTTATGTAGAGATTGTGGTCAATAGAAAATGTAGTATGCTCGAAATAGCCAATAAATTCAGGTTCGTCTAAATCTCTTACATCCCATATATATGTTTTAGTACCACGGCCAAGATTACGTTCATCCAGCTCATCATTCATTAAGAAATAAGATTGGTCTTCAGTCAACCAGCCCTGATGCGAATATTGCATATCTATTTGTCGCTCGAAACTAATGGTTGTTGGATTTCCTTTATCAGAAACATCCGCTATCACTACATTTCCTTCAGCGGAATTGAAGCAGACTTCTTTGCCCTGGTGTTCACTGTCGGGGCCGTCATAGATCACACATTGAGCATCATGAATATAGCCGGGGGCTATTCGGTAATTGCCAGGAGTTGAGTCGATATAACAACCGGCAAACTCGGGATTTTTAGGATCGCGTATATCGATCATGTGAAGTCCGCTTTCATCACGGCTGCCACACAGTTCACTTTGGGTAACGCCAGCTGCATAGGCAAAACCGGTTTCTTCATTAATAATGATATTATGAGCCGGACCAAACTGATCGTATAAGGCATCGTGATCGAGTTGCAAAACCTCGCCGGCATAATCGCGCAATTTTGTAAGGTCAACTACCTGCATTCCGTGTGGCTGGGCATCACTTACAATAAAAGCGTGGTTATCATAAACTTTCAGATCTCTCCATGAAGAACCCTCAGTAATTGATTTTGAGCGTTCAGTTGTCCCCAATCCCAAATCACAAGCTGGATATTGGTCTAAGGTTAGCTGCTTAAATTTAGCAGTCAGGCGCGATTCAGGAAGGCGAGCAACTACCACGGGATTTTCAGGATCGGAAATATCCACAAAAGAAGTGCCATTGGTTAGTCCTACCAAAGCATATTCCTTTTGGGTTTGAGGATCGGTCCACCCCCAAATATCATTCAAAAAAACGCGGTTAGAATCACCGCTCAAGTCATAGATCGAGACTTGGGCAAAGAGATCTACATTTTCGCAGTTGAAACCGCTTGCAATTCCATCTTCACACGGAAAAGGAGCATCAGAAATATCTTCTTCTGGTTCAGAGCCGGATAATCCACAAGAGATGAACAGGCTGCAAATAACTAATAGTGAGGCTAAATTTTTAAACATAGTGACGTATAAAATAAATTGAATAGGCTAAGTCAGGAGAAACTCAACATAAAGTTTAAATATGCTAAAACTTAAACAAATTTTGTATAGACTTTATTGTATTAATGGAATATACTTTAATAAAGGTGATTTATTTCAAGTTTTAAATTATTGCAGATCACTTTACTTCATAAGCAGCATTTTCTTGGTAATTTGTGTGCTATTACTTGTAGAAATACGGTAGATATATACTCCGCTTGACAATTCCCCTGCCTCAAAAGTGATGTAGTGTGAACCTGCAGCCTGGCGTTTGTTGTTTACCAAAGTAGCAACCTCACGCCCTAGCATATCATATACTTTAAGTGATATGACGCTGCTTTCAGACAGCTGGTATCCAATTATGGTGGAAGGATTGAATGGGTTCGGATAGTTTTGTTTGAGTTGAATATGAGAAGCGATCTCGCTATCAAATTCGTTGGCAACTGGTGTGAGGATCTCCTGCTCTGTATTTACTTCTCCTTTGGTGTGCTCCTCGGTATAGATCCAGCTAAAATCGGCATATTCTGAACCAGAACCAGTAAGCTGCAAAGAACTACCTGCCGGCGTTGTTCCTGTTTGTTCTGCCCCAATATCAGTGCTTCCAACATCCTGTGCGGGACCATCTTCAGCTGTAAAGGTTCCTTCATAAGAAAGAAACTGTATTAATTCGCCGTCAATATCCAGGCTTAGTCCATCGGGACTTCCATTCTGCAAACCATTACTTGGCAGATCCACATAATAAAATGAGATGCCATTCTGAGTATTGCCGAGCTCAAAATCATTCCCGGAATAGGTAGCATACAATGTTCCGTTACTTCCATTATACAAGGTCAGGTTTACATTACTCAGGTCGGCAAACTCGGCCCTTACGGCAATTTCAACAAACTCTCCTTCGTCAGTACTTTCATTATCATAATGAAATTCATTCACCCAGGCAGTAGTTACAATTTCACCATCGTTATCGCGAAGAGTAATTTCAGTTGAATCAGGTTCGGCAATAACAGCTTGCTGTGGACCAGAAACATTTTGAAGATCCAGTAGAATAGTTTCGTCCGTTTCCTCCATTTCGTCATCAATTATGTTGATGGAGAAAGATTGCCGTTCCAAAGAGCCGGGAGAGAAGGTGAGGGTTTGGGTTGAAATGGACTCAAAATCTTGGCCCGGTGTGGCCGTGCCGCCGGCATACATTACATCAACGGTAGTGGCAGTATCGGGATTTGGGTTGGTGATGGATACTTCAATATCAAGAGTAGACTGGCCTTCACTCAGGTTTAAAATGGAAGCAGAGAAAAACACATTGGTTTGGCTTACTTGTCCTTCAAAATAAGCTCTTTCAACCAGGGTAGGGTCAATCACAAAGGGATTAACTTTGCTATCTTGGAATTCAGCAATGGCACAAGTTCTGTTATACTCTCTTGTAGAAACGGAATCAAGACTATTCCAGGTTCTAAGAAACTCCTTCTGTATTTCGAAAAAAACAGGATCGGCATCATCAGCCAGATCTTTATACATGGTGTAGAAGTAAAATATACTTCGGGAAATATCACCTTCAACACTCTCGCGAGGTTCCCAGCTGTCATAATCGCTACCGTTTGTGCCCGGATGTGTCAACCCGCTTGGATGGCCTTCTTTCCGCTCACTGTAGAAATCAATAGAATCGGCTTGTGGTGTTGAATACTGCTGATCATAGAGCCACCATGCTTCGGTTTCATCGTCGGGAATTTCTGCAAAAGGATGATTTCCACGAGAAGAATTAGCAGAAGAAAAAGCCGGGTATAAATGGTGCATATCGGAATGCCCGAGTGTGCCAGAAGTAGCCCCTTTACTTTGCGGCCAGCCATGTTCTGCGTTTATACGGAGATCGTTTGCCTGACCGCGAACATCACCTTCGGCAGGATCGATAGCCCCTTTATAACCAGTGTAAATGCCTTCTACAAAACCATCCACATTGTCGATGTTGCCGTACATTTCTTCACGGGCATCATTATAGCTCAGTACAACTGTAGTTTTATATTCTTCAACCAAAGCATCAATGAGTTCCTGTCCGCTTAAATCGGGAAAGATTTCGGTTCCTTGTGTAGGACAACTTTGGGAATGGCCGGTTATAGTGATACAAAATGAAAACAGAAAGAAGGCTAACACAGCTTTTAGCCGCAGAATAGTAGACGTGGTCATGTGCGAGAGATTTAGTTCTTGATTTTAAATCGGAGTGGTAACAGCCAATTTACGGTTGGCCGGTGGAAGCTTCCCTGTCCTTATTGTGGAAATTACACTTAGTTCACCTTCAATATAGAGGATTAAAAGGCAAAAATTCAGGATTGAAATGATAAGTTCAGGGCAAGATTGCTTTCATCTTCTGGCTTATCAGAAATGCTAATTTCAGCCAGTTTCCGGTTTAGGAATAGCCAGCATAAATACACTGGCCGATATGGCAAGGTGGATACCCCCGGCTCCCAGTACTTCTGGTCGTAAAATGCTTTTGAAACGCAGGTGTAAACCAACTGTAAACAGTAATAAGAGTACTCCGAGGTGGCCGATCTCATGGAGGGCATCAGTGGTTTCATAACCATATACTGAAAGCAGGATACCTGCACCAAGGAAACCAACCAGGGGCGGGATCTTAATTTTAGAGACAGCAATCCCAAAGATATAGGCTGCTATTAACCAAAGAATTTCCATGAATATTTTTGCTCAGAATTTGTAAGAATTGGCCTATGATAGTGAAATAATTATAACCTTTTAAAATAATAATGGGCTATAACCTGAATCATTACCACTCGTGCCCAAGCTTCAGCTTGGGCACGCTTACTGATTTCATCCCCAAGCCGGAGTTTGAGGACGAGTGCTTTAAATCGAGCTCAGGTTATAATCTTTTAGAATAACAATAGCCCACAAACCGAGTCGCATTCATTTTATATTCATAAGAATGAACTAATATAATTAGAGATGGATAATTTCACTGTAATTCCTCAATTTAAAGCCCACAGATAAATCCTTGTAAACTTACAAAATGCGAATTTTTATAGCCTTTACGATTACTTTTTTCGCATCACATTTATTTGGCATGAATGGTTATGCTCAATCTGTCTCAGATAAAAGAGTGTATAGTGTGTATGAAGTTTTAGAAGATTTAAATAGCGATGGGATATATGATTTTTTGGGAGATTCTGTTGTTGTATCGGGGCGGGTAAATGTAGCCTCAGGTATTTTCAGTGAACAATATTTCTCCATTTATATACAAGATGAGAAAGCGGGGCTTTTAGTATTTGGTGGCGACCTGTCAGTAGATGTTTCTGAGGGTGATAGTGTACATATAGTTGGGGAATTAGATCTTTACTTTGGTAAGCCTGAGATTATTGCTATATCGGTTGAGGTTATTGATCATCCTAAAGTAGAAATCAGACCTGTTAATATTACAACGATATTTGAAAACCCTGATGCATTTCTTGGCATGCTTGTGGAAGGTGAATTAGTGGTGTCTCAGAAAAAAGCAAGTACCGGTTTTGGCGGTATTACTGTCACTTCGCAGGATAGCTCCGAACAAGTGTATGAAATTTACCTTTCCCAATCTCATGCTAATCGCGACATGTTTGACCTGAGCATATACAGTATAGGCGATAAAGTAGTTGCCCGGGGAATTCTAAGTAAATACAGGTTTGAAAGCACTGGAACAGAAATCTATCAGATCATTCCAAGAACGCCGGAGGATATATCATCAACAGGTCTGCCTCAACACTATTTCAGCATTCTACTTTGGGTTATCGGTTTTGTCTCCATCTTGGTTTTGGGCTGGGTCTATTTTCTCAGGAAACAAGTGAAATCTAAAACTAAAGAACTTTCCCAAGCACTGGAAGAAAAAGAGGTTTTGATGCAGGAAATTCATCATCGAGTGAAAAATAACCTCGCAAAAATATCAGGATTACTGGATCTGCAGATCAGTACGACCGATCATCCTGCCGTAGAAGAAAGTCTATCGGATAGTAAAAGCCGAATTAATTCGATGGCTTTAATCCATGATAAACTTTACCAGACTCAGCAATATAAGACGGTCAGGCTTGATAATTATCTTCAGGAACTTGTGACCACTATTCACACCACCTATAATGTAGAGGAAGATTCAGTAGCTCTTAATTTTGAATGCGATCCGGTTGAGCTATCTGTTGATAAAGCAGTTGTGTGTGGGCTCCTTGTTAATGAATTGATCGTGAATGCCTATAAATATGCGTTTCAGGATAATGAGGTAGGAGAACTTAAAGTAAGCCTTAAATCTGAAAATGAATGTATTACACTTTCTATTTCCGATAACGGCCCGGGTTTGCCCGATGACTTTGATGCGTTACTTGGTAAGGGATTGGGTACAATTCTCGTTAAAAACTTTGCTCAACAACTTGATGCAGATATGCAATTGGATTCAAGTGATCGCGGCACCAAATTTTCCTTCACTTTCAAATAAACAGTCTCAGGAATTTAGCATTTTGTTGATGTGCTGTATCTCATCTTGGTTGACTAAATGTCCCATACCAGGATACAATTTCTTGGTTACGTTCCCACCCAGTTGCTTTAAAACCTGCTCTGATTCGTTGACCCGCTCTTTGGGAATATGTGGATCCACATCGCTGCAACCCATGAAAATAGGAGTACTTGAGAGGTCGCCTTCATACTGCTTAGGATGAACAGCATCTCCAACCCCAATAAGGCCACCACTGAGTACAATAAGTCCACCGTATTTATTGGGATGACGAGCCACAAATTCCGAAGCGAGGCAGGCACCTTGTGAAAACCCGAGAAAAAATATCTGGTCTTCGGAGAATCCATTTGATTTCAGTTCCTGAATAATATCATAGATCTTTTGTAACCCTGAATTTAACCCAGGTTGGTTTCGATCGGAGGGCGCCATAAAGGAATTTGGATACCAGGTATTTCCATTAGCCTGAGGCGCGCGCAGGGTCAATGTCTTATCCGTATCAAATTCATTGCCCAGCTGAATGATGCTTGGTGCTGTTGCTCCGCGGCCGTGAATCATGATCATGGCGGTATCAGCATCAGAGGTGGAGACTCCGCCTTCTGCTATTTGTGTGGATTGATGAGGCCCTTCAAAATTGGTGTCTTTGGTTATTCGGAATAAACTCATGTAATTGTCCTTGTAAATATTCTTGCGGTTATTCGCTCCGACGCAGAGCATCAGGAGCGAGGTTAAGATTATATGTTATCAAGATTATCAGTAAGGGCGTATGGTCATGCGCCCTTACTGATCAGGCTTTAGTAGCAACTTTGATTTCCGGCAAGATCTGTTCGATACGATCTCGTTTGGATTCGAGCCAAGGAGGGAGGATCAGGTGTTCACCTAACTCCTCAAATTCTTCATCTACGGTATATCCGGGATCATCGGAAGCCATTTCAAAAAGCACACCAGCCGGAATTCGATAGTAAACAGAATTGAACCAGTGACGATCAATGATCTGAGTTGGATTCAGTCCCTTACTGCCAACTTTCTGACGAAGCTGATCCAGCTCCTCTTTGTTCTCGGCTCGATATGCAATGTGATGCACAATGCCACGGCCGTTTTTGCCATATTCTGCTTTTTCGGCTTTCTCAATAATTACATACCGACCAACCGGCGCATCGGTTTGATACAGGGTTTGATTTCCTTCTGTGTCAGCTTCTTCAAAACCGAAC
>Ga0136557_1001267_pt1 | contig 16698 bp, 14 predicted proteins | sample AntRauTorckE6832_FD_104796 | JGI IMG/M metagenome (GOLD analysis project Ga0136557, IMG submission 104796) | Saline lake microbial communities from Rauer Islands, Antarctica - Metagenome Torckler E6 #832 | ecosystem: Environmental > Aquatic > Non-marine Saline and Alkaline > Saline | place...
ATGATCTGGTAAGAAAATTGACTTTGAAAAGTAGCTCCATTTTAGATGGAGTAACACGTCACAAGGTGAAGGAAGTTAATTAGCAAAATGTTTGTTTATCAGGACATAGTGCCGAGATACATTCTCCCTGAACATACTGTCGTATGCTCACCTATTCAGACTCCAAAGAAAAAAACGCAAAGTCGGGGGATCAGACCTTGTACATATACGCAAAAAGCCACCCTCATTTCTGAAGGTGGCTTTTTACTTTATATGGTACGCCAACCAGGATTCGAACCTGGGACCTACGGCTTAGCTTACCACTTCGGATTTCCCCGCCTTGCCTGATTGCAAGTTTGTGGTCTGGACTATCCCTTCATCATATTCAGCGAATTGCTGAACTTAGATGCCAACCGTCTAGTCTCTACACCTTCCCATCATTTCTGGTGGGCTTGGCTCGGGATTGCCATTCTACTTTTCTGCAGTGAAGGTTTCCCCGAATTTGGCTGGTTCTACTCTTGAGGTTTCCCCCAAGGCACTCCAATTGAAGGCCGTTGCTCTATCCAACTGAGCTATTGGCGCATATTTAACTAATTTTTTGTTTTATACCTTATAGTTCCCTACTTGTCCCGCTAAAAAGTTACCTAATGGTTACTCGCCCTTTCAGCACCCTTCCAACCTCTTACAATCACTACTAAACCGTTGATACCATTCAGGATTAGAAGGCCGTTGCTCTATCCAACTGAGCTACTGGCGCGGATTTGAGTGTGCATGAACTACTGTGTTGCATAGACAGTGTAACACAGGTCGCTATAATAACCAAAAAGCGGCAAAAAGCAACCGCATTCTTGGCCGCTTATTCCGTTTCTTTGACCCGTTTCCAGACCGGGCCGGATTCGGTATCGATGACCGTGATTCCCAGGTTTTCGAGTTCTTCCCGAGCGTTGTCCGCTGCCTGCCAGTCCTTTTCCAGACGCGCTTTTTCGCGAAGCTTGATCAGGGCATCCACCTCCGGTCCCAGGGGGCAGCCCTGCAGTCTGAATATCTGCAGAACCTTGTCCATCTTGCGCAGGCTGTCGAGGATATAATTTTTCTGATCGTGGTCAAGGTGGTTTATTTGCAGGATGGGGTTGAGTTTTTTAATAAATCTGTAGATCGCCGCCATGGCCTTGGAGACATTGAGGTCGTCATCCATGGCGCGGAAAAACTGTTCCTCCATGGCGGAGACAAAGGCGGCAACCTCCGGGTGGGGTCTGCCGGAGGGCAGGCAATTGAGCTTACAGGTAAACTCATCGAGGCGTCGCAGGGCGGTGCGGACATTCTTGAGGCGTCGCAGGGAAAAATTTATGGGCTTGCGGTAATGCACGGTGAGCAGCATAAAGCGCACTTCACGGCCGGTAAAGCCTTTGTCGAGCAGATCCCTGAGATTGACCACGTTGCCTGTTTCCGGCGACATTTTCTTACCATCGACGAGCAGCATTTCCGAATGCAGCCAGAAACGAGACAAAGGCTTGCCGGTGAGTGCCTCGGCAATGGCTATCTCGTTTTCATGGTGGGGAAACATCAGGTTTCTGCTCGAGGTATGGATATCCAGGGTGGCGCCGAGATGCCGGGTGGCCATGGCGGAACACTCCACATGCCAGCTGGGCCGGACATTGCCCCATTCGCTTTCAAAGAATATCCCCTTTTTCAACTCCGCCAGGGTGGAGCGTTTGAGCAGGGTGAAATCACGGGGGTTGTCCTTTTCATAGTCATCGAGATCGACGGTTTTGCCCACCTGGATCTTGCTCAGATCAACACCGGAAAGGCGGCCATAACCATCGAACTTGGAGATATCGAAGTAGATCGAGCCGTGCTTCTCATAGGCATAGCCCTTATTCACCAGATCGCGGGCCATCTCCAGCATGTCTTCGACGTGCTCGGAGGCTCTGGGGTATCCTGTGGCATGTTTGACGCCAAGGGTTTCTATGTCGGCGAGAAATCCCTGAATGTAATTTTCGGTAAAGTCCCCAAGCGGCTCTCCCGCCTGCTCCGCCCCCTGAATGGTGTTGTCATCAAGGTCGGTGAAGTTCATGAACGATTTGACCGTCAATCCCCTGGTTTCCATATACCTGGTGACAAGATCGGTGACGACAAAACGCCGGCAATGAAGAAGATCGGCGGGTTCATGGGCGGTGGGGCCGCATGAATAAATGGTGACCTCGTCTTCCTTCTGCGGCACGAAGATCTCTTTTTTCTTGCTTATGGTGTTGAAAAAGCGCAGGGCAGGCTTTTTATGCTCCCCCTTCTCCTCCTTGGTGAAAAGCGGAGTACTGAGATAGCGCTCGCCGCCATCCGGCAGGATGACCACCATCAGCCCTTCATTGAGCTTCCTGGCATAATCAAGAGCGGCCGACATTGCCGCGCCACTGGACATCCCCACCAAAAGGCCTTCGTGGGAAGCCAGCGACCGTGCCATGTTGAAGGCATCGTCATCATCGACGTGCACCACTTCTCCTGGTGCCTTTTTGTTGAATATACCAGGCTTGTACGACTCTTTCATGTTCTTGAGCCCCTGGATCTTATGGCCCAGATGGGGCTCCACGGCGATGACATGGACATGGGGCTGGTGCTCTTTGAACCAGGTGCTGAGTCCCATAACCGTTCCCGAGGTTCCCAGAGTGGCAACGATATGGGTAACCCGGCCGTCGGTCTGCCGCCATATTTCCGGTGCGGTCTGGGTATAGTGGGCCTTCCAATTGGCATCATTGTTAAATTGATCGGTGAGAAAATAGCGCCCGGGAAATTCGCGGGCCATGGCATAGGTTTTTTCAATGGCGCCGTCGGTGCTTCTTTTGGCGGGAGTGAGCAGTATCTCGGCACCGTAGGCCTGCATGATTTTGCGCCGCTCAATGGAGGCCGACTCCGGCATGACCAGCACGCAGCGATATCCCTTGGCGGCACACACCATGGCAAGCCCTATGCCGGTGTTGCCGCTGGTGGCCTCAAGTACAGTCTTGTCCTTAGTCAACTCACCGCTTGCCTCGCCGGCTTCTATCATGGAAAGCGAGATCCTCTCCTTGACCGATCCACCAGGATTGATGGATTCCACCTTACCGTAAACTTCTATACCACCGGGCTGCACCAGCCTGTTTATGCGGACAAGCGGCGTATTGCCGATAACATCAAGGATTGTTTTGTAAAGCATCTTTTCCTTTTTTCGTAACTATTCAGGTGGGAGCACCAAATTGGCATAACCACCGAGTTGTAACTGTTCAGGAGTGCTCTAGATGTGCGCAATCAGCCTGGAAAACTATAGTAGACCTATGTTTTGCGGGCTGATTGCGTGCAGATGGGGTGCTGCTGAATAGTTACCTTTTTTCTATATGTCGATGGTGTCTTGCAGCCTTCACTCATTTATCGCCCTCTCGCCGGCATGCCTTGGAGAGATACCAGAGGCGCACAAGGGCCTGGCGGATTTCATCGTCTTCGATGGCGCTGACCTGTTGCTCAAAACGCTGCAGTTCCTCAGAGTCCGGGGGAACAAAAACGATTTCCGGCTCACGGGCGGCTTCTTTTTTCTGGCGCTGCGGCAGGACGAAGCGTATATCCCGAAGACGGGTGATCTTCAACGTCACGTTAATGTCATCAAGGATACGCATCTTTTCAAACTGGAGCTGCTGCATCCAGGTGGAGTTCTCCACCTCAAGCCAGAGGGTGTCCTTGACAACCTTCAACGGCCTGGAGCAATCGGCGACCTCCCTGCCGACAACCTCCTCCCACCTGGGGAAAAAGGAGTGTATGTCAAGCTTGGCCTCCCATCCCTGATAGCGGGTTATTTCGGGCAGAACACCGGCAACGCTGCGGTATCCTGTTCTCTTCTTGAATGCCATAGTTCTCCAGACGTTAGCGTAGTGCCAGCGTACCACCAGCATAGCACCAAGTAATCTTTAATGTGGATGCTCAAAAATGGCAAGAGATGAGGCCGGAGCGAATAAAAAAAAGCCCGTCTACCGAATACGGCAGCCGGGCTTCATACTATAGACCCGTGCAACCGGATCATAATTGTTAGTAAGCTTTAGTAGATAGCCAGATACTCGTCAAGCTCCCACTGGGATACACTTGTCCTGAAGGAATTCCACTCCTTGTTTTTGGCTTCGATATATTTACCGAAAATATGCGGTCCAAGGGTCTCCTTGGAAATAGGATTGGCCCCAAATTCATCTATCGCCTCTTTGAGGTTGGCCGGCAGCACACTGATATTTTCTGCCGCCATCTGGTCACTGTTCATTTCAAAGATATCCTTATCGACGGACGGCGGGGGAGCAAGCTTGTTCTTCACTCCGTCAAGACCGGAATTGAGCATCATGGCAAAAGCCAGATAGGGATTACAGGTCGGATCGGGGCAACGGATCTCCGTTCTGGTGGACATCCCGCGTGCCGCCGGTATACGAATCAGAGCGGAGCGGTTAGATGCAGACCAGGCGGAATAGACCGGAGCTTCATAGCCGGGCACAAGACGCTTGTAGGAGTTGACCAGCGGATTGGTGACCGCGGCGAATCCGCGGGCGTTCTTCAGGGCACCGGCAATATACTGGTAGGCAACCTCGGAGAGCTGCAGGGGATCGGACTCGTCAAAAAAGGCGTTGGTGCCGTCCAGGTTAAAGAGCGACTGGTTGGTGTGCATACCGGAACCGTTGATGCCAAAGATCGGCTTGGGCATAAAGGTGGCATGCAGACCGTAATTCTTGGCAATGGTTTTGACCACCCATTTAAAGGTAACGGTGTTATCCGCCGCGGTCAGGGCATCGGCATATTTGAAGTTGATTTCATGCTGGCCCTCGGCCACCTCGTGATGAGAAGCCTCGATTTCAAACCCCATCAACTCCAGGGTCTCGATTATTTCACGGCGGCAGTTGTTGGCGGTATCTTCTGGATCCAAAGAGAAATAGCCGGCCACGTCGTTGGTCGTGGTACTGGGCGTGCCGTCTTCGGTATACTCAAAGAGGAAAAATTCCGCCTCGGTACCCACATTCATGGTGTAGCCAAGATCCTTTGCCTCGGCCAGTACTCTTTTGAGGTTGACACGCGGGCAGCCCTCATAGGGTGAACCGTCCGCTGTATGGACATCACAGATGATGCGCGCCGCCGCCACACCGTCCATATTTCTCCAGGGCAGCACGGTGAAGGTGTCATAATCGGGTTTGAGATACATATCAGACTCATTGATTCTGGCAAAGCCGTCAATGGATGAACCATCAAACATCATCTGACCATCGAGCGCCTTTTCGATCTGGCTCAACGGCAGCGCGACATTTTTCATGAATCCGAAAATATCGACGAACTGAAGGCGGAAAAAACGAATATTCTGCTCTTCAATGGTTTTCATAATTTCTTCTCTGGTCATGGCAACTGTCTCCTTCATGGGTGGTTTTTTATTACGACCGCACCTCGTCAGCCATCAACGATCTCATCGGGCAGCCTCATACTGTTATCAAGCCAATACATTTTTATCATTTATTACATATTTTGCAAGAAACAAATGAGCATTTATTACATTAATGTTATTAATTTTCTTTTTTTGACTCCAGCGCAGTAAGGAGACTTTCATTGATTTTCTCTTTAATACCAGAATCTTCAATTTTATTTCTCTGATCATCGGCAACATAAAACACATCAACCTGCTGCTTCACCTCGGTGGAAATAAACGCCTTATGGATATTTATGCCGGAATCGGCAAGAACCTGGGTCACCCGGTAAAGACGGCCCCCACCGGCACCACCATGCACCTCCACAACGGTATACTCCGTCGACACTTCATTATTGACTTCCACCTTGGGCTTCGGTGCGACAGGCAGTTCCTTCTTCACCGTTCGTGGTGCGCCAAGTTTTCGATAGAGCTTCTGGCTCAAACCAAGGCGATGATCTATTGCAAGATCCAGCTCTTCATTCAGCGCCGCCCAGTTCTGCTCGGTAAAATCAGTGCCCTCCACGGGTCGTACATCGAGGACATCCACTGCCGTGCCATCCCCCCAGGTAAATATTCGCGCATTGAGCACCATAAGGTTATTCAGACTCATTACTCCGAAAATCTTCGCCAACAGGCCGGGATGATCAAACGCCATGATCAACAGGGAGCATTGACCTTCCCGCTTCTCGGCAAACACCAGGGATCTCTGACGCAGCAAGCGATAACTGTCGCGATGGATGCGTATATGGCGTGCCACAATCTCGGGAGTGAAGCTGAGCAGATAATCCGCGGAAAGCTCATCGACACCAATCCGCAGTCCTTCTTCTCCGGCGAGCCGCTCAGCCACCTGCTCCCTGAGCCAGACAACCCCCTGCTCCACCTGACTTTCCACCAGTCCGGCATGAAATGGATCATAAAAAGAGAGTTCAAGATAGGGCTTGATCTTAAAAAAAAGCTCTTCCAGCAATGTCCCCTTCCAGTCGCTCCAGGCCGAAGGCCCCGTCGCCCTGGAATCGGCAATGGAAAGCAGATAGAGCATGGCCAGCCGCGAACCGGTACCGACAAACTCGGCACAGCGGCGTATAAATTCACTGTCGTCCAGATCACGCCTGAGCGCATTCTCGACAATGTAGAGATGATACCTGACCACGAAAAAAAGATCATCACACTCTTTTTCACTAAATCCCATGCGTGCGCCAACAACTCGCGCCGCCTCCGCCCCGACCTCACTATGGTCTCCGCCCGATCCTTTGCCGATATCATGAAGCAGCGCGGCAAGCAGCAGCACCCGAGGGGAGTCAACCATTTCAACGGCAGCAATCTGTTCCGACATGACAATACCGAGTTCCTCAACCGCCTGCAATGAGTGACGATCAACGGTATAAATATGGTAGACATCATACTGCGCCAGTGTCAAAATATTTTCAAATTCAGGAATATAGGCAACCAGCACCCCGGTCTCGAGCATCGCTCCCAGCACCTCCGCCACTCCGAAGCCGCCCTCCAGAATCGCCAGAAACGGCTTGGCGGAACGCGCAGACCTTCTGACCTTATTGTCAATGAGATTGAGATTGGCCGAAACCGCCTTACGGCTGCGATGATGCACCGGCACCTCAAGCCGCATCGAAGCCAGGAAAAGACGTATCAGCAGGTGCGGCTTACCGCGCAGATCGGCAGGAGAGGCAATAAGATGAACAGCATTATTGCGCAGCTCGATGCCTTTTTCGACCCGCTTATCCTTTCGCCCCCGGCCTGCCCAACGTACGCCCAGCACTTCACCGACATGGGCGAAAAAAAGATCGGTCACCACGGCGATGTTCTGCATGTGGCCATACATCTCCTTCATGAACAGTTCAACCCCCAATGCGCCATTGCGCTCATCGTACAACAATGCCTCGGCGATCTCTTGCTGCTGCTCAAAGTAGAGTTGATCATTTTTTCGCCCAGAGGTGTAATGCAGTCGATTGCGAACTTTAACCAACATATCCCAGGAGGCGACAAAGTCGTTGCGCTCCTGTTCACTGAGCAAGCCTGCATCAACAATGCCATCAATACCTTCAAGACCGTAGACGACCCTGGCAATCCAGAGCATGGCCTGGATATCGCGCAGTCCGCCCTTGCCCTCCTTGACATGGGGGGCAAGGAGATAGGAATGCACCCCGTATTTTTCCCGCCGCCGCCGCCTGACATGCTCCATCATCTCCACAAATTCCAGCCGATGCCCTTCCACATAGTTCCTGCGGCATGCCTGGGTCAGCTCGTCGAACAGGCTACTGGAGCCAGCAATCAACCTGGCATCGAGCAAAGCGACGCGAAAATAAAAGTCTTCACCGGCCAGAGCAAGCGCCTGATCCATATTACGAACGCCATGCCCGACCTCTGCACCGCTGTCCCAGAGGGGATAAAGAATCTCATCGGCAACAGCACCAATATTTCTTTCAAGGTCGGACCGATACAGTATCATCAGGTCTATATCGGAATAGGGAAAGAGCTCTCGCCTGCCGTAACCGCCAAGCGCCACCAGCGCCACGGCCTCTTCTGTTTCGGCGCCGCAGGTATGCCAGGCATTGGCAAAACACCCCCTGATAAACTCATCAACCAGGTCGGAATGATGCTGCAGCAGCGTCTTGCCGTTCACCCCCCGGCGCCAGAGTGTTTCAAGCGCCTCCTTTTTTGCACCAATGGAGAGATTCATAGATTACACCGCATCCTCATTCTGCTCCCCGGTGCGGACCCGCACGACACGCTCAACCGGCAAGATAAAGATCTTGCCGTCTCCGATTTTACCGGTGTTCGCCGCCTCCCGAAGAACATCGACAAGCTCATCAACCCGGTCGGCGGCAACGACAACTTCAATTTTAATTTTAGGCACAAAATCAGTTATATACTCAGCACCTCGATACATCTCTCGATGCCCCTTCTGACGTCCATACCCTTTAACCTCCGAGACGGTCATTCCATAAACACCTTTACCGTCAAGAGCATTCTTTATATCATCAAGTTTGAAGGGCTTGACTATTGCTTCAATTTTTTTCATTCTCTCTCCCTGCATGCGCATTACGCTCTCAGACAGCAATTGCAATGGCGCTAAACACCAGAGAACCTATCAAAGAACATGCCATTATGTTAAATTTCTGCTTTTATTGCTACACAAGCATATCAGCCGACACAGCATCAGCATCAGGCCAAGGCTTAGCTATACATTTTTGTGAGATGACGGACAAAAACAGACATAATTGTAACATTTTACTTTCTGACTGCCTATCCCCAGTTTGGCCAATGCAGCTAAACATGGCTTTTCTCGCGCCTGTGTACAGTTATTTCTTGGAATTTAGGTAAGATCAAGCTACAGATCATATTGCAGACCATATTACAAACCATACTACGGACCATACTACGGATCGCTGTCCTCTGGAGAGTTTTGGCGACAACGACTACCGACACAACCATTGAATCCCGAGCAACACCATGAAAGTCAACGGCACCCATTACCGTACCATCTGGCCGGATCCGCAGGACCACACGGCAATCTGCATCATCGACCAGCGCCATTTGCCCCATCATTTTGTCATTGAACAATTAACCAGCCTGGAATCGGCCTGGAATGCCATACGAGACATGCATGTTCGTGGGGCCGGCCTGATAGGCGCCACAGCCGGCTTTGCCATGCATCTGGCGGCACTGGGAGCAGGGACGGACACCTTCGCCACGGATATGGAAAACGCCGCCCGCTTTCTTCATACGAGTCGGCCAACAGCCAAAAATCTCAGCTGGGCGGTTCAGCGTGTACAGCAAGCTGCCGGCCATGCCGTAACAGTCGCCCAGAAACGCCAGGCAATTTTTCAGACAGCCTGCGACATCGCCGATGAAGATGCTCGGTTCTGCCGGAATATAGGGGAGTATGGCTGGAAGATACTTGCCGAGATCGCCAGGAAAAAAAACGGCGAACCGGTCAACGTTCTGACGCACTGTAATGCCGGCTGGCTTGCCTTCGTCGACCATGGCAGTGCCACGGCCCCTATATATGCAGCCCGCGACAATGGCATTCCAGTACATGTCTGGGTGGATGAAACCCGGCCCTGGAATCAGGGGGCCAGACTGACGGCATGGGAACTGCAGCAGGAAAATATCGCCAACACCCTCATCACCGACAATGCCGGAGGCCATCTTATGCAGCAAGGCATGGTTGATGTGGTCATCGTCGGCACCGATCGAACCACCCACACCGGCGACGTCGCCAACAAGATAGGCACCTACCTCAAAGCCCTGGCCGCGCGCGACAACAACATTCCTTTTTATGTCGCCCTGCCGTCGTCGACCTTTGACTGGGAGCTCGACCACGGCGCCGACATCCCCATCGAGCAACGCTCAGGAGATGAGATCACCACAATCAGCGGCGTTGGCAAGACAGGAGCAATAGAGACAATTCGCATTGCCGCGGAGGATACCACGGCAGCGAACTACAGCTTCGATATTACACCGGCCCGCCTGGTAACCGGGCTCATAACGGAACGGGGTATCACCAGCGCAGACAAACAATCAATCCATGCGCTCTTTGCCGAAAAACAAGGTGATCAGTAACTGCTCACAGGGCACCAGGTCTTCCCGCGATCAGCCTGATGTTTGACATTGCACAATCGTATTGATCATCAACAATGGCCATGCCGGAAAAAGAAAGATCAGTTGCCGAGCAAGCATTACCACTCCCGCCGAAAATGTCCTATTATATGTCGTAAGGAAATCGATACTGCCGCATACCTTTTGACGGAGATCAGATTTTCATTACCCGATGCAATCGGAAAACAAAATGCCGGCCATGGTGGTGGCATTAAAAAAATACGACAATTATTTCATAGGAACAAACACCAATGTACTCACTACAACAACAATACAATCTCGTGCCGGACAATTATGCAAAAGAAATACTCTCTGTTTCAGCCTTGCCTCATCTCAAAAGTATCGCCGTAGATCTGGGCACGTACTCATGGAAGGGAGTATCCGCCGTGCTGCGGGGGGGACGACAACTTCTCCGGGCAAAAACCAAATAATCAAAGAAACTCTAAAAATCTGATTTCGGTAAGTTTTATTCGATATTTCGATATTGAAGCCCAGAGTTTCGATCGGCCACCTCTATTGGAGGTGGCCGATTTTTTTTGCACTGCTGCACTGCCATGAGCACCGGGCCGCAAGCAGTTTGATATACTAAAACACATCGCCATCAAGATACTGCAGGAATCTTTTCAGCGACGGGGAGGCGGCTTGCCCCTGTGGGTAGGCGCATACAAGGTTCCTCGACGCCCACTTGTCTGCCAGTCGTAACATTTTCAGGTTCTCATTGGTGATATGGGGCTGAAGATCTCGCTCACCTATTATTCCGAGCCCCAGGCCAGCTTCGACGCACCTGATCAGAGAATTTATCCGCTGCACCCTGACAGTATATTTCAACGATTTCCTGTGCCTTTTTCCTGCCTCGGAAACAAGTTCATCCAGGACGCCTCCTTCATGAAAAGAGACGTGTTCGTATCCAAGGGTTTCTTTAAAGAACACAGTGTCAGGATCGCTCTTTTCAAGGAACAGCGGATGGTCTTTATGCCCCACGACCCAAACCTGATCCTCCTTGAAAGGCTTGAGCTCAAATCCCGTCGTATCAACGGAATCATACATTATGGCCATGTCCGAGACATCTTCCCGCAAAAATCTCACGCCCTGCCTGGAGAATATCTCCTGCACTGTCACATGGATTTCAGGGTTATCTTTTTTGAACTGGGCAATGAGAAACGGCAAGACACCGGCTAAGGCTCGGGGAATTGCAGCAAGCCGTAACTCACCCGCCTCACCTTCGGCAAAACGCTTTAAATCAGCTCTTACCTCGGCGTATTTGTGTAACAGCTGCTCGCAGTGTTCCGCAAAAGCCTGACCGGCCGGCGTCGGATGAGTACCTGAAGGCGTTCTTGAGATCAGCACGATACCAAGTTCACGCTCAAGATCGCTTATGCGCCGAGATGCGGCAGATGCCGCAATGTGTTCATTCCTGGCAGCCGCACCGATACTGCCCAGGCGGGCAACAGCCAGGAATACGCGCATTGTAACTATGTCGAAACTTTCCATGAACTCACGTTTGAGATGTTTGTTTCGCTATTGAAGTAACGGACATGCTGTAACCGATAACATTCTCTGCACCGTCAGTTACAAACAGCTCCTTAAAACCGGCTTCACTATCATTGTCCCGGCATCCCATGGCAGCTGGAAGAGATTGACCATCCCAACATTGCGATAGTAACCGTAAATATTGCTTATTATCAAGAGGTAATATCATTAAGCCAGGAGCTTGGCTTTATCCCCTCCCCTTCTTTCTCCCTGCCATAACAGGTCGAGAGCAAAGGAGGATATACAAAGCTGTTGAGGCTCTCCGTGGCACATCCCTCCTTCAATACAATCAGCCTTGATCCTGATGGGTGACTGGTGCAGTGGAGAAATTGCTGACACAATGCCAAAGAAATAACGGGTGCAAAAAAGAAGCGGAGATCGCAGACAAGCGGAAAGATCGAAATGTTAACTCTTGCAAGGAAAAAGTGTAATTTTTTCTTGAGCGGGGAGATTTGTTCTTTGGCAAGGGGCCTTTTAATGGGCGACCCCTTTTGACCCCTTTTCTTACTTCTTTTCCTTATTATTATGACTTCGGTTTTGCCGCAAGAGGAATCATCATCTGGACCAGAGGTGTCTTGTCCCACATCACATAATGCCCACCTGAACAAGGATCTCTCGATAAAGCCGCTATTGAATCAGTTGTAGGCAGCAAAATCATTAAATGAGGACCCTCTTGCACCCAGACCCCACCATCTTTAGGATCAGTTGCAGCAGGATTGTCATTACTGACAAGAGCATCACCTGCCAGCATATAGGAAACCCCAACCACATCCGTTGAAAAAGGCTTTTTTTCTGCAGCGGCTTTCATCCATTTCATCCCAACCTCATCGTTACACATGGGATGTTTTTTTTGAAAGGTGTATTTTAATGTCATATTGCCCTTGCCTGATTGTGATATTGAGTTATGCTTTTTCCAAAACGTGGCAAGTCCAGCTGTAGCCACAATGGCTTGACATGGCCGGATGCTTTTTTTTATCAACGTAACATATCCATATACATTATGATTAAACCGAAAATAACAATTCTTGCCTCGATTTTTCTATTCAGCGGGTGTGTGGCGGTCCAGGATTTTGGCACCAGTCTGAAATATAATGTCCAGGGAGAATACTACCTGCAAGAGAAAAAATTTCAGCATGGCCTCGATACCTTTGAAAATGTGGTTTCAGCGGACCCATACAGCTCCGGTGCAAATTACTATTATGGTCGTTTTCTTCTGGCGCAGGAAAAGACAGCCAAAGCTATGCCGTACTTGGAAAAAGCGGTCGGACTTGATCCCCAAAACAGTAAATATCACTTTTGGCTGGGAGTCGCCTTTGGTGAAAACGGTCAGAATGAAAAGGAGCGTAAAAGCTATAACCAGGCATTACGCTTTGATCCCAAAAATGATCAGGCTCTTACCTATCTGGGGCACAACCACCTGAGGTCAAAAGACTATCAGGAGGCTTTGGACTACTACCAGCGGGCTCTGGCCATTGATCAGAACAATCCTCAGGCATTGTATAATAGAGCGAAGATTTTGCGCACGCTCAAGCGGAAACCTGAGGAAGAGCTGGCCTGGCAACAATACCTTGACATCTACCCTTCCGGCAGTTTCGCCCGTCGTGCGGCAGATTACCTGAACACATCAGGCAATCACAGCTACCGCAATTATCAATTGGGAATGCGCATCGTTACCCTGGGCGAGATACGCTTTTCCCCCTTCACTGCCGAACTGACCAGGCAGAGCAAGCCCTCACTTGATCTCGTCGGTGCGACGGTCAGTAACATGAACAAGGGCATTCTCAATGTGATCGTCTACCAGCTCAACAATCATGAACTCGCGAAAACAAGGGCCATAAGCATTCGTGATTATCTTACCGAAAAATTCCCCGAATTCAGAGAAAACCGGCAGATACGACTCAGCTGGTTCAACGTCCCCGAAAAGCGGACAGTTCTCAACCAAACCGTACGCCTCAATGAATCAGTACAGATGTTCCTCACTGATTTTTAAGCCCCTGCGTACCCGTTTTTCCGCTCAAAGAAACAAACACATAGGATGCCCACCAGTGCACCTTTTCTCACCTCTTCGCTCCACGATGGGAAAGAAGACGAATATCACCTTATGCTTCTCAAAAAAAACCGACCAAAAATGTGACTAACTCTCTTGTCACGCGTATATCCTATTAGAGCTGCCATTAGAGCTGCCAAAAATTCCGGCAGCATTTTAATATATTCCAGGATGAATGAATTATACAGATGAAGAAATAGTAAAAATGGTCCTGGCCGGGAAGAAGGAGCTTTTTGGAATGCTGGTGGATCGCTACCAATTACCTATTTACAACCTCATGCTCAGGTGTGCAGGTTCCGGGGAGGACGCGGCAGATCTTACCCAGGATGCATTCGTACGCGCCTTTGATCGGTTGCCCAAATTTCATGGGGACAGACGTTTTTTTTCATGGCTGTATAGTTTAGCGCTCAATCTCTTAAGAGACTGGCAGAGAAAAAAGACTACACGCCGGGCAAAACATCATCTTCTTGAACATGAGGCTCTGGATTACGGAAAAGAGGTAAGCCAAGATTTTGGTCCGGAAGATCGTGAGGACCTGCACCTGCTGGAAAAAGCCCTTTTTCATTTGCCCAGCCATACCCGAGAGATTCTTATATTCCGTTATCGCCACGGTTGCTCCATTAAAGAAGTCGCCAAGGCATTCAAAATCTCTGAAAGTGCTGCAAAAATGCGGCTGAAACGGGGGATTGAACAGTTGCGCGACATGTTTGAACAGGAGGATACCAATGAGTCGCAAAAAAATTGATACCGGCAGAATAGAAGATTTGCTCGGTCACAGCCGCGAGCACAAGCCGCCGGCATGGTTGAAACAAGAAATCATGACCCGGGTAACCCACAGAGAAAAAAATTATCTGCAGAGGATATTGGATTCGTTACGGCGCATCTCTACCGTGCGGGTCAATCCGGTGCAGTTGGGCGTTACCATGGCCATCGCTGTGCTGGCATTCTGGGCCGGAACGATGACATCAACCGATGATCCGTCCGACCGTGACAGCACACAAATCACAATACCCGCCGATATCACCGACGACGCAATGGCGAACTATCTGGTAGGCAGAGGATTACTGGCGGCAAATCAGCATCAGCCAGCCCTTGAATATTTAAGCAAAGCCGCCAAACTGCAACCAGAGAGAGCGGAGTTCGTTCACTGGCAGGGGGTCGCCTTCTGGGCGGCAGGGAATCATGAGTCGGAGAGACAAAGCTACTACCGTTCCATGGAAAATCGGCCCGAGTATGTCCCCTCATTGGTAAATCTTGGTCATAGCTATCTTGAGAGCGGCAGTTACCAAACTGCCTTGCAATATTATCAGCAGGCTCTGAAAAACGATCCCAGCCACCCCGAAGCGCTTTACAACAGTGCCCTTGCCTATCAAATGCTCAACGATGTCGAGCAGGAGAGACGCGCTTTCAGCAGCTATCTTGAATTCTACCGTAGCGGCAAGTGGGCGCAGCGCGCGGTGAAGCATCTCCATTGGCTTGGCGACTTCAGTTTTCGCAGCTACAAGATAGGTGGCAGACGCTTCGTCTTCAACATGGAGGCACTGCTCGATACCCACTCTTCCCGGCATGGACGGGAGGTAGACCTGCTGGCCAGGACCGTCAATAATACAAAAGGGAATGAACTGCACATCGTCTTTTATAACCACGATCACAAGGCAAAGGCCAGAACAGCGGCACTTAGCCTGCGACAGCAGTTGCTGCGGCAGCTTGATCCACAAACCACTCCACCTCTAAGGATAAGCTGGTTTGAGGCAGCGGAAACGGTTACGCTGATGAGTGGTCGAAAAAAACAGCTTTCACCCAGCCTACTTATATTTACCCATTCGCTGGATACTAACAACAGGAGGAATTCAACATGAGTGGAATGTGCAAATCATATCGTAATTTTGGCAAATTGCTACCATTAGCCCTGGTTGTGACAGGCAGTCTTTTTCTGGCAACTTCCGTGGCATTTGCTGCCGATGAAGAGCTGGAAAGCTACTATACCAATCACGCCCAGGCATCACTTGCAGCCAACCTTGTCGAAGCTTCGGCTGAACAGTTGGAGCAGGATACCTTGGCCGAGTTGGAGGAAGCCGAAGAGGCCCTGGAAGCAGGCGAGATATCAGAGGAAGACTTTGCTGCAACCAAAGCCGGCATAAATGAAACGCTGGCCAGCGCCGTCAAGGAGACCAAAACAGAAGTTGCCGAGTTGCGCAGCTCCGGCATGGGGTGGGGAAATATTGCCCATGAGATAGGAGTGCATCCTTCTGCTTTAGGGCTGGGAAAAAACATGGGGTATACCGAGCCGGAAACGGAGAAAACCGAAAACAGCGAGGTGGAAGTCGATGAGAAGGTGGAGAGCTACTATGCCAATCCCGCTCAGGCCGCTCATGCTGCCAATCTTGCCGAAGCATCGTTGGAGCAGTTGGAACAGGAAGCCTTGGCCGAGTTGGAGAACGCCAGGGACGCCCTGGAAGCCGGCAAGATATCAGATGATGACTTTGCTGAGATCGAAGCGGCCATAGATGATACACTGGCCGAAGCTTCCGGCGTGACCGAAGGTGAGATAGCCGAGATGCGCGGCTCCGGCATGGGGTGGGGAGATATTGCTCATGAGATAGGAGTGCATCCTTCCGTATTGGGACTGGGACACACAAAAGGCTATGCTGCACAAGAGATAGCAGAGGCCACCGCCCGAAATACTCGGACCGGCTATGCCGAAGGACATGGCCTGGGGTTGGATACCGATACCAATGGATTCGGTAAGACATCGCCCCAGGGGCTGAGTGCGTCTACGGGTGCCAACAAATCAGGGGCAGCAGGTATGGGCGGCGGCAACGGCAGATCCGGAGTTGAGGGCGGCATAGGCCAGGGCAAAGGTAACAACAGCAGCGGGAATAATGGCAGTGGCAACGGCCGTGGTAACAGCGGTGGTAATAGCGGCGGTAACGGCGGCGGTAATGGCGGCGGTAATGGCGGCGGTAACGGTGGAGGTAATGGCGGCGGTAATGGTGGCGGTAATGGCGGCGGTAATGGCGGCGGGAATGGCGGCGGTAATGGCGACGGTAATGGCGGCGGTAACGTAGGAAGATGA
>Ga0136557_1001268_pt1 | contig 16686 bp, 10 predicted proteins | sample AntRauTorckE6832_FD_104796 | JGI IMG/M metagenome (GOLD analysis project Ga0136557, IMG submission 104796) | Saline lake microbial communities from Rauer Islands, Antarctica - Metagenome Torckler E6 #832 | ecosystem: Environmental > Aquatic > Non-marine Saline and Alkaline > Saline | place...
GGCGTTCGCAAGGTCAACATCGACACCGACCTGCGCCTGGCCAGCACCGGCGCGGTCCGTCGTTTCCTGGCCCAGAACCCGGCGGAGTTTGACCCGCGCAAATTCCTGAAAGAAACCATGAAGGCGATGACCGACGTCTGCATAGCCCGCTATGAAGCCTTTGGAACTGCCGGTAATGCCGGCAAGATCAAGCCAGTTAACCTTGAGCGTATGTTTGAGCGGTATGCGGCAGGGGAGCTGGATCCGAAGGTTAGATAAGCCTTCGATATCTTCGATCTCAAGGGATCGTCGTAAATGGTGCCGTGACGAAAGTCGTTAAGCCTGCAGGTGGCCGTGCTTTGCATTGCCGCGCCGCGAATGGCTATTTAGGAGGGCTATTTAGGGCTGGACCGTTCCTGGTAGTTGATTACGGCCACGGTCTCCTGGTCGTGGTCGCTACAGAACCGGTCAGGGAGCCTGTGCGACCACCTCGACCGCCGGCACGAAAATCACCCTGGCAAAAGTGCGCTTGAGCTTCTTGCTGTAGAAGTTATTCATCATCGTGCCGTCCCCGAAACGAATGCGCCACCTGGGTGCCACCACCAGGCGGGGCGCCGCCAGCCAGAGCCGCTGTCCCTCGGGACGGGCCACCTCAATGTAGGTGTAGTTGTTGCTGTTGATCGCCTGCAGCACCCGTCCCTGGTGAGAAAACGTGCCCTCAGCGGGCAGCCCCAGTGCCTTCGCCGCCTGCTCAGTGGAAGGATGTCCCGACGGCGGCGCGCTCTGGACATTTGCCGCCAGCAGCGCCAGCAGTCCCGTTAGAATGATCTTGCGCATGACAGATTCCGCCTCGAATATGGAACTCCACACTTTAACATACTCAGTACAGTTTGCCCGTGCGACATGGCTGAGCCAGTGAATGGAGTCTGAACCGGGGTAGGTTCACTCATAGGCTAGGATTGGCAAGGGCACCAGGATAAGTCCAAGCTTTTAAACAGAAGCGAACGTTGATTCATCCGAGCTAATGCAAGTCTCAGTGACCAACCTATGTAACCATCCCCTAAAATCGGTGCATGCGTAATTAGAGTTCTCCGGCCTACAATGAGGCAAACGGAGAGCGACATGAAAAAGTCACGGTACAGCGAGTCACAGATCGTCAAGATCCTGAAGGAGGTTGAGGGTGGCCGCCTGGTCAATGAGGTGTGTCGGGAGTACGGCATCTCCGATGCGACCTACTACAACTGGAAGTCCAAATACGACGGTATGGAAGCCTCTGACGTGAAGCGCCTCAAGGAGCTTGAAGAGGAAAACCGCCGGCTGAAGCAGATGTATGCCGAGCTGAGCCAGCCCTACCTATCGAGGGTTTGACCAGGGGCTGCAGCGAACCGCTTTCTCGTCGAGTTGCGCCTTCAATTCCGCTGAACCCGAGCGTTAGATGCCTATGAGTACTAAAGAAGCGAAATATAAGACAGTCGGATTTTTCTACCTAGTTTGTGATGCTTCATTCGGATATTTCCAAGCGAAAGAGCAGAATTCGTTCTATGAAGAGAATCGATGCGCCCGATGGTCGATCCTATCATCGGCACTAAGTATCGAGTCATTCGCGAATTGTCTACTCGAGACTTTGTCGCTCTCGAACAACCAATTCAGAAAACTAGACAGACTTCCAAGTCTCGGGAAGATTGATGAATATCTGAAGCTTTCAGGAGTTGAACGCCTTGATCAAGACAAAACTGAGGTAAAGAGCATAAGTGAACTCATCAGAGCACGAAACGACTTTGTTCACGTAAAGACGTCAAGAACGGAATTGCAGATATCGCCTGCAACACTTCAGTCCACTGACACTCCCCGTTACGATGCCATGTTAAATCCGGAAACGCACCCGAATCTCGGCATTTTCAAATTAGGAGCATTTTGGCATTCCGATGAGGCGCGAATGGCGCTGCAAGCGGTTTCTGACTTCCTCAGATATAGTTTGGCCTTGGTTGATGATGACAATTCAAGAAGTCTTCGAAACAACTTGGTCACTAAGCTTGAAGCTGCTGGCGTTGCACTTTCTATTATGTCCGAAGATTACACCAATGAATTGGAAAAGCTCAGACATGAAGGCATAGACTTTACCTTTTTGCTTGACGATGACTGAGCTCGTTCGAGGATTTGGTGACCTGCCCCCTGACCTGCTCCCCTAGATTTAACTTGCAGAAATGTGCACAGATAAGCGGCGTGCAAACTTTTGACAGAGCCCGGGTTCGCAGAATCGTGGAAAGACGGCTAGTATCCCTTTGAAATGGAACGGAAATTCGCACTGTGATTTAGGTCTAGCTTGAAAGAGCCGGCTGGGTTTAGTGCGAATTCAAACTAATAAGCTGTTAGGCACAAATTGAATTCGGAAATGGCGCATCAGGATGAAGCGAGTTTCACAAATATCGTATGCAGTGGCCGGAGCCTGCTTTGCAGTCACTCTTGCCATGGCAACAACACCTGAATGGTGGGACGAACACTCTGGTATAGCGCTCATGCTAGGGCTAAGCATGCCACTATGTATTGTAGGAGCATGGCTTTCGGAGTTCCGGATAGAGCCGCGAAGGATATTGGGTTTTCACCTCATTTCGCATTCACCGGAAGCAATGGCGATCGCAGCGATGGGAGGCATAGGTCTAGGGATGGTCACGCTTACGCTATTCTTATTTAGCCTTTCCCAAAATTTGGCACTCGGCTTTATTCTTGGCGCCAGTATTTTGAGCGTTTTTACCGGAATTAACGAGGTACCTGTCCGAGACTCAGAGTCGCCGGAGTAATCTTTGCCTAACCATTCATTCAAGTTCGTTCCCGGCCCGACGTCCGTCCACCGGACGCCCCTGTCGGGGCGCCGCTTATTTCTGCTTTAACTCCAAATCTGAACATTCGCTTTGCGACCAGGGCATCCTCTGAACTCAGCTAAACAAAAGCAGACATTCGCCACACACCCGTTTTAACCGTAACGTCCGGTAACCCCATCTTGAGCCTGGCGCTGCCGCCGTCAGGATAGTGTCCACTTATTTTCTAGTGGACACTTAACGGAAAAATAAATCGGTGGAGTGGTCACTGGCCCGGTTTTCCTTGTTTGGCAAGTCGGCGGGCGGTTTAGCCATTGGCCATGAAAACCTGGTTTCTTCCCGAGTCCTTGGCTTTGTACAGGGCTTCGTCGGCTCGTCTGAAGCTTGCCTTGGCACTCTCGTCGGTGCGTATTCGCGTACCCCCCAGGCTGATGGTCAGTTTCGGCAAACCCTCGACCAACTCGGTGGCTTCGACGCTCGTGCGCAGCGACTCGGCCAGTTCCCTGGCCCCCTCTAGTGAGGTTTCCGGCAAGAGCAGGGCGAATTCCTCGCCACCCCAGCGCGTCAAGATGTCCGTTTCACGCACGCGCTGCGAGATATGGTTCACCAGTTGCTTGAGTACCTCGTCACCCGCCAGATGGCCGTGCTCGTCGTTGATCCGCTTGAAGTGGTCGATGTCGAGGATCAGGAGCGCCAGTGGCTTGCTGAGCCGGGCGCTGCGCGCGCACTCCTTCTCGACCAGCCGGTCGAAGAAGTGTCGATTGAATGCACCGGTCAGGCGATCGTGATGGGCCGCCTCTTCCAGTTCCTTTTCAATCGCCAACTGCTGGGTGATTTCCCGGAAAACCACCACCACGCCATTCGTCTCGTTGAAGAATCCCTGGATGATCGTGGCGTAGGTTTCTACGGAGAGCGGCTTGCCATCGGCACGGAAGAACGTGTCCCGCCAGGCATTCAACGGCTTTTCAGTCTGCAGTACATGGTTGATGGGGCAATCGTCCTTCGGGTAGGGCCGGCCATCCGGGTACCACGCATGCATCAGTTCATGTGCATTCAGCCCCAGGAGGTCTTCCTCGTTCGAATATCCAAGCAGGTCCAATGCCGCCTGATTGATCAGGATCAACCGCCCGACGGGGTCAATGCCGAAAACGCCCTCGCCGAGGCTGGACATAAGCTGCCGGTTGAATCGTTCCGATTGCACGCGTTCGGTGATGTCACTCTGAACCGACACGTAGTGCGTGGTCCGGTCGTCTCGGTCGAGGACCGGGCTGATGTTCCAATGCACCAGGTACGGTGTGCCGTCCTTGCGGTAGTTGACCGCTTCTCCCTCGAAGAACTTGCCCTGTGAAAGAGTGGCGCGCAGCCGTTCCAGTACCGCCCGGTCAGTCGCCGCGCCTTGGAGGATCCGGGGTGTCTGGCCAATCAGTTCGTCTTCCGTATATCCGGTTTGCTCGCAGAGTGCCGGATTGACATAAACAATTTCAGGGCCGGGTGGGTCCAAGTCGGCCGTCGTGATTAGCACGGCGTTGTACGCCTGGCTGATGGCTTGTCGAAATGCTTTGTCGGGAAATGTTGGCATGATGTTGTCGTCGATAACTGTAAATCGCGCTACGCCGATTGGCGTAGGCTTGTGAGAAGCGTCCCTAGTATGGCGGTGTCCATACGCTTCAGCAATTTATAGAAAACCGGTACAGATCTATTTTTTAGATACAGGCCTTCCGGGCTTACGAGTTTCAACTCTGATACCGATACGGTTTTCAATTTCATCGACGAACTTGTTGCCGCCGGTCAGCTTATTGCTATGATCGCGCTGCCAATCAATTCATCTGACGAAGAACCATCCTCCTGTTCAAGGAATTGTCGATAGGCCTCAACCCTCAGCTGGTGACTACCTGCCAATGCCCGAAAGGTGTCGGTCTCATCCAGTCAACAACAATGTGACAACCCTACCCGCGCAGAATAGCTCGAGGTTCTACCCCATTACTGCGGACATGCCAAAAGAGGGGCTGAATTTCTCCAAAGGTGAGTGTTGGCCTATCTGTCTCAATGTCCGCTTTGCGACCAGGGCATCCTCTCAACTCAGCTAAACAATCACCGGAGTAGTTACGCCCGCCGGCGCGATCGGTGTCCATCTCTTTCGCTCGCAATCGCCGATGGCAACGGGTGCGCCCAGGCTTGATCGACCAGGAGCATGACTCGTCATTGACCGATCGCTCCTTGAGCCGATCCCGATACGTCGGACCGTCCCAGATAAGAGCATGCACTGTCACTGCACTGCTGACGGATGGCCGCCGGAGCCCCCTTTCCGTGGCTCCTTCGTCGCCACTCTAAGGTCGCCAATGTGCTTCGGCGTCACATCTCACTGATCCGGCCTTGACGCATATACGGCAACGCCGTATATTTTAGTAATGCTTTTCATCGAAACCTCAACGTTCACCAAGCTATTGCCGAACTACCTCACGGATGAGGAATACCGTGGGCTTCAAACTTACCTTCTGCAGAAGCCAGATGCCGGGGATCTGATTAAAGGCTCGGGTGGTGTTCGTAAAGTTCGGTGGGCACCAGCGGGCTCTGGAAAGAGCGGTGGCATCAGAGCAATTTATTACTGGAAAAAATCTGACCACGAGATATGGATGCTCACGCTGTACAGTAAATCAGAGCGCGCCAGTATTCCTGGCCACACGCTCAAGCAGATAGCGGAGGCAATCAAAAATGGGTGACAGGGACCTTGGGGCAGAGATTCTTGACGGTATCAATGAAATCAAGCAGTTCAAGAAAGGCAAAGTGGCTCTACGAACCCATGAGCTTTCAGCGCCTTCACCGCCCAAAGTTATCAGACTGAAATTGCACATGTCGCAGTCAGCATTTGCCGGTCTTATGGGCGTGAGTATGCGAACCCTTCAGGATTGGGAACAGGGTCGTCGCGAGCCGCAGGGTCCTGCGGTTGCGCTTCTGCGCATTGCTGAACAACACCCGGAAGTTTTTAGTCAACTTCACTGATCAAAGTGAGGTGCACAAGGCCATACACCGGATGCCAAAACCTCTGCTTCGTTGCGGTTTTGTCACCGGTGATGGCGGGCGTTATCGCATCATCTGAATGTCCGCTTTGCGACCCCTGCGGCCCTTCTGCAGAACGACCCTCGCTGTCCCTGCTGCGACTAGCGTCAGACGTCGAAAACCCAACTATTCCGATGGCGCCGGCACACGACGAAGAGTTGTTCAAGACTGAACTGGCACGGCAATATGTGACTGATTTATCAATTTGTCCGCGTTTTACAGTGTTTCACGGTTCTGGTCCGTTTTCGTCTGGTTTTCTTGGTAAGTGCTCTATAGGATCCCTGTCAATAGATATTCTGTAGGCAGGGATGCTGATTAACATCAAATTTGATATTAAGAGGGTTTTGGATAACCCCCCGCCTCCTGCATCGCTACAGTGTGTTTCATGTACAAGCGGAGTCTTGGCTGTGGGCAGGAAAAGATCGAACTGTATATTCAACGTCTTTGCATTACTTCTCTTCTTTATTACCTTAAATGGGCACGCACACAGCGGCGCAGACCACCAGTCTGCTGATAAAGACGTCAATGTTGGTGCCGCTCTCCATTGGCTAGAGACGTCTCAACAACCTGCGGGCTGGGTCAGTGCCCCGGCCGATATATCAACTGACTTTCAGTCCACCGCAGAGGCTCTGCAGGTTTTCCAGCTACTGGACGCTTCTGCAGTCGATCGGCAGGCTGCACTGGAGTCGCTTCGTAGTGATTTGGCCGGCTTAAATACTGAGCAGCTTTCTCGCTTGGTGAACGCCCTTGCTGATGCCAACCGAGGGTTGGAGCTGGAAAAGACCGAACTGCTGTCGCGTCAGGGTCGAGATGGCGGCTTTGGCCATTTTAGTGGTTATGACAGTACGCCACTGGATACCAGCTACGCGCTGTTGGCCCTACAAGCGGCGAACGCCGATGCCCTGGTCGCCCCCGGAGCCTTGCAGTTTTTGTCATCGGCGCAGCTGTCCGAAGGTGGATTCTCGGTCTACAACGATCAGCCGTCTGTCATGGTAACCGCCTTGGCGGTCAAGGCGATGAAGGCCTATCTGTATACGCACAATATCTCGGGCGTTCTGAGTCAGGCGGTTGATTATCTTTATGCCGCTCAGAATGCAGAAGGGCACTGGGGTACGGATTGGGAGAGTGCCTTGGCCTTGCAGGCTCTGATCCCCGTGACCACCGACGTGAGCAAGTACACCGACGCGGTAAGCTATCTCCAGAATCTTCAGTCTTCCGCCGGGCATTGGGGCGAGCAAGTCTATGCCACCTCGTTGTCCTTGGCGGCCCTGAACCTGCTGTCTTCCATTGATGTCCCTCTGGATCCCGAGAAAGCAGTACTGGCCGGGCGATTGGTGGACGCCTCGTCGGGCGCGCGTTTGTCTGAGCCGACCATTGATGTACTGGGCACTTCCGACGATCAGGTCGACATTCAGCCCGATGGCAGCTTTACCGTGTCTAATCTCAGTGCAGGTTCTTACGTCGTCGCGTATTCCGCCCCAGGTTATCAGGGGGCGTCGCAAAGTGTGATCTTGAGAGAAGGACAGTTCGCCAATGTTGGCACTATTCAACTGGCGGTCGCACCAACCACCGTACTGTTGACTGGGGTCATCACGGACGTGTCGTCCGGCGGGCCGATTGGTGGTGTCACCGTTTCCTCTACGGTTGGTGGTAATGTGAACAGCACCGTGACCGGCGCCGATGGTACCTATCAACTACTGAGTGAGCCCGGCAGTACGGTGCTGTCTGCTCAGTCCGCCGAGTACTACCCCGTGGCCGCGAGCGCCGATCTTGTAGCGGGCACGAAAATGAGCTTCTCCCCATCGTTGCAGCCGCTGTCTGAGGAACGACTGGACAGCTCCAGCATCGTGGGCACCGTTGTTGACGCCAATGCCCATCCTATTGCCGGAGCGTTGGTGACGGTTCCAGGTGGAACCAAATCCGCCCAGACCGATGCTGCAGGCCGATTCACGCTAGCGGACCTGAACGGTGGCGGGGTCTCCGTGACCGTGTCCAAAACGGGCTTTGAAACCATTGGCTTTAGCCTTGTCGTGCCTGAAAAAACAAACGTGGATGTCGGCCAGATCATCCTGAACGAGCAGGAAAGGCTGCCGTCGACCTCGGTGCAGGGCCAGGTCATTGACATGGTCTCTAACCTCGGTGTGGCTGGCGCCACGGTCTCCGTGGGAGGCCTGAGCACCACCACCGATGTGAACGGCTTCTATCGCATCACTGACATTCAGGTTCTTGAGTTCACGGTCGCGACCAACGCCGCAGGTTACATGTACTCGGGTAAGGATGTCTCGCTCGCAGAGCACACTGAATTGACCCTGGATATCAGTGTTCGAAAAGCGGATCTGGGCGGTGTGGACATCGCTCAAGTGACCACGGACAAAACCGTGTATGGCGCTTATGAACCAGTGTTGATTAGTGCTGAGTTGAAGAACGACACCGCACTGAATCAAGGCGCGCGGCTCTATGTTCAGGTGAAGGACAGCGCGGGCACTGACATCGAAAACTTCTCCGGCGTTTATCTGCCCCCGATCGACCCCAAGAGCGATCCCGAAGAACTGGCTCATTACCAGAAGCACCTGGATGAAGCGGTCGAAAACCTGGCGCCTGGGGAGCAGAAAACCGTTCAGCTGGAACAGTGGTGGAACACCCTGACCGTTGCGCCCGGCGTTTACACCGTGACCGTGCAGGCGCTCGATCGCACCACGAGCAACTTGGTGTCGGAGAGCAGTACCACTGTCACAGTGGAGCCCAGCGCCGTAGTGGCCTCGCTGGCTCCAAAGGGATCCCCCAGCTATGTGCTGCTGAACAATCAGGCCGATGTGGAGCTGTTTGCGGAGATCTTTAACCGCTCCAACGTCGAGGTCAGCCTGGAGTTTGATTACACCTTCTTGGACCCAGACGGCCGGGTCATCACGCAAGGTCACAGCCAACTGGATATGGCGCCTTCACAGACGAATGTCCGCCAAGTGCTCACGGTATTGCCGTACGACTTCGTGGCCAGCGGTGAGTATCGGATTGTGCTGGAAAACATCACCGGCGCTTCCGTCACCCAGCAATCCGACGGCACCGTGTTTGTTCCACCGTCCATTCGACTGAGAACCACCCAGTCACTTAATCCGAGTGAGGTTGTCCCACTAGAAGGTGTGTCGGTGGAGAGCAGGATTCAGGTAGAAGGAATGGATGGTGAATAAGATGGATCTAACGACATTGAAAGAATGGATGGCTCGCATTGCCTGTCTCGTACTGCTCATGGTCAGCGTTTCTGTGGCCGAAGCCAGTCATTTCCGCTTTGGCCACTTTACCTACAAAGCGCGGCCGGATATTTCACCCACGACCGCTGATTTTCGGATGACCGTGGCGTTCCGAAGCAGCTATTTCGGTCACCCCAAAATCGGGCAAACGTTCCGTCCCGGTCGTTACAGTTTTGGTGATGGCTATTCCTCAAACCACACCTATCGGGTGATCGCGAGAAATCTCCAAGAGGACTGGATTGTCGGGGAAGCCATCGATACCCGGAATGAGAACAATCTCGTGCGTCATACCTATCGGGCGGCCAATAATAATGGTCAGCCATGGATCGGTAATTTCAGTAGCTGCTGTAAGATTGGAGGCCTCAGGAACTCAGGCAGCACTTGGCGTGTGTATACCCGTGTTAATTTGGAGAATGGCAATTCGTCGCCGTTCAGTAATCTGCCTCCGATCGTGAGCTGCTCCAAGTACGATTGCCGATTCCTCATTCCGGCCGTCGATCCGGATGGCGATCAACTGACTTGGCGGATGTCCACGCGCTCGGAGTCGGCCATCAATAGTATACCCTCCGGCATGAAGGTTGACCGCGACACTGGCTTGTTTACCTGGGATGGCGCGGAATCGTTCTCCAACGGCCTGTATACCATCCAGGTCACCATCGAAGACCGCGATGAAGAAGGGAATGTCAAAAGCTCCGCAGCGATTGATTTCCTGCTGAATCTGCGAGATCAGGGCACCAATGCCTCGCCCGAGTTTGACCATCCGCCGACGCCCGAAGCTGGGTCTGTGATCAAGGCGGTGGTCGGTCAGAAGCTCACGCTGACCGTGCAAGCATCTGACTCGGATCCCAACGACCAGGTCTACCTGAACCATGTGGGCTTGCCAGTTGGCGCCACCTTTGAGCAGAGCGTGAGCGGCGGTACCACCGGCGTTGCGACACTCGAATGGACCCCGACGACCGCGGATATGGGCGAGCACCTCGTCACCTTCCTGGCTAATGATAATCGCGGCGGCGCGTCTGCGCCGGTTTCAGTCAGAATTGAAGTGATCAAGCCGGCCATCTCGGATGTCAAAATCGTCAGTACCCTGTCGACCGCCGGCATTGGAATCGAAAGCGGTTCCTACTCCGTTGCGCCGTCTCTGATCGAAGTGGAGAACGACCGAACCATCGTTACCTGGGAATTTGACACCTTCAGCGTCGGCCAGCTTGAAAACCTCACCACCGAGTTGAAGCTGTTTAATGTTGAGCCCGGTTCCCAGCGGGTGGTGACCGAGCAGCTGGCGATCTCCTATACCGATATCGATGGCAATCCGGTGCACGAAACGCTCGGTGAACAAAGCGTGAAGGTGGCGCCCTCACTCACCACGCTCGACGTTGATACTGACAAAGACGTCTACAGCCCGGCTGAGTCCGTGGTCATTTCGGGTGTGCTCGGGAACCTCAGTGAGATCGAAACCGATGCACAGGTTGTCGTGACGATTGAGGATAATCAGCAGGCGAGGGTGGCTAATCTGGGCATTTTTGATGTGCAGGCAATTGCACCCAAGGGCCAAGCGGCAATTCCGGACCAACTTTTCAACACCGCCGGTATTTATGCAGGCACCTACCAGGTTGTAGGCCAGTTACTCGGCAACGACGGCCAGGTGTTAACCCAGTCTGTTGCACCTTTTGCCATGACCACCGCCGGTGGCGCCTTTGCCGAAGTGGGCGCACTGGTGACCACGGATAAGCCGGTCTACCAAGCCTGGGATCAGGCCCGGATTGATCTTCGCGTCAGCAACGTCAGCAACAATGGTCTGTTTGATGGTGGCGTGGGAACGCTTCAGGTCAGTCGACCCAATGGCAAGTTGCTGGCAGAACAAACCTACAACCTCAATAGCTTGCCGCCACAGGGATCGACTGATCGTCAGTATGCCTTGCCGTTGGTCGACCGTGAGGCGGGCGGGTATCGTGTCAGCTGGATCGTCCGTCAGGATGGTGAGATCTTGGCGACCAGTCAGGCAAGTTTCCGCGTCGAACGCTCTGAGCTGATGTCGCTAACTGGCAACGTCACGGTTGAGTATTACGACACTGGCGAAGCCAAAACCTGCCATTTCGAGATCACCAATCGCAGCGCTCAGGCCGAGGTGAAGGCCAACCTGATTTATCAGCTGGTCAGCCTCGCCGATGGCTCGGTGATCTCCCAAATCCGCCAAAATGACACCCCGGTGAGCAACACCATTGCCCATCCGTATCAGCTGCTGCTGTCGGATCCTCCGGCCTACGGCGGCTATGGCTGCATCTTGATGGCGGAGGCAGACGGTGAACTTCTCGAGCTCGCGGCGGCCGGCTTTGAGGTGGTTCCCCCGACAGTGATGGTCGACCTGCATCCGGCCGCGAAAGGGAAATTGCTGGTGTTGGTGGACGACCTGGCCACCGCGACGTCTGACCTGAATGACGCTGGCCGCCAACGTACTTACCTTGAGGACCTGCTGACCCGTCATCAGTGGCATTACACCCTGACCGACAGTGCTCGGGACTTTACCGCGGAGTTCAACTCTGGACTTTACAGCGCGGAGGCGATGTTTTCCGAGCAAGTCACCCTGGCACCGCAAACCGAGCAGCTGTTGGTGGAAGCCCAGCACAACGGACTGGGGCTGTTGGTGAGCGGCAGCTGGAACCGTCGGAACAACCACGTTGAAAAGGCGCTGGGCGTTAAGCTGACCGGTCGGAACAACCAAGCGGGGTCGATTTCGGATAACGGTTACCTTGAACAACCGGTGGCCGTAGATGCGCTGGTGACCCAGGGCCTGGCACTGGCGCACTGCGATGCGGATGTCTGGGCGGTGTTTGGCGGCGGTAAGAACGCCAGCGACGACTGCGCCTACGCTCCAGCGCCTGCCGCCGTCACCCTCGGCGTCTATGGCAGCGGCGCAAACAGCTACTTCGCGTACGACGTGCTGGACTTGGCGACCTCCTGGCAGGGGCTGCACGAGCAACTTCTTCTTGAGGCGTTGCTGGCGATTCAGCCACAGGTCTGGCCGGTCGCCGCAGGCCGTGTGATTCCGGTTGAAATCAGATTGGAAAACCTCAGCCGCAAAGCCGCTGTTGATATTCGCTTCACCCTGCCACAGGGCGGCACCATTCTTGAGAGCGAGCTGCCGACCACGTTCGCCGATGACACCTGGCTGTGGCAGCGCGACTTCGCGTCTCCCGGTGACACCTCTAATGTCCTCTTCATCCAGTTACCGGATGGTGTGACCGGCGAGGTGACGTTGCAGGTCGATATCGATGCCGGCATCAATCGCAGCCTGATGGTCGATGACAGCGAACTGAACTTCTCACTCGGTGCCATCGATGGCCGGCACAAGCATCAACAGGTTTCAACGATGGTTCAGCAGTTGATGGCCCAGGGCCCGGGCATTGCCAACTACCGCTTCATCGCGAAAAAGCTCGATCACGCTCAGGGCCATCTCAACAAAGCCAAGGTGGACAATGCCGTCAAATCCATTTTGTTGGCCACCGACGAGATAGCGCAGGAAAGCTACCCAACAGCCGTGGAACTGAGGTTCTTGCTGGACTTCTGGCTCTACCAGCTTCAACGCCAGTTGTAACGGGCAGTTCGGGAAAACGCACTTTGATGAGCAGGCTGATTTCAGCCTGCTCAGAAACACTTTTTGATTAGACGGTTTAGTTTGGGGATTACGATGAATGGCTTGACCATGGATGCATTTCGTTCCGGCAAATTCTCAAAGGCCACGTCCGCCTTTACTGCCTTTATGTTCACGTTCGTGTTTTATCTTTCACCCAATAGTAAGGCGGTGGCAGATGAACTGAGTAAAGAAGACGCACGCCAAGCTCAAGTTGAGCGACTTCTGGAGAACACTCCCGAGAAGAAACTGGCGCATCGATTGGAGAAGCTCAAGCGGAAGCTGACGAAGGAACTGCCGCGCAAGCTTGCACAGCGAAATGCTGACAAGGGTTGGATGAACGAGGCCTTGCAGGCCGTTGGCCTCGGCGCTATGCCCCTACAAAGTGAAGACGTCAAAGAGCTGGAAAAGCTTAAAAAGGGTGTAGAGCGGGCCTACGAGCAAGCCATCCACCGTTTTGAACGTGAGGACGAAAAACTGTCGGCCCGGGGAAACCTACCCGAGGAAGTCAAAGACCTGATTCGCGAACGGCATGCCGCGGCTGTGGAAAAGGTCAAACGTCAGTATGCTGAATTAACCACTAAGCTGGAACAGCTCCTTAAAACACAAGATCCTGACGAGCAGCAATCACTGCTTGATGACCTGAGTGACAGTCTCGGCAAAGAACAGTTTAAACGCCGACCCACGGCCGATGACCCCAATCAACTTCCTTGGCGTGTACCGTCCGACAAAGTACGTGAGCCGAAAACCAACAAGCGGAACCTGCAAGCGGCGTTGGGGATCGATCCTTACACCGGGTACTTACAATTCGCCTCGAGCGAGTTGACCCAGGATATGCTGGCGTTGACTTCTCTCGCTGATGAAAAGGGTGTCACCGAGGCCGATTTGGCGAACACCATCGACATCCAGATCACCGATGCGATCCAAGATCTGGCTCAAAGCTTGAACAACAACCCCGTTGAAATTTACACCTGGGTCCATAACAACATTCGCTTTGTGCCCAGCTACGGCTCTATTCAAGGTTCTCAATACACGCTCGAAACCAAGCGTGGCAATGCGATCGACACCGCAAGCCTTTTGATTGCCTTGCTTCGTGCCGCCGACATCCCGGCCAAGTATGCCTACGGCACTGTCGAAATTCCCGTCGACAAGGTCATGAACTGGGTAGGTGGTGTGACCACGCCAGAGGCGGCCCAAAGCCTGCTTGGGCAGGGGGGTATTCCGAACACCGCGCTGATTGAAGGCGGAAAAATCACCAAAATTCGGATGGAGCACACGTGGGTCGAGGCCTTCGTCGATTTTGAGCCATCACGAGGTATAAAGAATCGTGCAGGGGACAACTGGATTCCCATGGACGCGTCCTTTAAGCAGTATGAATTCAAGGCGGGGATGGCTGTTAGTGAGCAGGTGTCCTTCGATGTTCAGGCTCTGCAACGTGACGTTGAACAAAATGCCCAAATCAGCGAGGACGAGGGTTGGGTACAGGGTGTGCCCCAAACCGATATCGAATCGCACTTGCGGCAATTCGAAGAGCAAATAGCCGACTACATTGCGAGCCAAGACCCAGACGCCGAGGTCGGTGAGGTATTGGGTTTACAGAAAATTGAGGTGTTGCCTCCGCGACCGCTTGCCGCGGGTCTGCCTTACGCCCATATTGTGACTCAGGACAGCTTTTCAGAAGTGCCTGATAATTTGCGGCACCGATTCAAGTATGAGCTGGCGACACAGAGTTACGGCTATCCGAATGCTCCCTTTATCGCCTTAAACGAGCCCACAGTGAAGCTTGCTGGCAAAAAGCTAGCACTGAGTTTCGTTCCAGCGACTGACGACGATAGAGTGATTATCCAAAGTTATATCCCCGAGCCTGATCCTGATAGCGGTGAAATCGATCCAGCAAGCGTGCCGAACACGCTGCCAGGCTATTTGATTAATCTCTCGCCTGAGATCGTTTTGGATGGTGAGGTGGTTCAGCGGGCCGGCGCCCAAACGATGGGCACCGAACTCCATGAGACTTTGGGACTTTATAGCCCTTCTCACAATTGGCATACGAGTAACAACAATCCTATTGTCGGGCAATACCGTGCTATCGGTCTGGATCTTCAGGGTATCAGCCCGGAGCAGGCTCAGCGGCTGAAGCAGGACCTCGAAAGCACCAAAACGACACTCAAGAGCGGCGCCGAGTCTCAGCTGAACACTTTGACTAAGCACGATGTGCTGGGCGATCTGATTTACGCCACCATCATGAGCTACTTTGCGCTCAACGATGCGCACGAGGAAGCTCAGAGTGAGCCGGCCAACATGGTGACGTATCGTCTCCCGAGTTACGGGGTCTTTTCGACGACGGTTCAGCCGAGTTACTGGTTCGGTGTCCCCCGCGACACGACGTTCAGTGGTCTGACGATTGACGTGGATGCGGTGACCTACCATGGCGTCGCGAAGGATAACGATAAAAAAACCCAGGCCCAGTTCACTGAGGCGAGCGGAATGCGCTGGAGTGCGATGGAACACTGGGTACCGGAGCAGGTGTTCAGCATCCCAGGCTCACAGGCGCACGGAATATCGGCAGTTAAGGCATTGGCGTTGGCCACTGCTCAAGGCCAAAAGGTCTGGACTATCGATAGGAATAATCTAAGCCTTGCATTGGAACAGATCGACTTGGGCTCGGAGGTTGAGACCGAAATTCGCAACGCGGTGATGGCCGGAAAAGTGGCCACGGCTCATGAAGCGCAAATAATACACTACAATTGGGTCGGCTCTGGGTACCTATTAATCGATCCGGAAACCGGTGCGGGCGCCTACAAGATTGCGGGTGGTGCGAATGGTGGCCAGCTCACCAACGTGGCCTCATTCATGGACGCCCTGTCCTGGATAGCACTTGCCTTTGGTGTGAACGGTTCTTTGCAGGCGCTAGTGGGAAGCCCGATAGGAGCCGTTGTGTCCTTGATCGCGGGCGGCATTAATTTGTTGAGTTCGGTTCTAGCGTGGGGCCTGACTTGCGGTGATGCCGCCGCCACAGCGCTATTTAGCTTCCTAGCCTTGGCTATGTTTGTCATGGGTTTGGTGTTCGCGACTCTCGGGCCCTTTGGTATCGTAGTTGCCATCGGAATAGCCTTCGCCATGCAAGCAGCCGCGGTAAGGCTATCCTCTTACACTAACGATTGCAGGTGATTCTTAATGGGTGGCAGTGCGTGTAAATACTGCAAGACAGAGCTGCAAGGCGGTGAGTGCCAATCCTGTCTTGCATGCTATCGATGGAACTACGAGGTATTTTTTCTACTCGTTTTTTTCTTTTCGATGCCATCCATATTCATCGTTAGGGGAACAGGCAACTTATGGTATTTGACGTCAGGGTTAATCGGCGTGTTTATCTACGTGTTCGTGGCGTCCAAAGTTCGAGACGACGAGGCAACCTTCAGAAAATATCAATCGGTTAAGCGTCGACTGGATGCTCTCAGAGGGTATCAGGCCGGGGAAATTGGCATTCTGGAATTAGCTTCGAAGGACCCGGTACTCCGCAACACAGTGCTCAGATCTCGAGGTAGGACGGAGGAGGTAGAAACCATTCTTTCCAATTATGAAGCAATGGTTTCGCCGCCCACCGTTGAGGAACAAAACGAGAAGATCAGCGAAGATCTGATTGGGTATATTGAGGAAATCGTATCCAACAACATCAAAGAATATGCGTCATGCCTTGAAGAGGCGAAGAAACAGCACCGAAAGGTTATAGAGCACTATAGCGATTAGACGTTTGAGAGTTGTTAAGAACGATCTGTCCCTCTCGGTGTGTGGCCCAGCTACCCCACTTGTAGGCTGGGGTAGGTCATGTGTGTCGGGGGAAGTCCAAATTGAAGCGGCGTGTCCGATTTATTGGGGGAACTCCACCGTTTTGTTCCGCTGTCGCTTCACAAAACGACCTGTTACGCCAGCGTTCTTCCCAAACCTGAATGTCCGCTTTGCGACC
>Ga0136557_1001270_pt1 | contig 16661 bp, 15 predicted proteins | sample AntRauTorckE6832_FD_104796 | JGI IMG/M metagenome (GOLD analysis project Ga0136557, IMG submission 104796) | Saline lake microbial communities from Rauer Islands, Antarctica - Metagenome Torckler E6 #832 | ecosystem: Environmental > Aquatic > Non-marine Saline and Alkaline > Saline | place...
CCAAATACGTGATGAGTGTCAAACGTTTTTAACCGAAACTATGGATAGCCGGAAAAATAGCTGATTTTTCAGCAGGGATTAGCTTATTTTTTTGGCTAGAAAAATACATTTCAACACCCTTTATATGTTATTAGGTGGCAGAATTTGGCGGAAAAATTGAAGAGGCTGGAGAGCAAATTGTCAACAATAAAGATTTGACCCCACCAACCCCATATCACTGGAGTATCAACAATATATACAGAATCGACTAAAGAGGTACGGCATGAAACATGAAAAGTATGAAGAGACAGGGGGAGTTTGTCTGATGGTTTTCAGCGATGACTTTCAGCTTATAATCCCTTGTGGTATATGATTGATACAGATTTAATTTTATAGATGGATATAATATGGGGCATCAGAAATCTATACAAAATTTATCCGATATAGTCCGGCAATTTTGTGAGGCTCGCGATTGGGACCAGTTTCACACTCCCAAAGATTTAGCCATCGGGGTTATCACTGAGGCTGCAGAACTCTTGGAGCATTTCCGCTTTCAGTCGGATGAACAGGCTGTGGCGTTGTTGAGTGATCCTCAAAAAAAGGAGGAAATTGAGGATGAGCTTGCCGATGTTTTCTTTTTTTTACTCCGGTTTTCGCAACGGTTCGATATCGAACTGAACAGGGCACTGCAACGCAAGATCGAGAAAATTGAACGGAAGTATCCGGTAGAAAAGGCAAAGGGAAAAAACATCAAATATACGAACCTGTAAGCCAGGATCTGAAACTCGGAGGTCAACATTGATCGTCTATTCTGCCACTAAAACCAAGTTTCAAGATGATGTCATGACCAATGACATCGGCGGTATCATTTATGAAGCTTTTCGGACGGTAACCAACAAACATACCAGCGAGTCGCGATCGTACCTTGCAATTATGGAATATAAGTCCTATTTTACTAGGTATGATAAAACGATTAGTCACACATACCCTCCTGCAAGGTATCGCACAATCTCCCGCGGTTGTTCTTCTTGGTGCACGTCAGGTAGGTAAAACTACATTGGCGAAGACGATTGCAGCCGACCTGGAATCAATCTATCTCGACCTGGAAGCTCCAGCCGATTTATTGAAATTGACTGATCCGACAAGCTATCTCCGTGAACATCGCGGCAAACTTGTCATCCTGGATGAGATCCAGCGCACTCCCGACCTGTTTATGGTCCTGCGTGGTCTAATCGATGAAAACAGGCAGCAAGGCCGAAAAGCGGGACAATTTCTGTTGCTTGGCTCTGCATCCATGGATTTGATGCGTCAGTCATCGGAAAGCCTGGCCGGGCGCATACGATACATCGAAATGGGCGGAATCAATACATTGGAGATCGATCTGCAAAACCAAACCATCAACCAGAACTGGTTGCGTGGTGGTTTTCCTGAAAGCTATACGGCAACAGACGATTACCAGGCCATGGACTGGCTTGAAGACCTGATCCGTACTTACCTCGAGCGAGATATCCCGCAAATGGGTTTTCGTGTACCGGCAACCAGATTACGGCGATTATGGACCATGTTGGCACATTTACAGGGAGAGCCTGTCAATTATTCAAAACTTGCCGGCAATCTGGAAGTAGACAGCAAAACGGTTCGCCATTACATAGATATCCTGGCTGATCTTCTGCTTGTAAGACGGCTGGAGCCATGGCATGCCAATGTGAAAAAAAGGCTTGTTAAGTCCCCCCGCTACTATGTTCGAGACAGCGGTCTTCTGCACCGTTTACTTGGAATCGACAATTTTGAAGCGCTGCTGTCAAACCCAGTGCTGGGAAAAAGCTGGGAAGGTTTTGTCATAGAAAACCTCCACGCCGTGCTCCCCCGCAGGTCAGAAACCTTTTTTTACCGCACCGCAGCAGGGGCTGAAATCGATCTGGTGATCAAGTTGCCAGACTCACAAATCTGGGCTGTTGAAATAAAACATGGTACTGCACCGAAATTGAGCAAACATTTCGACCAAACCTGTAATGATATCGGTGCAACAAAAAAATTCGTAGTATACGGTGGTTACGATGAATTTCCCATCGGAGAAGACACCAGTGTAATTTCTCTTCAAAGGCTCATGCAAAAGTTACAAAGTTGATAATTTATGCAGGTAACTTTACAGGTCGATCATAAATTGCGCGTGCCCCACGGTTGGTGATATTGTTGGGGCGTATAAATTGTTATGTGTCCACAATTGTCTGCAATGGGTACAATCGAATAATCCATCATTCCATATGGGGAAATTATGTAACTATTCAGGAGCACCCCATCTTGTCCCATTTGAGCCTTCTCGAATAGCACAAGTATGCTTCAAAGTCCCAAATGAGCCAATATGGAGCACTCTTGAACAGTTACAGCTTGGTGGTTATGCCAATTTGGTGCTCCCACCTGAATAGTTACGAAATTATGGCAACGCAATTATCGGGAACATATTGTCCGTAACGAAAATGAATTGAACTGTATCCGCGATTATATCCGGCATAATCCACAAAATTGGGAATCAGACAAATTAAACAAGGCGCTCCTGGGAGAAAATCATGGAGCAATACCACATAACCTTGACGAACTAAAACAAAAACGTAACTATTCAGCAAAGAGTTAAAAACCAGCAGGTTTTTAAGATAATTCCAATCCCGCCAAGCTGGTTAGCCGAACCGTAGAATAACAGCAGGTGATGCAGTGAGTCTTGAGTATTCCAGCCTTGATCAGTTACGCCGCACCCATCCGGCCTGGCGACTGCTGCGTTCCGATCATGCGCCGCTGGTGGCCGCGTTTCTCGATCGGGTGTTCGTTACCCCCAATGTGCGCGTAATCCGCCAGGCCGACCTGGCCGAGGCCCTGGAGGATGAGTTGTTTGCTCTGCGCCGGGTGTATGGGGCCGAGCTGTTTCCCAAGGCTGCCTCGGAATATCTCAATGACTGGGCGGATAACACCAAGGGGTGGCTGCGTAAATTTTATCCGACCGGCTCCGATGAACCCCACTTCGATTTGAGTTCGGCCAGTGAGAAGGCCATCAGCTGGCTGACAAGTCTGACCCAGCGCTCTTTTGTCGGCACCGAGTCGCGGCTGCTGACCCTTTTTGAGCTGCTGCGCCAGATGAGCGAGGGCAGCGAAACCGATCCTCAGGCGCGAATGGCGGAGCTGCAGCGGCGCCGGGATGAGATCGATGAGGAGATGGAACGTATCAATGAAGGCGATATCACCCTGTTGGACGATACCGCCATTAAGGATCGTTTCCAGCAATTTCTTCAGCTGGCGCGGGACTTACTGAGCGATTTCCGCGAGGTAGAACATAACTTTCGCTCCCTGGATCGACAGGTGCGGGAGCGCATCGCGCTCTGGGACGGGGCAAAGGGTGATCTGCTCGAGGAGATCATGGGGCAGCGCGATACCATTGCCGATTCTGACCAGGGTAAAAGCTTTCGGGCCTTCTGGGATTTTCTCATGTCACAGCGTCGGCAGGAGGAATTGACCCGCTTGCTCGATGAGATTATGAGCCTGTCGCCGGTGGCCGAAATGCAGCCCGACCCACGTCTGCGCCGTGTGCATTACGACTGGCTGGAGGCCGGAGAGCATACCCAGCGTACCGTGGCCCGTCTGTCCCAGCAGCTGCGCCGTTTTCTCGACGATCAGGCCTGGCTGGAAAATCGGCGGATCATGGATATTCTCCACGAAATCGAGGGACGGGCCCTGGCCATGCGCGAGGAGGCCCCAAGTGGTAATTTCATGGAGCTGGCCGATGCCGGGGTGAGCGTCAATCTGCCCATGGAACGGCCCCTTTATGCACCACCGGTCAAGCCCTATATTGCCGATATCGAACTGGAAGTTGGCGAAGCCGAAGTCGATGGTGCGGCACTCTTTGCCCAGGTAGTGGTTGATCGGGCGGAGCTTTCCCGCAACATCCGCCAGGCCCTGCAGGAGCGTTCGCAGATCAGTCTGGCCGAGCTGGTGGCAGCCCACCCGTTGCGCCAGGGACTCTCCGAGCTGCTGTGCTATCTCCAGCTGGCAAGCGCGCGTCCCGATACAGCGGTGGATGAAGCAACAATTGAAATCATCGAGTGGCAGCTGGAAGACGGTAGTTTCCGTCGTGCAAGATTGCCCCGTATACTGTTTGTAAGGAAGTAACATGAGCGAGATGGATGGAGGACATGCCGCCGAGAGCACGGTGAATCTTTCCCGGGTGGTGGTGCCGCTTCTGCGGGGAGTGGTGTATCGGGAAGAAAAGGAGGAGGTGTGGAACGGACTGCTCGAACTGCAGTCGGGGGTTCGAGATTATCTGGCGGCGCTTGGCCTGGAACTGGTTCTGGATGAGGCCGAAGGCTATGCCTTCCTGCGCTCTCAGCCCGAGGACGAGGAAAACAATGCTCCTGCCATACCGCGCCTGGTGCAGCGCCGGCAGCTGTCGTTTCCGGTGAGTCTGCTCCTGGCCCTGCTGCGCAAGAAACTTGCCGAATTTGATGCGGCCGGCGGTGAGACCCGGCTCATCATGTCACGCGATGAGATCGCCGAGCTGCTCAGGGTGTTTCTGCCTGCCGGCAGCAATGAGGTGCGCTTGATCGACCAGGTCGACACCCACCTTAACAAGATTGCCAAACTGGGGTTCGTCCGGCCGCTGCGCGGACAGAAGCAGATGTTTGAAATCCGGCGTATCCTCAAGGCCTTCGTCGATGCCCAGTGGCTCACCGAATTTGAGCAACGGCTGGAGGAGTATCAACAGGAACTGGAAAAGAAAGGAGCGTCGTCCAATGGCTGAGCCGCTGCCTCTTGATTTCGCCGGTGATGATCGTCTGGCGGGCTTTCGGCTTACCCGGCTGGAGGTGTTGAACTGGGGAACCTTCGATAAACAGGTCTGGGTTCTGGATCTCAACGGCAGAAACAGCCTGCTTACCGGTGATATCGGTTCGGGCAAATCAACCCTTGTCGATGCCGTGACCACGCTGCTGGTGCCCGCCCAGCGTGTCGCCTACAACAAGGCGGCCGGTGGTGAAGCCAGAGAGCGTACCCTGCGTTCCTATGTGTTGGGGTATTATAAATCCGAACGGGCGGAGATCGGTGGAAGCGCCAAGCCGGTCGCACTGCGTGATAATAACAGCTATTCCGTCATCTTGGGTGTCTTCCATAACAGTGGCTTCGGCAAGACCGTGACCCTGGCCCAGGTGTTCTGGATGAAGGATGTCCAGGGGCAACCGACCCGTTTCTATGTCGCTTGCGAGCAGGAGCTGAGCATCAAAAAGGATTTTGGCGGCTTCGGCAGTGACATCGGTAATCTTCGTAAACGATTGCGGGGTGAGGGGGTGAAAATGTTTGAAAGCTTCCCGCCCTATGGAGCCTGGTTCAGGCGACGCTTCGGCATCGACAACGAACAGGCCCTCGATCTTTTCCATCAGACCGTTTCGTTGAAGTCCGTCGGCAATCTTACCGGATTTGTCAGAACGCACATGCTGGAACCCTTTGCCGTGGGGCCGCGCATCGATGCACTGATCGGTCATTTCGATGATCTCAACAAGGCCCATGAGGCGGTCCTCAAGGCCAAGGACCAGGTGCGGCTGCTTGGTCCCCTGGTTGACAACTGCGACCGCCATGATGATCTGGCACGCTCCATCCAACAGCTACGGGGCTGCCGTGAAGCATTACGGCCATGGTTTGCCGGGCTCAAAATGCAACTTGTAGAAAAGCGCCTTGCCGGATTGCGGGAAGAACTCGGACGTCACACTGTCAGAATTGAAAACCTGGCTGAAAAGCGCGACACGCTGAGGAGCAAGGAGCGGGAGCTGCGCCGCGATATTGCCGAAAACGGCGGTGACCGGCTTGAACACATTGCCGAGGAAATACGACGCTGCGAGACGGAGCAGCAGCAAAAACAGCGCAAGTTTGCCCGGTATAGCGAGCTGATGGAGGCCATTGAGCTCCATCCTGCTGAAACTGCCGGGGGTTTTCTCGTTTTGCAGAAAAAATGTGGAGCCATGCTGGCGGACGAGTCAGATGCCGAAGCGCATGTCCAGAATGAGCTCAATGAGGCCGGGGTGGACTTTCGCCTGAAAAGCGAGGAGCATGAAGGCTTGCGTGCTGAAATTAAAGGCCTCAAGGCCCGGCGCTCCAATATCGATGAAAAACAGATTGGAATCCGCCGTGCCCTGTGCGACGGCCTGGAGCTGGCGGAGAAGGAAATGCCTTTTGCCGGTGAGCTGCTTCGCGTGGGTCGCGACCAGCGGGACTGGGAGGGTGCCGTGGAGCGGTTGCTGCGCGGTTTCGGTCTGTCGCTTCTGGTGCCGGAGCAGCATTATAGCCGGGTTGCCCAATGGGTTGACTCCAATAACCTCAAAGGTCGTCTGGTTTATTACCGGGTCCGCGCGGCTCGAAAGACCGAGCCGGCTGAGCTGCATCCTGATTCACTGGTGCACAAGATCGATGTCAAGCCCGATTCCCCGTTCTTTGACTGGCTTGAGGCCGAGGTGTACAGGCGCTTTGATGTGGCCTGTTGTACCACACAGGATATGTTTCGCCGGGAGAGGCGGGCCATCACCATGACCGGTCAGATAAAGGCCCGGGGGGAGCGGCATGAAAAAGATGACCGCCATCGCCTGCAGGATCGCAGCCGTTTTGTGCTGGGCTGGAGTAATGAGGCCAAAATCGCGGCGCTGGAGGACAAGGCGCGGCTACTTGAGGCCGCGCTCGCCAGGACGGGCGGCATCATCTCCACCCTGCAGGAGCGGCAGAAAGCCGCCAAAAGCAGGGTGGAGACGCTTTCCAAGCTGGATGAATACCGGGATTTTGCGGAACTGGACTGGCAGCCGCTGGCTGTGAAGATCGGCAGGCTCAATGACGAGAGAGAACGGCTCGAAACGGCATCCGATATCCTTGCAACCTTGACCGAGCAGCTGCAGGATGTAGAAGGCAGGCTCGCCGGGGTCGAGGAGCAGCTGGAACGGTATCGGGAGAACCGGGCGCGAACCGCGCAGAAAATAAGCGATGCCGAACATGTGCACCACCAGACCAGCGAGCTGATCGATACGGCAAGTACTGAGCTTGCCGCCTATTTCCCCAAACTGGAGGAGTTGCGTAAGGAGGCGCTTGGTGACCAGAAGCTGAGCGTCGAATCTTGCGATAACCGGGAGCGGGAAATGCGCGACTGGCTCCAGGCCCGAATCGACGGGGAAGACAAAAAGATGGCCAGGCTGCGCGATAGAATCATTGATGCCATGCGCTCCTACAGTAGCACCTATACCCTGGAGACCCGTGAGGTTGATGTCTCTCTGGAGGCGGCCGATGAGTACAGGGGCATGCTGGAGCAGCTGCGCGCCGATGATCTGCCCCGTTTCGAGGAACGCTTCAAGGAGCTGCTCAACGAAAATACCATTCGGGAAGTAGCAAACTTTCAGTCGCAGCTGGCGCGGGAGCAGGCAACCATCAAGGAACGAATCGACCGCATCAACGAATCGCTCACCCAGATCGACTATAATCCGGCACGCTACATCGTCCTCGAGGCATCTCCGGTTGTCGATGGCGATATCCGTGATTTTCGCGAAGAGTTGCGGGCCTGTACGGAGGGCAGTCTCACCGGGTCCGACGATGTTCAGTACTCGGAGGCGAAATTCCTCCAGGTACGCCGCATTATCGAGAGATTTCGGGGGCGGGAGGGACGCTCCGAGATGGATCGCCGCTGGACGGCAAAGGTGACGGATGTGCGTAACTGGTTCAGCTTTGCGGCCAGTGAACGATGGCGGGAAGATGACAGCGAATTCGAACATTATGCCGATTCAGGCGGCAAGTCGGGCGGGCAGAAGGAGAAACTGGCCTATACCGTGCTGGCAGCCAGCCTGGCCTACCAGTTCGGTCTTGAATGGGGAGCGGTGAAGTCGCGTTCGTTCCGTTTCGTGGTGATTGACGAGGCCTTTGGCCGCGGTTCTGATGAATCGGCCCAGTACGGTCTGCGTCTGTTCTCCCAGCTCAATCTGCAGTTGCTCATTGTTACGCCGTTGCAGAAGATCCATATTATCGAACCGTTCGTCTCCGGTGTCGGTTTTGTGTATACCACAGACGGCCAGGTCTCCAGCCTGCGTAATCTTACCATTGAAGAGTATCGCCGCGAGAAGGAGAAGGAGAAAGCCGCAGAGGCAGCGTCGACATGAGCTGGACCACTCCCGCCGATATTCGCCATCAGCTTCAAAAACTCTGGAATAGCGGCACAATACTGGCTTCGCTGGCCAGGGAGGAGTCTGTTTTCCCACGGCGTCTGCGCCTGAAAAAGCCGACGTCGGCGGAAATGGCTGAGCGTTTTGCCGAAGTACGTAGCTGGATTGCACGGTTGGACGAAAAGCGCCAACCGTACCGACTGGTATGGCGCGAAATCCGGCATCGGACCCTGGGGGCGAATTCCATCCCCGTGGAGGTTTGGGTAGATAGTCTTGAAGAGGGTGTTGCCCTGATTGGTAAAGAAAAGGAAACAGCCGGTTTCAGAGCCATACTCGAACGTACCCGAGAGTGCCGGCCGCAGCTTGTTGCCTGGCTGGCACGACGACCTTTGCATGCTGTGGCGCTTGGCGATGACTGGGATCTGCTGCTCGATATCGTTTCCTGGCTGCAGAGTCATCCGCGACCTGCTGTCTATCTGCGCCAGGTCGACATTGCCGGGGTGCACAGCAAGTTCATCGAAGCTCATCGCGGCGTATTGACGGAACTGCTCGATCTGGCGCTTCCCCGGCAAAACATTGATGAAGGTGGGCGCGGCGTGGCAGGGTTCTGCAAACGTTATGGTTTCCGCGATAAACCGACGCGGGTCCGGTTTCGTCTGCTGGACCCCTCTCTGCCCCTGCTACCTGGAGCGCCAAGTCAGGATATCGCGGTGACCAGTGAGACCTTCGCCGAACTTGATCTGCCGGTAACGAATATCTTCATAACCGAGAATGAGATAAACTTTCTTGCCCTGCCGCCGGTGGCGAACAGCATGGTTATCTTCGGCGCCGGCTATGGTTTTGAGGTCCTGGGCGCGGCCGACTGGCTGCATCCATCCCGTATTCATTACTGGGGCGATATTGATACCCACGGATTTGCCATCCTCGACCAACTGCGCGGTTTTTTCCCCGCTGTAGCATCTTTTCTGATGGATAAAAACACCTTGCTGGCCCATAAACTCCACTGGGGCAGAGAAGCACAGCCGACAACGGCTAATCTGTCCAGGCTGACCCGGCACGAGCAGGAACTCTATGACGATTTACGCTATGAGCGATTGGCGAAAAATCTACGCCTGGAGCAGGAACGTGTAGGTTTTGCGTGGGTCAAAAAACACATCGACCACATAGCAAAGCCGGAAGAGTTTGGGGTCGGATCCTGAGAGAACTACAATAAATTTCTTTTCTCCACTGAAAGGACCAGTGATGGAAAATCCGGCGATATCTATAGGTCCAATGCGTTGTGTGCATTTGCGTGAAAAAGGCTTAGACTTTTTTTCAGGGGTGCTGTAGAAGTTCGGGCTTGTGAACAGAACAATCATTTCCTCCGGATAGATATGCAGACAGCACAAAAGCAATACGATACACAAGACGATACAGTTTTTAAAACCGACAAGGTTGTCATTCTCTCCATATGTCATTTTGTCCATGACATCTATTCGAGTTTTCTGGCACCGTTACTCCCGTTTTTGATTGAGAAGTTTTCCCTCTCCCTGACGCAGGCCGGATTCCTTTCTACCGTCATGCAGCTGCCGGCGTTGCTGAACCCGTATATTGGAAAATTAGCGGACAGGGTAAGCGTCAGATATTTTATAATTTCCGCCCCGGCCTTTACGGCCATTCCCATGTCGCTTCTCTCTGTTGCCCCGAGCTATGGTGTGCTGCTGTTGCTCATGATTTTTACGGGAATCAGCGTATCGCTGTTTCATGTCCCAGCGCCGGTTATGGTATACAAGGTCTCCGGCAACAGAATAGGCAAGGGGATGAGCTTTTATATGACAGGTGGTGAGCTGGCCAGGACTCTTGGGCCACTCATTATTATAGGTGTCATATCGCTGTTTGGCTTTGAAGGCTATTATCCGGTGATGCTCGTAGGAATTGTGGTATCGGCGGTGATGTTTTTCAAGTTCAAAGATATGCCTGTAACGGTAAAGCCGAAATCGAATATTTCAATTCGACAAACCTGCCGGGAAATGAAGTCGATTCTTCTTCTGCTATCGGGCATTCTGGTGGTCCGGGGCTTTATGCATGCCTGTCTTACGGCCTTTCTGCCTCTCTTTATTATGCACAAGAGCGGCAATGTGTGGCTGGCAGGAATTGCCCTTTCAGTCTTTGAGGGTGCGGGGGTTCTGGGGATACTCGCCGTCGGCAGCCTCAGTGATCGTTTTGGCCGCAGGCAGCTGTTGCTTTTCTGTCTGATCGTTGCGCCATTTTCACTGCTGCTTTTTACCTATGTGTCCGGTCTTGCCCAAATGCTGGTTCTTGTCATAACCGGTTTTTCACTGCTTTCAACGACCCCTGTCATGCTGGCGATGATCCAGGAGAATTCCAAAGAGGGTTCCTCGGCTGCCAATGGTGTTTTCATGATGATCAGTTTTCTGGCAAGATCGGCAGTGGTTGTCATTGTGGGCTTTGTTGCCGATATAGTGGGACTGGAGAAAACATTTGTACTGTGCGGATTGATAGGGATACTGGGGATCCCCATGGTGTTTGCACTTGGTCCAAAGTCCTATTAAAGCAGCTATCTTGGCAGCGTTTTGGTGTCCCAGGTCTTGAAAAGCAATATTTACCTGTTTCTCGTTTCAGGACTCAAGTACGCTTGGTTCCTTTATAGGTAAAGGCTTTGGCGATCATTTTATGATAGGTTCCCTTATCTATGCCGATGTCCTTGCCGCACGGGCACTGAATTTTATGCCCGTTCATATGGGTTGGATACATCTTAGTGATGCGATCTTTATGGCAGCGCAGCACCTCACCTGGGCCTATCTTGTCATATCGCCAGAGCTTCTTTTTACAGGCAGCACAGTGTATGGTCAACATGGCATAAGTTAGAGGAAATTTTTAGATCTTCTGATAAAGACGGTCGAGTTCTCCGGGATCATCGAATTTTATCAGACGCACCTTTCTGCTTCGAGGAAATTCCCGTTTGAGCATGGTTTTAAGCTCTTTGGCGAGTTTATCCTGGGAGATCCGCAAGCACTGTTCCTTATAGCCATGTTCACGGATTTCTATTTCCTCGTTTTCCTTCTTGATGATGGCAATACCGCGGTTACGTTTATAGGAGAGTAATTCAATACCGCCGGGCGGGTCAATTTTTTTCAGTGTTCGCCGCGTATCGGCAAGAACCGTGGAAATATTGACAAGGGCCATGCAAAGAACCTGTGCAGGGGTGAGAGCCATCCTGGTGGATCAGGGGGCCGCACCTTCGCGTGCTCGTGCAGCCACAATAGAGAAAAAAAGGCTATTTCAGCAACAAATCGGCAGTGTCTTCGACAGCGTCGAGCAGATCATCTCTGTCGTGGTAATCGCCGCGTTCGCTCAATTCGCAGCCCCGAATGAGATAGGATTTTTCAAAGAGACCAATTTGGTCGAAAATTGAAGTATAACGGGAGAAAATGTCGTTATACAGGGCTTCATCTGCGGCCTGGCTGAGGATAAACACCAGCTTCTTGCCCTCCGGCAATCGATGTCGTACGGGGCCGGTGACGAATTCGGGGGTGAGATAGGAATAGGCACGGTCTATAAAACTTTTCAACTGGGCGCTCACATCTCCCCAGTAGACAGGGGATACCATAATAACCACATCCGCTTCTTTGACATCTGCAAGAACCGGTCGAAGATCATCGAGTAAAACACAGACTTCGCTTCTGATTTTGCAGCCGTTACAGGCCTGGCATCCTCTGTAATTAAGATCGTTGAGGTAATACGGCGTTATTTCATAGCCGTTTTCTGCAAGAATTGAGGTGAGGCTTTCCGCCAGTCCATTGCTGTTACCTTTTTTTCTTGGGCTAGCCAAAAGAACCACCGCTTTCATAGAGTCTCTCCTTAAAGAGTGAAAAATAGTAACATTTCGTAAATACGAGAGTTCTGCCTGAGCAGAGTTTCGGCAGAAACGTGCAGTTGAAGATACTTTCAAGACGTATCATCCTGCGAATTCACCTCTGTATAATTTGATATTGTTTGTTTTTAAAGAGAAAAAGTAACTATTCAGCAAAGTGCTAAAAACCAGCGGTTTACCCCGAACTGTAACTGTTCAGCAGTGCTCTAGATGTGCGCAAGCAGCCTGGAAAACTATAGTTGCCTATGTTTTTCGGGCTGCTTGCGTGCAGATGGGGTGCTGCTGAATAGTTACGAGAAAAATTGTAAAGCACTTCCCTGGTAAACCTGACGGAGTCCAAAAAGCGTCAATTTTCGACCTGCCTTTTCTGGCTCTTTGTGTAGGAAGGCAATCCCGGTCGTTGGATCGGGATTGCGGGGGATCTGGAAAGCGGGATGGTGATCAGGAGGTGCTGAATTCCTTCCTGAGCTGTTTCTTGTTGAGTTTGCCGACGCTGGTTTTGGCTATGGTGTCGACGATGTATACTCGTTCGGGCATGGCGAATTTGGGCAGTACGCCATTGTCAATATGTTGCTGGATGCCTTCTTTGATTGACTCCGGAGTGAGTTCTTCGCCAAAACCGGTTTTGGGCACGACCAGGGCCAGAGGGCGTTCCCCCCATTTTTCATCTGGGACGCCGATGACGGCAACCTCGCCCACCTCCGGCTGCCGGCTGATGATGTCTTCGAGCTCAAGCGATGAGAGCCATTCTCCCCCGGTTTTGATGGCATCCTTAAGCCTGTCGGTGATCTGCAGGTAGCCTTGGCTGTCGATGAAACCGATATCACCGGTATGCAGCCAGCCACCTTGCCAGAGCTCTTCACTTTTTTCCTTATCCTTGAGATATCCCTGGGTCAGCCAGGGAGCGCGGACCACAACCTCACCCGTGCTTACACCGTCGTGGGGCAGGGGGGCTCCATTGAGATCGGCGACCCGAAGATCGACACCCGGAATAGCCAGCCCGGTGCGGCACCGTATAGTGACTTGCTTATCCTCACTCAAATCAAGCATGTGTGGTTTGAAAGTGGCCAGGGTCAATATGGGACAGGTCTCCGACATGCCGTAGCCGGTGAATATGTTGATGCCGCGTTCCAAAGCGGCGCGACACATTCCCCTGGAAAGTGCGGAGCCACCGATGATGACCTTCCAGCCGGAGAGGTCAAGATCACTGGCGGCTGGACTTGCCAGAAGCATATGCATGATGGTGGGAACGCAGTGAGAGAAACTCACCTTGTTGGTGACGATCAATTTGAGCAGCATTTCCGGCTCGTATCGTCCAGGATATATCTGCCGGGCGCCGAGCATGGTCATGAGGTAGGGAACCCCCCAGGCATGGACATGAAACATGGGGGTCATGGGCATATAAACATCGGAAGAGTCGACACTGGCCGGGGTGTCATAGCCGCACAGGCCGGCCAGGATGGCATAGGTGTGCAGTACCAGCTGGCGGTGGCTGAAAAAGACTCCCTTGGGCAGCCCGGTGGTACCAGTGGTGTAGAAGGTTGTGGCAATGGAGTTTTCGTCAAAGTCTGGAAAGTCGTATTCTTCGGGATTTTCCCGGAGCATGTTCTCGTACTCATTATCCAGGACCAGGGTGGTCTCGACGTTTTCTCCGGTATCGTTGAGCAGCACAAGCTTTTTTACGGTAGTGAGCTGATCTTTAACGCCTTCGAGCATGGGCAGAAATTCGGCGTTGATCAAAATGATGTCGTCTTCGGCATGGTTGATGGTGTAGAGCAGCTGTTCCGGGGAGAGGCGGACATTGACCGTGTGCATTACAGCCCCGATCATGGGGATGGTGAAATAGCACTCCAGATACCGGTGGGAGTCCCAGTCCATGACGGCAACGGTGTTGCCCGGCTGAACGCCCAGTTTCCCAAGGCCATGGGCAAGCCGGCATATACGCTTACCAAACTGTTCATAGGTTATTTCGACCTTGTCGCGATAGATAATTTTCTGCTGCGGTGCAAAGGTAAGCGGGGTCGGGAGAAGGTTCTTGATGAGCAGCTGCGAATTGAACGTTGAAGGGGTGGGGGGAATGGTCTTTGTCTGCATACTACCTCCTGCAATGAAGAATGGGAGTAACTATTCAGGTGGGAGCACCAAATTGGCATAACCACCAAGTTGTAACTGTTCAAGAGTGCTCCATATTGGCTCATTTGGGACTTTGAAGCATACTTGTGCTATTCGAGAAGACTCAAATGGGACAAGATGGGGTGCTCCTGAACAGTTACGAATGGAATACAAAAGGTAACTGCTCACAGGGCACCAGGGCTCCCCGTGATCAGCCTGGTTTACGTATGACCAATACGTATGACCAATACGCTTCACCAGTCTGATCGCGAAAATCTCCGGTACCCTGCAAGCAGTTACAAATACCGGGGTTAGTTACATTACGTCGCTTACCCTATAAGTAGTTACTACAAAAGAGTGGAAGATCGAATAGGTGCAGTATAACAGAGAAAAGATGGCACAGGCAAGGCAGCAAAGTGTTTCCAGGACTGGCTTGCGCAAAAAAAAGAGTAACTGCCACAGAACACACAATCAACCATGTCTCTTTTTGGAGAAAAGCGAGAGGGCATGGGCCTGTCGTGTCGTCTCAGGCAGTTTGTAGCGGGTGATACACTGCATCACATAGGACAGAGAGGTTGCAAGAGACACTCTGTGCCCGGCCGAGATATACAGTGGCTTGACATTTTCGCGGGTCCGCAGGACGGCGCCGATGACCTCGTTTGTATCCATGAGTCTGGTCCAGCTTCCTTTGCGCTTGGGCACCGTAGCATGGGTGCCAATCAGCCGTGTCTTGGCAACGCCGATGGCAGGGATATCGGTAAGGATGCCGAGATGACTGGCTATGCCAAGTCGACGGGGATGGGCATAGCCCTGACCGTCGCAGAGCAGAAGATCCGGCGGTTCGCTCAACTTCTCCAGTGCCTTGAGTATCACGGGAATCTCTCTGAAGGAAAGCAGCCCGGGGACATAGGGGAAGTGCAGCACCATTTCGGCAACCGCTGTTTCCATGAGCTCGAGTTCTGGAAGATGCAAAACAGCGATAGCCGCTCTTCCTGTTTTAGCGGTCTTGTCAAAACCGACATCAACTCCGGCAACTGTTTGTATCTGATCAAAGTCATCGGTAAGAACAGTTTGCTGCCTGAGCTCTTCCTGAATGGTGATTGCCTGTGCCGGGGAAACATTCCAGTTGTGTTCCAGATTCATATCGAATGCTTGGGGTTACGAATATTTTGAGCCAGCGAATGAACGAAGCCTTGAAAAGCCATGCAAAGGATACTATCGCTGTCATCGGCGCTGTTATGCGGACCCGCGAAAATCCTTGAGTTTGAATGCAGGGCGGTGGCTATGGGCAGCGAGCAGCTCGTGGCAATAGTTGCATTCCCGGCAGTCGTCGTTGCATTCGCTCATTCTGGAGCAGAAATCTCCGGGAAGTTGATCGTTGGCGATATACCGTTCAGGTACCATCCAGTCGAGGGAATCGAGGAGATCAAGCAGATTGCCGCTATAACTTCGCCTGATGTAGGCCTCGACAAGCCTTTGCAGAAAGGCTGTCCCTAGAGTCCGTCCACAGAGTTTGATAAGATCGACACTGTCTTCATAACGAGCGACATCTTCGGGGCGAATAAAAGGCGAGCGAAAAAGCTTGTGCGGCTGTTCGCGAAAATATCGTTTACAGCCCAGCGCGGCATTGATGGCATGGGTATCGGTGGCGACGGCAATATTGCTCAGGGCGATATGGCTGTCATGGGCTGGCTTGAATGGACAATAGGCGATACAACCTTCGTTGGCAAGAAGGGCCAGTTTGATATCGGGGTAGACCCGGTGTGACTGTCGGGCCAGGGTGTTCAGCGCCTCGGGGCGTCGGTTGAGCGAGCGATCCAGGATGATTTTGCCGGGAGCCCGAAAGGGAGTTGCGGCCAGGGCCTCCATGGTGGATTGAAGTTTGGCCCAGCAATCAATCATGAAGTTGACACTTGGCACCGCCTCAAGCCGGCAAGCCAGGCCAGGGTCAGTATCGGCCAGCAGTTGGAGGAAATAGTGGTCGGCGTAGACGACGCCGTCAAGGACGCCGGCATCAAGAAGGTTGCCGATTTTTGTCAGCGTCGGCTTGATCATTTCTGCATCGAGATAGAGCCCAGGGTGATGCAGACGGCTGTTGAGCAGCAGATATTTGCGTACCGTCCCAATCTGCTGCAAATGTTCAACAAGCGTATCAATATCGATAAGCGTAAATTTCTGCCGGGCATCGATGGTGTCACTGTCAAAGAGGCCGAAATGTACAGCCTCTATGTGCTGCGCATGGCTTTGTATAAACGCCGTGTAGCTGCTTTCAGGTAAAAATGGAATGTCAAGTCGCATAGATAATCCTTTTTGACAATGGACGACAACGGGCAACAATGGGTGAATGCATCGACGTATTGCTGCAATTCGGTCCCGATTTGGATAAGGGACCGGCACCCCAAAAAGGTAATACGTAACTATTCAGGAGCACCCCATCTTGTCCCATTTAAGCCTTCTCGAATAGCACAAGTATGCTTCGAAGTCCCAAATGAGCCAATATAGAGCACTCCTGAACAGTTACAACTCGGTGGTTA
>Ga0136557_1001272_pt1 | contig 16646 bp, 13 predicted proteins | sample AntRauTorckE6832_FD_104796 | JGI IMG/M metagenome (GOLD analysis project Ga0136557, IMG submission 104796) | Saline lake microbial communities from Rauer Islands, Antarctica - Metagenome Torckler E6 #832 | ecosystem: Environmental > Aquatic > Non-marine Saline and Alkaline > Saline | place...
GCAAATGTCTGACGGATAAAGTGCGCTGCTTTTTCTGGATCAGGTTCACCATTTGGACCTTCAGGGTTTACATAAATAAGCCCCATGTGATCGGCACCTAAAGGTTCTTCAAGTTCGTCATCATCGGTGTGGCGCTGATCGTCCAGCCATTCACCTTCTGAGCCCCAGTAAATATCATTTTCTGGTTCCCATACATCGGCACGTCCTCCGCCAAAGCCAAAGGTTTCAAACCCCATGGATTCGAGAGCAACATTACCGGCCAGTATCATCAAATCGCCCCATGAAAGTTTATTTCCGTACTTCTGCTTGATGGGCCAAAGCAGTAAGCGGGCTTTATCTAAATTCACGTTATCAGGCCAGCTGTTCAATGGAGCAAAACGCTGGTTTCCTGTAGCTCCGCCACCGCGTCCATCAACCACACGGTAGGTTCCGGCACTGTGCCATGCCATTCGGATCATAAGCGGGCCGTAATGACCAAAGTCAGCCGGCCACCAATCTTGTGAATCCGTCATCAGTTCTTCAAGGTCATTCTTGACAGCTTTCAGATCTAATTTTGAAAATTCTTTTTCATAGTCAAAATCTTTACCCATTGGATCAGATTTTGTTGAATGCTGTCGCAGAATATTAAGGTTTAATTTATTTGGCCACCATTCGCGGTTTCCGGTACCGCCCCCGGCTGTTTCACGCATTGAGCCATTGTGAAAAGGGCATTTACTTATGTCACCGGATGCTTGTGATTGATTTGTCTTATATGTATTTGCTTTATTTTCAGAACGTTCTTTTTTATCAGCCATTGTAAATCCATTAAATTTCTTTGTTAGGTTTGAAAGAAAGCGATTCCAAGCCCTCGAACCAAATCAATAAAGGTTTAAGGCATGATAGGTTTTGTTTATCAGGAATAGGATTGCCACGAAAACACTAAATGGTAATCTGTTGCTTTTGATCCTGGGCTGAAATTTCATTGAATTGAGCAATGGGGTTTTTGCTTCGTTCACAACGTCCTTGATGAAAGGGCTGTGCGGATCTATCGGTCCGAAAGAACTAGCCAACGTCAACCAGGTTTTGTCAATTTAGTTTGCTTATCAGGATCAAACAAACCTGTTCAAGGCATGGAAAGCTGGTTTGTGTAAACCGTTCTACGTTATCCGCGCTCCGTTCCTACACATCATTCAACGCTTCATTCAACGCCTTCAAACTCTTCTTGGCATCGCCGAAGAACATCTGATTTTTCTCATCATAAAAGAGTGGGTTGTCAATGCCGGCATAACCGGGGCTAAGGCTTCTTTTGAAAATTACTGTACGTTTGGCTTCATCCACATTTAGGATGGGCATGCCATAAATGGGGCTGTTCGGCTCGGTTTTGGCCACCGGATTGACCACATCATTTGCACCGATCACAAGGACGACATCCGTAGTTTTAAATTCGGGATTGATCTGGTCCATATCTAACAACTGATCGTATGGGACATCCGCTTCGGCTAATAAAACATTCATGTGTCCGGGCATACGTCCCGCTACAGGATGAATGCCATATTTAACCTGAACGCCTCTGTCCTCGAGTTTACCGGCTACTTCTTTGAGTACATGTTGCGCCTGGGCAACAGCCAGTCCGTATCCGGGAACAATAACCACTTTGGAAGCATAGGCAACTTGTATGGCAAGGTCTTCCGGTGAAGTTTCCCTCACAGTTTTATCGCCAGCTTCGCCACTTCCTGATCCTCCTGAATCTCCACCAAAAGTACCAAAGATCACATTAAAAAGTGAGCGGTTCATGGCTTTACACATAATTTGGGTGAGGATGAGCCCCGCTGCGCCAACCAGGGCACCTGCGATAATGAGGAGGTTGTTGCCGATCACAAACCCGGCCATTGAAGCGGCAATACCTGAGTACGAGTTGAGCAATGAAATAACGACAGGCATATCGGCTCCGCCAATGGGGATCACGGAGGTAATTCCGATCAACAGTGATAGCCCAAGTATGATCCAGAAAATAGTTTGGTTGGTGGGATCAAAAGTGAAGAAGCCGATCAAAACCAATACGCCTATCATAGAACCGATATTGATGATATTCAACCCAGGAAAGGTGATCGCATTTCCAGAAATAAATCCTTTTAATTTTCCGAAAGCGATGAAGCTTCCGGAGAAAGTTAGTGCCCCGATGAAGATACCGAGGCCGGTAGTGACCAAGCTGTCGGGACTCATCGTAGTTGGGTCAACCAATCTGGAAAACTCACCCCAGGCAACCAAAGCAGAAGCACCGCCGCCAAATCCGTTAAAAACGGCAACGAGTTCCGGCATGGCGGTCATGGCTACTTTTTTGGCGAGAACCGCACCGATCAATCCGCCGAGAAGAACGCCGGCAATGATCCATTCAAAAGAAATGATCTGCTGATCGAAGAGAGTAACAACAATTCCTATGAACATTCCGGCTGCAGCAAGTTGATTTCCCTTGCGTGCAGTAGCGGGGGAGTTGAGTAATTTCAACCCTCGAATAAAAAAGAAGGTAGCGATCAGATAAATGATCTGGATGGTGTCGGGGAGGTAGGATAAAAATGCTTCCGGTAAAAACTGACTCATTTCTCATCCTCCTTTTTCTTGAACATCTCCAGCATGCGGTCGGTCACCATAAATCCGCCTACCACGTTGATGGTGGCAAATACAATAGCCACAAACGCGATGATCTGACTCGTCTGAGAATCAACTCCCGAATGACCGGCTACAATAAGAGCCCCAACAATGGTAATTCCCGAAATGGCATTGGCTCCACTCATCAGCGGAGTATGCAAGGTGGGCGGAACTTTTGAGATCAGTTCAAAGCCAATAAAACAGGCCAGAACGAAGATGAATAAAGAAAAAATTAGGGCTGACATAATGGTTGAATATTGAATATCGAACAAGGAATACTGAATTCAGAAGTGATCAATAAGTTGTTCAATACATGGTTGTGTGATTCAATTCATAAAGTGTTGAGTGCGAATACTTCGATATTCGAAATTCAATATTCGCTATTTTTTAAGCATTGGGCTGATAACTTCGCCCTGATGCGTGATGGTGGTTTTGAGTAAAATTTCGTCTTCAAAATTGAAATTTGGTTTTCCGTCTTCCAGCAGCAGATTCAGCAAGGCATACATATTTTTGGAATATAGTTTACTGGCATGTAATGAAAGCTGACTTGGTAAGTTGTTTGGGCCCACGATTCTCACTCCGTATTTCTCGACGGTTTTGCCGTGCTCGGTGAGTTCGCAGTTCCCGCCATTTTCCGAGGCAATATCGACAATCACTGAACCGGGTGACATATCCTGCACCATAGCTTCGGTGATCAAAACCGGAGCAGGTCTCCCGGGAATAAGTGCTGTAGTTATTACAATATCAGATTTCTTGCAGTGTTCGTGAATGGCTTGTCTTTGCAGGTTTTGTTTCTTTTCGTCGAGCTCTTTGGCATAGCCGCCTTCAGTTTGTGTTTCTTCTTCGCCCAGCTCCACTTCCACGAATTTTGCCCCAAGACTTTCCACTTGTTCCTTTACTTCCGGGCGGATATCGAAAGCTTCAACCACTGCACCTAATCTTCGAAGTGTGGCAATAGCCTGCAATCCTGCAACTCCGGCTCCAAGCACCAATGATTTGGCAGGAGGAATGGTGCCAGCTGCCGTCATCATCATAGGTAAGTATTTATCTAGTTCGTTGGCAGCGATCAGTGCTGACTTATATCCTGCAATGGAGCTCATAGAGGAAAGAACATCCATATTCTGTGCACGGGAAATACGTGGAACAGCATCCATCCCCAAAGCAGAAATTTCAAGTTCTTTAAGCAAGTCAACCAACTCTGGATGTTGAAGTGCCCATACAAAACAAACCAGGATAGAGCCTTTTTTTAGCTTTCTGAGTTCTGCTTCGGAAGGGGTTTGAATAGTGAGCAAAATATCGGAATTAGAAAGCACGTTTTCCCTGCTTTCAACAATTTTAGCTCCCGAGTCTTTGTACTGTTCATTTGGGAAATTGGATTTCATTCCGGCTTCTGATTCAACCCAAACTTCAAGTTCCTGCTTTATGAGTTGAGCGGTAACTTCTGGAGTAAGTGCAACCCGCCGTTCATGTTCTGCTGTTTCTTTTAAAACTCCAACAATCACTTTTTTGTCCTCCGTTAAAACGATTTGTCAACTAACTTAGTGAAATGAAATGAAATCACAAATTTAATTATCAGCTACTGTCCTCCCCAGAAGTGATCGCCTTCGGCTCTTCTTCTTGTCCCTCGGAAGGGAGATAAGATCTTGCTGATGAGAAATATTTAGTCTTAGATTAATTTGTAATCTTTGGTAAGTGCTTATCTTTCTTGGGAGAGAGAGAACGGATTTAGCTCTGCTATGATCCAAAGAGAGACGAGCAAGTTACCTTGATGACGTCGTACATATGTAAACAAGCAAAGAAAAATGAAGATTTAATGAACACAGCATAAGCTTACTCTATCAAATTCATAGAAAATTCGAGCCATATTTTTGTAAGAGAAAACCGTATAATTGCGTCAGAAATATAAAAGGAAAGAATTATGGAAGACATCGCAGGAAAAACATTTGAAGTTATAATAGTAGGAAGCGGTCCGGCAGGATTGACAGCGGCATTATATGCCGCAAGAGCTGATCTCAAGCCTTTAGTTTTTGAAGGCCCGGAACCTGGCGGTCAGTTGATGACGACGACTGATGTAGACAACTTTCCCGGTTATCCTGAAGGCGTGATGGGACCAAAAATGATGCAGGATTTCCGTGAGCAAGCCACACGATTTGGAGCGGATTGCCGATACGGGTATGTAACGGATATCGATTTTAGCGAGCGTCCTTATAAGATCACTGTGGACGAAAAAACGGAGCTCTATGCTCATGCTATTATTGCCTCAACAGGAGCATCCGCAAAATGGCTACACCTCGAAAGTGAGCAAAAATTACGTGGAAAAGGCGTTTCTGCTTGTGCTACATGTGATGGTGCTTTTTTCCGAAACCAACATGTATTGGTTGTTGGTGGTGGAGATACCGCTATGGAAGAAGCAACTTTCCTAACCAAATTTGCCAGTAAAGTAACCGTCATTCACCGGCGTGATGAACTCCGGGCATCTAAAGCAATGCAAACCCGGGCATTCAATAATAAGAAAATTGAATTCATGTGGGACAGTGAACTTGTTGAGGTCTTGGGCGATAAAGTAGTGGAAGGCGCTAAGGTCAAAAACAGAAATAACGGCGAAGTCACTACATTGGATGATGTGACCGGTGTTTTTGTAGCGATAGGTCATAAGCCGAATACGGACCTTTTCAAAGGCGTAGTTGAGATGGATGATGTAGGATATATTCAAACCAAAGGGCAATCTACCGAAACTGAACTGCCCGGATTGTTTGCCTGTGGAGATGCTATGGATGCCGTATATCGACAAGCAGTTACGGCTGCCGGCACCGGATGCAAAGCTGCCCTCGATGCCGAGCGCTACCTGGGTGATTTAGAAAGCGAAGAAGCTATAGCTGAGTCGCACTGGAAGTAAGTGATGAGTAATGAAGTGATAAAGTGAGCAAATTCAAGAACAACGCTCACTTCATCACTTTTCACTTAATTACTTTTTTTCTTCTTACCTACTGTTTTCTCTTCTTTTTCCTCTTCTTCAGAAGCTGAATCGTCTTTTTTGGATTTAGATTTTGTTTCAGGTTCATTTTCCTGCTCATCCTCATCCTCATCCTCATCCTGAATATCGATAAACTCGGCATCGACGGAATATTCATCATCGTCCGTTACTTCGCGTTCAACAATAATTTGGTAGTCATTAATGAACATAGCGAACATCCCAACAGCGGAAATGACCGGGGCCATAGCAGCTGCTAAGGTTACTCCGCCAACTCCCATGGTTAAGTTGGTCTGAAATTTAATTTCCCCTTCTTTGTCTTTAATGATCAGCTTTCGGGCGCTTCCCTCTTTGATCATTTTTCGAATCTGTTTGATCACCTCATTAACACCACCCTGAATCTCCTGATACATGGTTCTCGCCTTGTCTTTAGCTTCTTCTTTTTTCATGGTATGTAAGATTTATGAAAATTTTTTGTAAGGAATTGCATTCTCGTCGCTCTAACTACGTAAAGATAACATAAAAGATTCAGGTATAAATTATGCTTTCACGAGTTTATTGCGCATCCACCGTAGGTGTTGATGCAAAGATCATTGACGTAGAAACCCATCACACCAATGGCATGGTCGCTTTCTTTTTAGTGGGATTACCAGACCGGGCGGTTAAAGAATCCCGTGATCGGGTGGAGGCGGCCATTCGAAACACAGGTTCGTTTTATCCATTGGGAAGGATCACGGCGAACCTTGCCCCGGCAGACCTTCCCAAAGAAGGCAATGGTTTCGACCTTCCTATTGCTATTGGTGTTTTGAATATGTCGGGACAACTTCACACCGACAAACTGGATGATACCGTAATGCTGGGTGAACTGGCTTTGGATGGAAAAATACGTCCTGTTAAAGGCGTCCTTCCCGTAGCTGTTGAAGCCGCAAAAAAAGGATTCAAATATTTAATTGTTCCTAAAGAAAATGGCGGTGAAGCGGCTGTAGTAGAAGAGTTAGAAGTGTTCCCATTCGAACATCTTAATCAGGTAAAAGATTGGCTGGAGAATCGAGGGAGTATGGAGCCGCTTCGAAGTAATGTTCAGGAATACTTCCATCAAAACGGAAAACACAATCCGCTGGATTTCAGCGATGTTCGCGGACAGGAAAATGTGAAACGAGCCTTGGAAATTGCGGCTTCGGGTGGACATAACGTAATTATGGTGGGCCCACCAGGCTCCGGTAAAACCATGATGGCTCGGCGTATTCCAACTATTCTGCCTCCTTTAACCTTAGAAGAAGCGCTGGAAACCACCAAAATTCACTCCGTTTCAGGGATATTGGAATCAGGGAAAGCGCTCATCACCAAACGGCAATTTCGTTCCCCTCATCATACCGTTTCGGATGTAGCACTCGTTGGTGGCGGCAGCATACCGATGCCGGGCGAGATTTCAATGGCACACAATGGGGTTTTGTTTTTGGATGAATTGCCGGAGTTTAAGCGTAGTGCCTTAGAGGTTATGCGTCAGCCATTGGAAGATGGCTGTGTTTCCATCTCCCGAGCACGGATGAGTGTGACCTACCCGAGCAGGGTGATGCTGGTTTCTTCCATGAACCCATCTCCATCAGGAGATTGGTATGATCCCAATGAGATGAACGGGACAACCTCACAACAAATGCAAAGGTACTTGAGCAAGATCAGTGGCCCGCTTTTGGATCGTATCGATCTTCATATCGAAGTACATAAAGTTAGTTATGAGGAATTATCGGGAAAGGCGAAGGGGGAATCTTCAGATGACATCCGCAAACGAGTGATAAAAGCCCGGGAAATTCAATCCCAGCGATTTATGGGGGTAAAAGGTGTGTACAGTAATGCCCAGATGAGCACGCGCATGGTACGCAAAATGTGTAAGCTGGATGATGCCGGCTCCGAGATCCTCAAAAAAGCTATCACCTCGCTGGGACTTTCAGCTCGGGCTTATGATCGCATTCTTAAAGTTTCACGCACGATTGCCGATCTCGATCACTCCGAAAACATCAAATCAAACCACGTGGCTGAGGCAATACAATATCGGAGCCTTGATAGAGAGGGTTGGTTGGGGTAAAGGAATATCGAATAATGAACAATGAATAAAGAATTTTTAAGGAGTAATATGAAAAACAAGAAATATGATTTGGAAGAAAGGCTTATTCAGTTTGCATTATTGGTACTAAGTATAGTTGAAGAATTGCCTAATACATATGTAGGTAAATATTTTGGGAATCAGTTAGTAAGAAGTGGTACTTCACCTGCATTTCACTATTCTGAAGCGCAAGGTGCAGAGTCTCGACGGGACTTCGTTCATAAACTCAAAATTGGTTTAAAAGAACTCAGGGAGTCATCAACCAATATGAAAATCATCAAACTGAAACCAATTATAGAATCGAAGTTATTAGATGAAGCGATCGTGGAGTGTGATGAACTTATTTCTATTTTCGTCAAGAGTATACAGACAACCAAAAGTAATATGAATTAGAAATGATATTTCGTTATTCGAAATTCAAATTGACATATTCATGCTGTGTTGTCGAAAAATGAATTTGATAAAATTAAAGAACACCGATACAGACACTACAGTATCCATAAAAATGGAGACGATTATGAAAAAGAGAACAGCTTATTGGAGAGGCGGGCTAATATTTAGCTTACCTGTGTTAATTATATTAATTTATTTATGGTTGGTGTTGTAAAAGTGGTTGACTGGCGCTGCGAAATTGGATAAGCTTTCCTTTCAAATTTAATCCATTATCGGACCCCATATTTTGGCCACTTTTGTTGATGTAGCCCTGCCGGCAGCTGTCCGCAAGCAATTTACTTATCATATACCCGAAGAGTTTGAGCGATCCGTTCAAGCCGGTCAACGTGTGTGGATTCCCTTCCGAAATTACTATGCAATTGGAGTGATTGTTGCCGTTCACCAAAACAAGCCTTCCTTCAATACTAAACCGGTTCGAAAAATTCTGGATGAGGAACCGATTCTATCCCAAGAACTTCTCGATCTTTCTCAGTGGATCTCCAAATTCTACTATGCCAGCTGGGGCGAAACTATTCAGGCAGCTCTTCCGGCCGGTCTCAATTTTGTTTCCCGCAAATACCTGAATATTTCTGATGATCTTGATGAAGAAAGTTTGAGTGAAGAGGAGCAAGAAATTATTTCCGATTTACGAGAAAACAGATCAACCTTGAATGAAGCTAAAAAGCGCTGGAAAGGAACCGGACTCAATAAAATATTTACCAAACTGCTGAAAGATAAAACCATCGAGATTTGGGAAGAGCCGGATCTGAAAGTGACGTTGGCCACGGAACGGGAGTGGATCTGGGCTAAAGGAAAAGATGAGCAAAAAGCTCGCAATTTTTTGGAAAGTGAAGAGGTGAAAGAGGACTTAAAATGGACCTCCGCTTTGGTACAAATAGCCCAAGAATTACCAATTCGTCAATCTGAGATTCCCGATGATTCTGTGTTTACTTCTTACACACTTAAGAAATTGCAGGATGAAGGCTGGATAACCTATCGTGAGGTGGAAAAAAAGAATGAAATTAAACATCTCGAGTTTGACCCCAGCTCTATCAAAACACTTAATGAAGATCAGGAACAGGCATTCCAAAAGATAAGTAGATCGCTTGCGGAGAAAGAATTCGTAAATTACTTATTATTTGGGATCACGGGGAGCGGTAAAACGGAAGTCTACATTCACGCTTTAAAGCAGGTCATCGAGAATGGGAAAGGCGGGATTGTCTTAGTTCCTGAGATTGCCCTTACACCACAAACCGTTTCCAGGTTCTACATGATCTTTGGTGATCAGGTGGCGGTTTTGCATAGCCGAATGACAAACCGGGAACGTCTCCAGGCTTGGAGAGATCTGAATTCAGGGAAAAAGAAAATAGCCATTGGTCCGCGTTCAGCAGTTTTTGCGCCGGTTCAAAATTTGGGCATCATTATTCTTGATGAGGAACATGACAGTTCCTATAAACAAATGGATCCTGCACCTAGGTATCACGCCCGAGAAACAGCCATAGTACGAGCAAAAATGAATAATGCAGTAGTAATTATGGGCTCCGCTACGCCAAGCATGCAGGCACTCAACATGGCAGCTAAAGGAAAATGTGAGTTGCTGGAACTTAGAAACCGTCATGCGAATGCGGTGCTTCCCGAGGTAAAGATTCTGGATTTGAAGCAATATAGAGGGAAGCCCATGCGGGGTGAGTTTGCAGTTCCGTTATTCATGGCGATGGAAGAAGCCCTAAAAAATAATGAGCAAATCATACTGCTCTACAATCGACGTGGATACGCCAGTTTTATACAATGCGAAGATTGTGGACATATTCCTGAAAGCCCGGAGAGTTCAGTAAGCCTTACTTTCCACAAGCGTAAAAATTTATTGATGGATCATTACACTGGGTATTCACGCCGAAAGGATACCCAATGCGAAAACTGTGACTCCCCAAACCTGAAAGTACAGGGTTCGGGAACTCAAAATATTGAGGAGCAGCTTGGGGATTTATTCCCTGAGGCAAATGTGACTCGTTTCGATCGCGATTCTACTTCCCGAAAAGGAGCTCACGAAAAAATTCTATCCGAATTTGGGGAAGGTAAAGCAGATATTTTAATAGGTACCCAATTAGTGGCAAAAGGTCTTGATTTCCCTAATGTGACTGTGGTGGGTGTAGTAAATGCCGATACGGAGTTGGCTTTTCCCTCTTTTCAAGCTACCGAACGTATGTACCAATTATTGAGCCAGGTATCGGGCCGTTCGGGTAGGGGAGATAAACCGGGAACGGTATTTTTGCAAACCCGTCAGCCGGATAATCCAGCACTTATCTTTGCAAAAAATCATGATCATCGAGGGTTTGCCCGCCAGGAAATGGAATTCCGAAAACCATTGTATTATCCTCCCTATTCAAGATTGATTAAGTTTGAATTGAAATCGGCTAAGGGGCATGAAGTGAATATGGCGGCTCATGCGCTCAAAAATTCAGCCGACTTAGTGGTGCCTGATGTACCGGTTTTAGGCCCGTCTCCTGCCGCCATTCCATGGATGAATAAAAAATATATATGGGAAGTTACCATGAAAATAGATATCGAAAAAGTAAGCTCCTATATCGAGGCTTTATTAAATAAGGTGATGGAAGTTTATAAGGCAGATATCAAGGGAAAATTTTCATCCGTCAGAGTGAATGTGAATGCGGATGCGATAAACTGAGCAATAATTTGCTAAATGGAACTAAAAAATTTGCAAATACCCTTTCAAAGTAAGTATTTAGAGACGGTTTAATTCTATCCATATTTAAATAATCTAACTATGGGCGAAGAGCGAGTAAAGCTTGCCGATGATAACGAGCAGGTTCAAAAATTTATGAAACAGGTGTTTCGCGATTTGCGAGCCCTTGAAACCATGCTGGAAAATGACTGGTTTGAAACCGATATCCTGCGTATTGGGGCAGAACAAGAATTATGTATGGTAGATCCATATGGCAAGGTTTTCCCTAAGTCGATGGAAGTTTTGGATACGCTGGGAGAAGGAAATTATACAACTGAATTTGCCCGGTTCAATCTTGAGATCAATATGGATCCTTTGGAGTTCCATGGTGATTGTCTCTCAAAAATGGAGCAAAACCTACATGAAGAGGTTGAAACCGTTAGAGAGACGGTAAGAGAAATGGGTGGCGATATTTTGTTGACCGGGATCTTACCAACGATTCGCAAGATGGATGTTGACATGAAAAACTTAACACCTCTTCAGAGATATGAAGCATTATGTAAAGCTATTAATAAACTCCGAGGCAAAGAATACGAGCTCCGTATTCAGGGGATGGATGAATTGTTAATGAAATTTGATTCACCATTACTTGAAGCTTGTAATACCGGCTTTCAGGTCCACCTTCAGGTAAAACCTGAAGATTTTGTAAATCGCTATAATATTGCTCAAGCAGTTACTGCACCTGTATTGGCTTGTGCTGTAAATTCTCCGATCCTATTTGGAAAACGTTTATGGGCTGAAACTCGTGTTGCGCTGTTCCATCAGTCTGTTGATACACGTCAGGTTGGTGAGCACTTAAGGGATTCAAGTCCAAGAGTTACATTTGGGAACGAGTGGTTGAAGGGTAGCATTCTGGATATTTACCGAGAAGATATTTCACGATACCGGGTAATGTTGAGTTCTGAAATTAAAGAAGATGTTGAACAACTGATGAAAGAGGGCAAAGTGCCAAACTTGATGGCACTTCAGGTACACAATTCATCGGTTTATCGATGGAACCGGCCTTGTTATGGGGTTTCGAATGGAAAGCCTCATTTACGTATTGAAAACAGAGTTTTCCCATCCGGCCCCACGGTTGTGGATGAGGTGGCAAATGCAGCTTTCTGGTTGGGATTGTTGAATGGATTTGAGGATGAGTACAAAGATATTACTGAAGATCTGGACTTTGATGATGCTCGTATGAATTTCTTTGCCGCGTCTAAGATGGGATTGGATACGAAATTTATTTGGACCAAAGACCGAAAAATTACCGCTATCGACCTCATCAAAAATGAACTGCTTCCCATCGCTAAAAATGGGCTTCAGAAAGCAAATATTGATCAATCCGATATTGATACTTATTTGGGAGTGATCGAAAACCGGGCAAATTCGGCTCAAACCGGTTCGTACTGGGCCGTAAAATCGTTTGGCAAATTGAATAAAGAAGGCAACAAAGAACAAGCCTTATCTGCCATTACTAATGCTATGATTAAAAATCAGAAGAAAGGCGAGCCGGTTCACAGATGGGGATTAGCAAAACTCGAGGATATGGATCACTGGAAACCGTCAAAATTGATGGTAGAAGAATTCATGACAACCGACCTTTTTACAGTTCATAAAGATGATATTCTGGAATTTGTGTCAAACCTTCTAGATTGGCGAAAGATCAGGTATCTACCGGTAGAAGACGGACAAAAACATTTGATAGGTTTAATAACCATGCGACAGTTATTAAGAGAATATTCTAAAAATGCAGAAGATTCTGATGATACCGGGGCTAAAACAGTTTCAGATGTGATGATTCAGAATCCGATAACGATTCACCCGGAAGCATCCATTATGGAAGCCATGGGTATTATGAAAGAGCAGCAAATTGGATGCCTACCTGTTGTTAAAAACAGCAGACTGGTCGGTATCATTACAGAAGGAAATTTTATGAACATCACCATTAGATTGCTAAAAACTTTAGAAAGCCAAAAAGATTGATTGCATTGTCAGAATCAGTTTCAGAATTAAAAGAACAAACAAAAGAACCCTTAGATCGGATAATTTGGAGTCATAAAGAAGATGTAGGTCCTTTAGTAATAATACTTGCTGCTATTCATGGAAATGAGACTGCAGGCTATCATGCCTGCAAACGTGTAGCTGAGCAGCTTTCAGTTTCAAAAGATAATTTGGAAGGTTCAGTCTACATGATAACCGGTAATGTTCAAGCACTTCATAAAGGAGTGCGTTATGTAGATCAGGACTTGAACAGACTTTGGGGAAATGTATCAGAAGGATTGGAAAATGATGAGCAGAAACATTCTGTAGAATGGAGAGAAGCTGAAGAGCTACTGGACCTTTTAGATTCAATCATTAAAGATCATAAGTACATAAATAAAGATATAACATTTATAGATTTGCACACGACTTCCGTTAATAGTTGTGCCTTCATACTATTCAATGACACGCTCAAAAATCGAAAGATTGCTACCTATTTTCCGGTCCCTCAAATATTGGGTATTGAAGAAACGATACATGGAACTCTCTTGAGTTACATAAATGATATGGAATACCCTGCGATAGGATTTGAAGCCGGCCGTCACGAAGACATGAGTTCTATTAATCGTACTGAAGCTTTTTTGAAGTTATATCTTCATCACGTGAATATCGATCCGTTGGATCTACATCGGGTGCATTTTTATGAGGGCAAAATGAAGGATAAAAGTGTGATCGACGATAAATATTATGAGATCACATATCACCATTATGTTGAAGATGCCTCAAAATTTAAGATGAAGGAAGGGTATTTGAATTTTGACAGGGTACAAAAAGGGGATTTATTAGCATATTATGAACAAGAACCCATATACGCTCCTAAAGAGGGGCTAATTTTTATGCCTTTATACCAAGCAAAAGGTAATGATGGTTTTTTTATACTGAAAGGTCGCTCACCGTTTTGGCTGGAATTATCTTCCATATTTAGAGATTCATTTATTAACGACTACCTACATCTATTGCCCGGAGTTGAGCAGGAAGGGGATGAATCATATACTGTAAACCTGGAAATAACACGCTTTTTCGTAAAAGAAATATTCCACTTATTGGGATATAGAGTTATAAAAAAAGATCCTCGTACACTTATTTGCTATAAGCGCTAATCAATCAATTAAAAAGTGAAATTATTTTTGTTGCGTAGCACTGACATTGTGTATGTTTAAAGACTGTTTTTTATTGTTAACATAAATTTAGTTTGCCCCTTCAAGATGAAGAATGATTATGAATTTATTGATGGAACCAGGCTGTCATCTGTTATAGAGGCCCTGATATTTGCCAGTGATGAACCAATTCCCGGATCAAAAATTCGTGAGATCATTGTAGATAATGAGGAACAAATTGAAATCACAGAAGAAACTGTTCAAGATTTTGTAGACAAATTAAATGAACGTTATGATGAAAATGGCCTGAGTTTCCGTATTCAGCTTTTAGGCGGGGGATATACCTTTGTCACTGAATCCAAATACCATTATTGGCTAAGTATTTTTCAGCATGAAAATGCCTACCGCAAATTGTCTCAGTCAGCGATCGAGTCGCTGGCTATTGTGGCGTATCGGCAGCCCATCACCAAACCAGAAGTTGATCAAATTCGTGGAGTTGATTCAGGCTATATCTTGCGTCAGCTTATGGAAAAGGCGTTGATTGAAGTATCTGGAAGAGCCGACAGTCCCGGAAAACCATTGCTTTACAGAACTACCAAACATTTTTTAAAACACTTTGGTATTAACTCGGTCAATGAACTTCCAAAACCTCGTGAGATCGATGAGATCCTAAAAGATGACGACATGGCCGAACACCGGCAATTGCTAATGGAAAGACAATTGATGATGGATGAAATGGAAGAGGCTGATGAGGAGACCACCAAAGAAGATGTTGCGGACGAGATCCTAAAAGAGTTTGAAACAAAAAAAGAAGAAAAGGAATTAGAGCAAGAAAAGGCTGAAGAAGATATTCCTGATGAAACGCATAAAAAAGAAACCGACGAGGAAGAATGAACAAGCCAAGAGGCAGAAACAAAAATTATAAGAACAAAGCGGACAATAAAAAGCCCGCAAAAGTTGATCAAAATTATTCCCAAGAAGAAGAGATACGACTCAATAAATTTATAGCACATGCCGGTTTTTGCTCTCGGCGCGAAGCGGATACCTACATATCAGCTGGAAAAGTGCAGGTAAACGGGCAAGTTACTAAAGAGCTGGGAACCAAAGTGCGGCGTAAAGATTCGGTGGTTGTAGACGGGCAAAATCTAAGCCTGGAACCATTTGTGTATTTGCTACTGCATAAATCGAAAGATGTAATCACCACAACAGACGATGAAAAAGATCGAACTACGGTGATGGATGAAATTGAAAATGCAACGGGTTATCGGGTCTACCCAATTGGGAGACTGGATCGCAATACAACCGGACTTTTGCTGCTAACAAACGATGGGGATTTGGCGCACCGGCTTATGCACCCAAGCTATACCGTTCGAAAAACCTACCAGGTTGGAACGGAAAGGGCCCTCACGGAAGCTCAATTAGAGCAGTTTCTGGAAGGGATTGAGCTGGAAGATGGCTTGGCTAAAGGCTATAACATTACACAATTCATGGATGATGCCTATACATTTGAAATGTCGGTTTTTGAAGGCCGAAATCATCTCATCCGGCGCATGGTTCAATTTCATGGAACTACAGTCACTAAGCTAAAGCGTATTGAATATGCTGGGCTCACATTAAAAGATGTATCTATGGGTCGCTGGAGGTTTTTGCGCCAGAATGAAATTAATAACCTCCGAAAATTGGTTAAACTTGAAACCTTAGATTTTAATAAAGAAAAATAGACAGAGTTTTATGGAAATTAGCAGTATTTCAGTGTCATCAGGTAAAGTAGATTCTAATGAAGGTTTACCAATTCGGTATGATTTGTATTCTCCTATATCAAGAAATGGGTTGAGTTTTCCTGTGATTATATTTTTACATGGGTTTAAAGGTTTCAAAGATTGGGGGCCTTTCCCTGATGTATGTGAAGAACTGGCTCGTGCAGGATTTGCAGTAGTTGCCATGAATTTCTCACTAAATGGAATAGGTGATAACAAAACTGAGTTTACAGAACTTGATTTGTTTGAAAGAGAAACTTTATCGCAAGACCTGGACGATATTGGCACCATGATAGATGCACTTCAACGGGGTGAAGTTTCCGATAGTCATTCCAATTTGAATACCGATGTTATTGGGCTGGTTGGGCATTCAAGGGGAGGGCATACTGCTATTGCAGCAGCTGTGGAATATACTCCTGTGCAATGTCTTGTAACATGGTCGGCAGTGGCAGATTACAGAGAACGTTGGACGGAGCAGATGAAAAAGGACTGGGACGAGAAAGGCCATACCGAGATCAAAAATTCCCGAACGGGTCAAATGATGAAAGTTGGCAAAGAGGTGTATGAAGACTCTATCAAAAATGCAGATCGTGTAATTGCAATGGAGCGGGTTAAAGAACTACGAATTCCCACACTTTTTATTCACGGTCGGAAAGATGAGACTGTAGAATACACTAATTCCGAAAAACTGCATATTGAATGCAATACAAGAGATAAAGAATTACGGCTTGTAGCCAATGGAACGCACACATATGGCGGGGTCCATCCTTTTGAAGATGAAGATTTCACAAAACCACTTTCTGAGGTAATTGACTGGACCGAGGGTTGGTTTATAGAGTATCTGAAATAGCATTACTCTCCTTTTATACTTTTTAACACGCCAAATTGCTAAAAGCAC
>Ga0136557_1001273_pt1 | contig 16626 bp, 9 predicted proteins | sample AntRauTorckE6832_FD_104796 | JGI IMG/M metagenome (GOLD analysis project Ga0136557, IMG submission 104796) | Saline lake microbial communities from Rauer Islands, Antarctica - Metagenome Torckler E6 #832 | ecosystem: Environmental > Aquatic > Non-marine Saline and Alkaline > Saline | place...
ATCCTCACGTATAGTCAATACGCTCCGGTTCCAATGTCACTCTGGCCTTGAACTATGACAAAAGCACGGTTTTGCAAAGCCCTCTTTTAAATCTTTTTAGGCCATTATGCAGCTATTACACTTGCTTTTGAATAGCTCTTATTATATCGTTGTTTCCATTCAAATAATATTCCGCTGAAAAAAAACTTATATATATGAGACGATTACTCTACTTGATTCCTGTTTTGATTTTTGTACACATAACTATTCCCCTACAAGCCCAGTCTACTGCTGACGGCGAGTCAGAAGCGATGCAAGGTTTTGCACGGCACGTAGACATTCTGGACGGTAAAGTCCTGGTAGGCGAACCCTCCAACTTTCATCAGCCGGGCATCGTGTATGAGTATACGAAAAACGGTACCACATGGGAGCAATCAGCCATGCTTTCAGCACCAGATGGAGAAATTGGAAACAACTTCGGTTCAGCTTTTTCAGCCGACGGAGAAATGATACTCGTTGGTGCCCCCGGTGCAAACGATGAACGCGGCGCAGCTTATCTGTTCGAAATGAACTCAAACGGAGAATGGACAGAAGCCGGCCAGCTTGCATTAGATGACAGTACCGAAATCGGTTTTGGAACCAGCGTACTTGTAAGTGGTGACCACGCATTTATAGGAGCGCCCGGCCACGCCGGCGGAACTGGCGCGGTAATCGTATATCGCATGTCCGACGGAGACTGGAGTGAAGTCGCAACATTGGCGAACCCGGATAGCTCCGGTTCAAACTTCGGGTCAACACTCGCACTTGAGGGCAATCACCTGGCTGTTGGCGCACCACAGCGAGAAGGCGGAAATGTGTATGTTTTCGAAAATAATGAAACCGAATGGAATCACACTGCAACTCTAAGTAGCCGTCAGGCAGATGAACGCAGCGTGTTTGGTGCTTCACTCAGCATCAGAGACAATCATATATTCGCTGGTGCTCCCCGCCACAGCTCTGCTTCCGGGGCAGTGATTGTGTTTTCAAAAGATGAAGAATCAGGTGAATGGATAGAAAGCAGTCGTCTGATGGCATTCGATGGTCAATCGCGATACGCATTCGGAAGCGCTATCGAATTTTCAGGTGAATCCGTATGGATTGGAGCCCCCAACGCAGACGGCGGATCCGGTGCGATTTACCAGTTTATGAGCGATGAAGAAGGAAACTGGAGCAGCGTTTCAAAAATGAGATCAGACCAGGATGAAGGAGGCCGGTTTGCGGGAACGTTAGCCGTGGATGGAAATCTTGCTGTTGTCGGACTGACCGGCACTGACTTCGGTTCCGGTTCAGCTGCCATCATGGAACTTGATGATTCAGGAATGTGGACCACTCAACAGATACTGATTGGTGAAGGGGATGATGTACTTCAGCCTATCACAGGTAACCGGGTTAACTGCAGTGACGGATATGCTGACCTCTATCTCTGTAATAATGTTGACCTCATTTCATTTCTACCCATCCGCGATATTGGTGGTGACCGCGGTGTTCGCCTGAATGATATGTGGGGCTGGACAGACTCCGAGACAGACAAAAATTACGCGATTGTCGGACGAAATGAAGGCACTTCCTTTGTAGATGTTACTGATCCATTGAACCCTGTTTATATTGGTAATTTGCCGCTTACCGACACAGGACAGCCAAGCAGCTGGCGAGATATGAAAGTGTATAAAAACCACGTCTATGTGGTTGCCGATAACTCCCGTGAGCACGGTATGCAGATACTGGACCTGACTCAGCTCCGTGATTTTGACGGTGAACCCATCCTGTTCGAAGAAACTAATATTTACCGGAACGTAAACAGCGTTCACAACATCGTGATCAACGAGGAGACCGGGTTTGCATTTGCCGTCGGTAGCAGCGGTGGTGGTGAAACCTGCGGCGGTGGATTGCACATGATCGATCTCGAGGATCCTGCCAATCCAACGTTTGCCGGATGTTTCGCCGACCCATCAACAGGACGCAGCGGGACCGGCTACACGCACGATGCCCAATGTGTGATCTACGACGGCCCTGATGAGGAGCACCAGGGAAGTGAAATTTGCCTTGGCGCCAACGAAACTGCTATAAGTATCGCAGACGTTTCTGATAAAGAAAACCCTGTGGCCCTTTCAACGGCTTCATATCCTGATCACGCCTATGTGCACCAGGGATGGCTGACTGAAGATCATCGCTATTTCTTTCAGAATGATGAGCTGGATGAGCTGACCGGGCTTGTGGATCAAACCCGAACCATCCTTTGGGATGTAAGTGATCTGGACGATCCCCAGTTTGTTCGTGAGTTCTATGTTGAAAATCCGGCATCAGACCACAACCTCTATATTCTTGGAAACACAATGTATCAGTCCAACTACGTAAGCGGACTGCAGGTCATTGATATCACGAATCCTGAAGAACCGCAGCGTGTGGGCTATTTCGATACAAATCCATTTGTGGAGGATGCGGCTGGCTTTTCCGGAACATGGAGTAACTTCCCATATTTCGATGATATTGTTCTGATGACAAGCTCCAATGAAGGCCTCTTCATCCTGGACGCCAACCGTGACTAACATACGGTTGCAATAATTTTGGCAACTTTGAGTTACTCCGAACGGAGCAGGCTTAAAGTTGCCTTTTTTATAAGCAGCATAATCTGCTGTTTACGAAAAAAAAACTTCCCGGTTCGATAGCCGGACTTTCGGCTTGGCGTGCTGCACATTCATTTAAAACCGTCCAATTTGTCATTTAAGGAGATATTTATATGAAGAACCGTTTGATTAATTTTTTTTCAATATTGACAGCCGCTCTTATTTTATCACTGTTTTTCAGCAGCAGTGCTTGGGCACAATCAGATGAATATCCTCAGTATATTTACGTCTGCAACCAGGGATCGGCCAGCGTGACGGTGATTGACGCGTCCACTCAAGATATTGCCGAAACTGTTGACCTGCAGGCATTGGGGTTTTCAGCCAACGCCAAACCTCATCATGCGGTAGCGGAAGCGGACGGATCATATTGGTACGTTACGCTCATCGGGGAAAACAGAGTGCTCAAATTCAACCGCGAAAATGAATGGGTGGGTCAGGCCACTCTGGAAGTTCCCGGACTACTCGCGCTTCACCCTCAGGAGAATCTGCTGTATGTGGGGCGCTCTATGAGCGCTGTCAATCCGCCGCAAAGCTATGGCGTTATCAATCGCTCGGATATGAGCGTTTTGGATGAAGTGGACCTGTTTTTCACTCGGCCACATGCGCTCACGATCTCACCTGATGGATTGTGGTCCTTTGTTGGAAGCCTGTCGGTGAATCAGATTTTGTCCATCAACGCCACTGATGGTGAAACCAACCTGACCACTGTTTCAGGCGACAACCACGTATTCGTAAACTTTGCGGTTCACCCGGATGGCTCCACAATGGTGGCCACCGGGCAGATTTCGGGGCAACTGCTCGTATTTGATATCAGCGATCCGATGAATCCCACGGTAACAGACAGTATTAAGACGGGCGCTATGCCGTGGCATCCTGTCTTTTCTCCAGATGGCAACTATGTATATTTTGGCAATAAAGGAGATAACTCAGTTTCGGTGGTAAATATGGAGAACCGGACTGTTGAGGCAGTCATTAAAGGCCGGGGATTGGCGCAACCGCATGGCTCAGCGCTTTCTCTGGATGGCAACTATCTCTTTGTCACAAATAACAATCTGGATGGCACCTATCAACCGGAAGAATCTTCATCAGACAAACCTAACGGAACGGTCGTCGTTATCAACACAGAAACGCGATCAATCGAAAAGATTATTGAGGTTGGAAATTATCCTTCAGGTATTGGAACAAACGCACGGTAAGCATTGCCATTTAATTCAGAAATTTTAAAAATGTTCGATCGATTTTTACTTCCTGCCGCCGTTCTGCTTTTGTCACTTTTCATGGGATGTTCCGCACTGCATCCGACCGCAGATGAATCATCACAAACCTATAGAAAACAGATCAACCCCTTCCCTGTTTTTGATCAACAAGGCAAACAGATGGACTTTCCATTCCTGGGAGGTTTTAACGCCCCGCGTCCACAGTTTGTTGATATTGACGACGATGGCTATCCGGACCTGTTCGTCCAGGAGACAACCGACGATTTGAAATTTTTCGGAAACCGGGGCTGGGAGTCGGAGACATCGCTGAGCTGGGAAACAGATAAATTCCAGAATCTTGACATTGGTGAGTGGTTCCGGTTTGTGGATCTTGATCAGGATGGAGACATGGATCTTCTCACTGAGCAGCCATACAGCTATATTCGCTACTATCAGAATAGCGGGTCGGCGCAAAATCCACAGTTTGTACTGGCGGCAGATTCGCTCAAGGATGTCAGCGGCACTCCTATATTTTCAGATCGCCAGAATATTCCAAACGTTACGGATATCGACAACAACGGGAATCTGGATCTTTTCATCGGTCGCCTTGACGGAACCGTCACGCGATATGAATCCACCGGACTCGACGAAAATAAAATTCCCCGTTTTGAGCTTATCACCGAGCGGTTTCAAGATATTGAGATTGTGAAGCAGTTCGGCACCCTTCACGGCGCAAATACCATGGCGTTCATGGATATTGACGGTGATGGAGATCAGGATATTTTCTGGGGTGATTTTTTTGAACAGAGTATTCTGCTGCTTGAAAACCGCGGTAGCCCGGCTGTCCCCGATTTCCGCAGCGAGCCCAGCCCTTTTCCGCCAAATGATCCCGTTAACACAAGCGGCTATAATGCCCCAACCCTTACCCAATGGGGAAATGAAGGGCGCATTGCGCTGTTTCTGGGTGTACTGGGTGGCGCGTATAACGCGAACCGCACCCTGGCCGAAAACTTCTATTTTTATAAACAGAACAGTGCGGGTGACTACTCCCTTCAAACCAAACAATTCCTCAGCACCATTGATGTGGGAAATGAAAGCATTGTTGCGGCGGGTGACCTGAATGGAAACGGAAAGCAGGATCTTCTTGTGGCCAGCAAAATAGATCCCGGCGATCGAAATTCATCGCTTGTCCACCGCTATGAAAACCGTGGGACTTTATCTGCCCCTGAGCTCTATCTGGCGGGCACGCTCGACCTGCCTGATGCCTATCACTACGCCCCTGCCCTTGCAGATCTTAACGGTGACGGACTCGATGACCTGCTCCTTGGGCGATGGCGCGGCGGTGTAGCCTATTATCGAAATACTGGTGAAGGATTTGAACGTTTAGACAATACGCTGCTGAAACTCCCGCGCGGAAGCAACGCCACCCCCACCCTTACGGATCTTGACAGTGATGGTGACTTTGACCTTCTGCTCGGCTCCTCGGGTGGCAGTATCTACTATTTCAGGAACGAAGGAACAGCAACTGAACCTGACTTTCAGCTGGTGCAAGATGCGTTTCCGGGCGTTGAGGTTCAGCACCGCAGCGTGCCTGCACTGTATGATATTGATCAAGACGGTGATTCTGACCTATTCCTTGGCTCTAAGGTGGAAGGAATTCTGTTCTTTCGGAATGTTGGATCAGCTGAAGTCCCTGATTACCAGAATGAGAACATGCCCTTTTCCTTACCGATGTCGCAATTTTCAGCGCCTCATGTCACAGATCTGAATGGCGATGGAGTGCCGGAAATTTTATCCGGAAATAAAGAGGGTGGGATTTTATTCTTTTCCCGGGAGTAGACATTTCAGACTCTACACGCTCAGGTGGGAAAGCCCCGGAAATTCCAGGAGACAATCTTAATCTAACATTCGTAAAACGGTATATCTCTTTTGCAACATAGTGTCCCCGCAGATATAGGTGTGCTTCAAATAGCAACTATCGTTGCCAAAAATCTTCCTTACACTAAAAGGTTGGAATGCGAACCCCTTTTATTCGGTTTAAATTCAAATTCGAGCTGTAATTTAAATTGGCCCTGTGTATCGAGCTTATAGGTAGCACCGAGCTGCCTGATAAGCATACTTATTATTTGCATCCCCATGGTATGAACAGATTCAAAATCAAACGGTGTCTTAAAACCTCTGCCATTATCACAATATGAGAACTTGTACTGCCCATTTGACCTGCTCAATTGAATGCCAATTATCCCCTCTTCATTCTCTTCAAACGCATATTTAAGACTATTCGTAATCAATTCATTTAATAGTAAACCAAGAGGAATCGCATCATTAATATTCATCTCTATATCGCCAATTTCTGTATATATCACGCATTTCCCGTCATAAGACATGGATTGCTCAATATCTTCACTCAGTTTGTTCAGGTACTGCTTTAAATTAATGGAGCTTAAATTATTTGAATCATAGAGCATTTCGTGAACCTTAGCAATCGAATGTATTCGATTGACGCTTCGCTGCAACGGTAGTTTTGACTTTTCATTTTCAAGTTCAAGCAGTTCCATCTCCAGCAACCCTGAAATAATTGCAAGATTGTTTTTAACGCGGTGATGAACCTCTTTTAAGAGCACTTCATTATTCTGTTCCGACCTCACCCGATCAGTAATATTAATGCCGTTGCCGATAATGTATTTGTTTCCATTCTGTTCAAGGAGTGTGCCACTAATAAAAAAATGATACTCTTTCTGTTGGGCAACTAAAACTGTTTCAACTTCGGCGTATCCGTCTAGGTAGGCCTGCTTAATTTTCTCTTCAATTTTTTCTCGTTCCCGCGGAGCAATTAATGCAAAGAGATCCATATTTTTGAGATTGTCTTCTTTCATCCCAAATAAGTCGTATACGTTCCTGTTAACGCGAACTAATTTGAAATCCTCATCTATCATATAAAAAATACCGGGCAGGCTATCCAGTATATTATTGGAAAACATTACCTGGTATTCTAACTCAGCCTGCAGCTGTTTCTCTTCAGTAATATCTTCAAGCATCACCAGAAAGGAGTCAACGTCTCCCTTCTCATCCAATAGCGGGCTTGCATTTATTCGAGCTGGAAAAGTGGTACCATCTTTCTTGATTCGTTTGGCTTCTTCCCCCATTATGGTTTCTCCACGTCGAATTCTATCCAGCAGAATATGATATTGTTCCATTTGTTCTCCGGCTACGTGAGGAAGAAACCGGTTCATCACCTCTTCCGATCTAAAACCTAACACATTTTCTGCAGCCTTATTCCAGAGGTCTATTACTTTACCATCTCTCGATTCTATATAGATTGGGATCGGTGCCGTTTCCACAAGTGAACGCAGCTTATGGTCGGTTCTCTTTTCTTCCGTAATATCTAATATAAGGGCAACAAATACATCTTTGCCCTTGTAGGTATCCTTTTTAAGGTGGCCCCGAACCGGATAAGAACTGCCATCTTCCCGCTTGTGAACTGTTTCAAAGATGACTTGTGTCCGGGTATTGTCTGTCAGTGGTTTTAAATAATTGATGAAATCGTCACGTGTTAAGCTTGTTTTCAGGTCGAGTGGAGTCATCTCCAGAAGCTCCTCAGTCGAGTATCCAATGTTATGTTTTGCAGTCTCATTAACGTATACAAAACGTAAGCTTTCCGAGTCAAACAGGTATATCTCATTAATGCTCTCTTCCAGTATTCCATATAGCTCCTCCCGCTCAATTTTGGCTATCTCCTGTTCGGTAACGTCCATTTTAATAGTTTCGAAGATTATCGTGCCGTCTTTCTGGGCATGCGGCATCCCGCGCCCATGTATCCACTTCTTTTTTCCGCTGGGTGTGACAATGCAATATTTATGATCCACCCTTGTGAGGTTTTTAGCGGCCTCTCTGATTATTTTTTTTAACGGGCCCCGATGGTCGTCAATGACCTGATCCCAAGCTATTTTAGTTGATCTTTTTACGTCTTCGGGCGTCAATTCATTCATCTTTTTGACCCCATCACTGATATATATCATTTCATCGCTGCCGTCAGGATAAAACTTAAACTGTTGAAAAACACCGTCAATATTGTTGATTATACCTTCAAGCTGCCTCTGATTTTCCCGGAACTTCATTTCTGATTGTTTGATCTCTGAAATATCCTGCGCGATACCGTGTAGTCTGGCAACCTTGCCACTGCCATCACTACTTGGTATCCCCTCGATGTGCACATATTTAAAGTCTCCCTGCAGCGTGCACATTTTAATGTCAAAACTGTAGGGCGTTCCATTCACAATTGCATCTTCCACCTTTTGGTTATGCAATTCTTTGTCATCAGGGTAAAAGTTCATCAGTTCATCAAGGGTAGGCGGGTCGCTCGCAGGATCGAGCCCGTAGATACGAAACATATTCTCTGACCAATAAATATCACCCGTAGATACCTCATAATCCCAATGCCCCATCTTGCCGATCTTTTGCGCTTCAAGCAGTTTTTCCTGGCTGTAGCGTAGTTTTTGCTCCGCTATTTTTCTTTTTGTGATATCTTCCTGTATTGCAAAATATTGTTTTATCGACCCGTTATTATCAAAAACAGGGGTGATATTCAGGTTGATCCAGTATTTTTCTCCGGATTTAGTATAGTTGAGAATTTCTTCTGTAAAAGGTTTCCCACTCTTCAGCCCGATTGCAATACGTTTTTTTGTCTTCTGATCCGTCTCAGGGCCCTGTAAAAAACGTCCCGGATTTTTACCAATCGACTCTTCCAGAGTAAAACCTGTAATCGCCGTATAAGCATCATTTACCCATTCAATGTTTTGTTCAGCATCGGTTATAATGACACCGTTTTGGGTTTTACTGGCCACCATCGAAAGCTTTTCAAGTTCTCTCTGCTGTTTAATTTTCTCGGTAATATCAGCCATTGTGCCCGATATTTTGAGGGTTTTTCCCTGGCTGACAACAGGCGAGCCGGTTATTTTAATGATCTTTTGCTTTCCGCTTTTGGTCGTCAAGTAGACCCTTATTTCATAGGCTTCCTGGTTTTCAATAGCATTTTGAAAGGACTCGTTGATCAGTTCCCTTGAAGGCTCATCAAAAAGCGAAATATGGCTTTCAGGTGCTCCAGTCAATTCATCATTGTCTACCTCATAGATCTCATTGGCCAGCGGGGTATGAGATGCAATCCCGCTATTCACATCATACTCCCAGCCGCAAATCCCCGATAGCTCTTCCACCTGATTTCTTAAGCGGGTAACCTGCAGCTCCGTAACATGTTTTCGTAGTCGGTTTATCTGCCGTTCTGTAGTTACGTCTTTAATAATAGAAATCGCATATGCTTCATCCGTTCCAAGTGTGACATTGCTAATGTTGGCGTGTACACTCTTAAGACTTCCGTCTTTACATTTCAACAGCCCATTGTCAGTGATAGATCTTGATTCTTTAAATACCTGATCTATTTTCTTTTTGAAACTACTTTCCTTATTATTCAAAATATTAAGCTTCAAAGCGCTCATTCCAATAAGCTCATCCTCTTCATACCCACACAAAAAAGCAAACGATTCGTTGACCATGACATAGGTCAGATCTTCATCAATTACGGCGACTCCAACCTCTCTATTATCATAAAATGAGTTAAAAAGTCCGTTCTTTAACTTTTTTTTCCGCGTTTTTTCGATGCTCAGCAATAGACGGCTTACTGAAGGCACCAGGCGCTGTAAATTGTCTTTCAGAATGAAATCGTCAATGCCCATCTTGATTGCATCAACCGCCTTTTCCTCCCCAATATGGTCTGATATCAGTATAAATGGAATATAATCTGCTTGCTCTTTTACAAGTTGATAGGCGTCCAGGCCTGTAAATTCAGACAGTCTATAATCAGAGATAACCAAATCCGTGTGATGCTTCAAATGCTTTTGAAGCTCAGATTCAGAAGTTACTACATGAGCTGTTATGTCCCATTGCAGCTCTTGAAGCTTTAATTGGACCAAATCCGCATCACTGGAATCGTTTGATATGAGCAGAACCCGAAATGGATTAGTCATCTTGCACCTGTGTATTTTCTTTATTGAGATTCAAAACTGCAACCCGTTAAGTGCAATGCCTGTTTACCACATTGTTAAGCTCTCTATGGCTGCCATCTTGTAAATATGGCAGTTGGCTCCTAAAGAGCTATTTTTTTATATATGGAGGCTATAAACTGTTATTCGAACTGAGGTAGCCAATCGGATCTTGCGTCCTCCACAGTCGTAATTCATATATAGATCAGTTATCGGCTGCTTGGCGTTTTTGTTAATGTATTTCTCATCGCTTAGAACTTAACCTATCTCATTCAGCCGGCGGCGGACTTTACAACTTTACACCTGAGTTCGATTTCAAAAAAAGAGTACAGAAATCTCCCGACGGCTAACGGAGAGATATTCCCCAGGGGATGCCTTCGGCGAGAGGGGTGTTCATTGTGTATTCAAAATAATTCTAATGAACATCCACCTTCCCCCCTTTTTTTCGCCACGTCCATCCGTTCCGGGAAGGGGAACGTTCAATAAATTGTTTCATTAAACCATGTGAATTTAAATATGGCATCTTTCAGTGGGTAATTGGTCCCAGAATTTCAAAGAGAAAGTCTGGGAGAGATTTCTGAATAGATTACCGCAGCAGTTTGCAAGACCTCTATTCCCGTCAACATATAATTTAAACAGATGTAACTCACTGCTAACCAATGTACTAATGAAATGATTTGCGATAATTGCACCAAAATTTTCTCTATTTTAAAGCTATTATCAACCACGATTTTGGCTGTATTACGCTTCATTTGCAGTGTAGATTAAGTAAGTATTTTATATTATTAGAATTTGCTAATGTTAATTATTTATTATTAATTTAAAGGAGTTAATAAGGCAATCCAATGCTTACCTGTAACAGATTGCAATTAGGTTCAGCACAAGTATACTGATAAACAAATCAGGCCACCCAAAAGACAGAACTGTTAATATTGAGGCTGTGGTGGTCGAAAATAGAATAAGAGCTCGGTTAAATAACAACATTAGTAAGGGCACTGCATTTTTTTTAATGCGGCTGTAAGCACAATCAAATTTAAATTAGATGATCGCAAAAAAGCACAAAAAGACGGGTACTAAAACTAAACAGGAGTTTAAACGGCTACTCAAGCTGGCTAACCTGAACCTGGATTATTTAGAATTAGAACAGGAGCTGAAAGATTTAACGAAGCTGGCCGCGAAAGTCATGGGAACTGAGGTGTCACTTATTAATCTGCTGGATAACCACACGCAATGGAGTGTTTCCAGTCATGGAATAAGTATTCAGCAAATACCACGGGAAGATTCAGTTTGCCAGTATACTATATCACAAGATGAGATTTTTGAAATCGAGGACTTATCGATGGACAGTCGATTCCGGGATAAGAGCTACGTGTGCGATGACCCGAGGTTGAAATATTACATGGGAGTCTCTATAAAAACAAAGGATGGATCACCCATTGGCGCAATTTGTGTATTAGATAAAGAGTCTAAGACGATTGATCCCGAAAAAAGGGATATGCTGAAAATCATCGGTAAAGAAGTGATTCATCGTCTGGAGGCAAAAGACAAAATAAATTCACTTTTACATGAAATTAAAGAACTCGAGAGAGCTAATTTAAAAGTGAGCCATGATATTAAAAATCCGGTAAGCGGTATTATCGGCATAGCCGAACTTATTGAGAATCAAATCGAAACCGAACAGTTTGACGAAATAAGTGAACTTATTTCAGTTATAAAAAGTGGCGGCGAATCCATTATCGAACTTGTGAAAGGAACACTGGAAGGCGATGGAAATTCCGAAAGTAAGCATAACGAATTCGACAGCCAACAATTTAACTGCGCATCATTTTGTAAAAGATTAGAGAAGATGTACGCGCCACAGGCCAAAGTCAAGAATGTAGAGTTGACGTTTCATATTGAAAGGGAGTCACATTTAGAACATTTCTCTAAAACAAACCTTCTGCATATAGCCGGCAATCTCATTTCAAATTCCATCAAATTTACTCCGCCCGGTGGTGAAGTTCATATGTCAGTAGACATGAAACATATTGCGAAAGTTAAGTCACAGAAGGGACTCACGCTTAAAATCAGCGACACTGGTGTTGGAATGACGAAGGAAATGATTGATAAAATCAAGAACGATAATGCTCGGTCTAAACGGGGGACAGACGGAGAAAATGGGTATGGCTTTGGTTTATTGCTAGTGAAGCATCTTGTTGAGAAAGTCAATGGTACGGTGTCCATTGATTCAGAGTACGGACGCGGAACAACGTTTACGTTGACCCTACCGATAAAAAAATAGCTGCTCTCTGATACTATTCAAATTCTGCTTGAAAATATAACTCTTAGAGCCGATCTCCTTGTAACCGGCTAATAAGTGATCAATAGACCTGAGACTATTAGTATCAATAAAGGCTCACTGCTATCATAAAACAGAAATGATTAAATAATGCGGAGTCTCTGGTTTCTGCAAAACAGGTGCCGGCGATTTACCGGCTCACTTTACATTTTTGTGAACTGATACTGTAAAACCCAATTCTCGCTCACTCCCCCCCCATTCGCTATTATATTCTGCAAATAGTTTTCCTTTACGTTCCTTAGCTCCGGCCGGCTATTTTATCTTCTCCGCCCTCATATCTGATTCCGCTTCAACTATATTGTCACTAACGCATGATGATAGTATCATCAAACATAATCAGGAATCCATATTTTCTACATAGTTGATTCATAGTTTATATTGGTTAAATATGCACAATAAGTATTCTAAAAATTCAAACCTATGCGTGCTTTAATTATCGAAGACGAACCGCTGCTCAATGAAGAGCTTGAAGAGCAGCTTTTGGAAGAAAAGTTTAATGTTGACTCTGCTGAGACGTTCCGGGAAGCGGAAAAGTTGATATCGGGCGATGAATACGACTTGGTGCTTTTAGATCTGGGTTTGCCCGATGGCAACGGACTCGATCTTTTGAGAATGATCAAAAAATATTACGAAGATACCGTTGTGTTGATCCTTACCGCACGCGGAGAGGTTGAAGACAAAGTGAAGGGCCTGGAACTGGGCAGCGACGACTACCTGGCCAAACCCTTTGCGATGACTGAGCTGCGGGCCCGAATACATGCCGTTCTGCGTCGACGCTTTAAAATAAATGAAAACGAAATTCTGGCAGGCAAGCTACATCTGAATCTCAACCATCTGGAGGTGACCTACGACGGCCGTTCTCTTGAACTCACAGAGACTGAGTACAAAATCTTGCGCTACCTGGTGCTCAATAAGAACAGAACGATTACCCGTATTGCACTGGCCGAACACATCTGGGGCAGCAAAATCGACGACCGCTTTTCACTCGATTTTATAAATTCACACATGAAAAACCTTAGAAAAAAATTGGGAGAGGCCGGTGCCACCGACCTCATTGAAACGGTGTATGGCGTAGGCTACAAACTGGAGGTTCATGAAACTCAACAATAAAATTCTGCTCTGTAATTTGATACTATCAGTGGGTATTTTCCTGCTCACAGCTATAGGAATGTACTACCTGGTGAATGATACCGTCTACGATGAGCTGGATAATCACCTGCTACAGCACAAAACTGATATCGTCAACCAGGTGACCGCAGATCCTGCAAGCCTTAACCAGATACAGCGTCTGGGCGGACTCGGCTCGTATGAATGGGTGGAAATCAGTCGTTATGAAGGGCTAATTGAGGCAAAGGTCAATAATTTTGCCACCCTTGATACCATGCGCAGCGCCAGTGAGATGACTCCTAAGGCATATCGCCAGTTGACAACGACCCTCTCCGCGAATGATACTACTTACACACTGAAAATTTACGAGGAAGTGGCGGCCTGGCAAAATATCAGCATGACGATATTATTAAGCGTGCTTGCCGGTTTGTTGATTTGGATCTTGCTGCTCTATCTGGTCAATCAGATGGTGTTTAGCCGAATCTTAACTCCATTTTATGATACTATAGATACCCTTGAAACTATCTTATATCCTACTGATTTTGACGAAAGGTTCCCGCATTCCAATACCTATGAGATTGACGTATTGAACCGGGCTTTGAATACAATGATGAATCAGATCCGTTCATCTTTTGAAGATCAAAAAAAGTTTATTCAAAATGCATCCCACGAGTTATTGACGCCTCTTTCCATTATCCGGCAAAAGGCTGAGAAGATCCTTTCCAAATCGGATCAGCTAGATCGGCAGACGGTTGAAACAGCTAACGAAATACAGCAGACAGCCGTGCGTTTAAGTCGCTTGAGTAACGCCCTGCTCTTAATTACGCGGGTGGAAAACAAGCAGTATGAGCTTGACGAACAGGTAGTTATTACAGACGTAACCAATGACGTTCTGGTAGAGCTTCAGGATTTTATCACCCTCAAAAACATCACTTTGGTGAAAGACTTCAGCAAAGAAATTTCCGTAAATGGTAATAAGGAGCTGATACACTCAGCCATCTATAATGTCCTGCAAAATGCTGTGAAATTTTCGCCGCCCAAGTCGACCATTAAGATAGCGACTCATGGTAATGGCAGACAAAATGAGTTCACAGTTGCCGACCAGGGCCCCGGCATACCAGAAGAGTTAAAAAACTCACTTTTTGACCGGTTTAAAAAAGGTAATGGCCATATGAACGAATTAGGCCAGAATAACGGTACCGGGCTGGGTCTGTCGCTGGTAAAGAGTATCTGTAAACTCCACGGTTTTGGTTATCACGCCGAGAATAAAAACGGAACGGGCGCTGAAATAACCCTTCATTTCTGAATCCATATTCTCTACAGGTTTTCTTTTTAAGTTTTGATCATTGAACAACGACGCGGTATCGCGTCCTAACGATCAAAACTTCACGAAATGATTTTTTCTGTACTTCTCGCACTTCTGCTTTCATTTCAGACATCTTCATCAGATACAACCGATCTTGACAACCTGAGTGTGAACAAAGCACTTGGGATTGCCTATCAGCATAACCCGCGAGTAAACCAGCTGAAAAATCGTATTGAAGCTCAGCGTCAACAGCAGGGTTTAAGCTGGGGAATCAAAGATCCCGAATTGACCTACGCCCGAGAGGGTATTGGTGAGGATTCCTTTTCCGAACAGCGGTGGGTCATTAATCAATCGCTGGATTTCCCACTTACAAGCTACTACCGGTATAAGGGTGAAAAAGCCAGCACAAACTCCCTTGAGAAGGAATTGGAGGCCATGAAACTGCAGCTGAAAGCAGCCGTTAAATCAGCCTATACCAGGCTCGCTTTCACAATAGAATCGAGCCGCCTGGCGCGGGAACGGGTAGGTTTGTTTACCAGCCTGCGGGATGCTGCACAATCCAGAGCCGACCTTGGAGAGTCATCAGGGATAGATGCCATGCAGGCCGACCTGCAGCTGACAGAAGCACAAAACAGCCTGGAGAATTCCTTCCGGGACATTATGGAGGCACGATACAATCTGTTTGAGATAATTGGCCTGGATGAAGAACAACAAACCTATGAAATTAGCTTTCCGGATACGCTCCATTATATAGCTGTGAATATCAACCAGAATGACGTTTTGCAACAGCTGCAAAATCACCCTCAGCTTCAGCAAATCATCAAAAATCAACTGGCGGCCTCCTATCAAACAAAAGCGGCCAGGAGCAGTTACCTGCCCGACCTCAATCTGAAATATTACCGCCAGGACTTCGGTAACGGGTTCGATTTTAACGGCTTTGAAGTAGGAATCAGCATTCCGCTGTGGTTTGGAACCAATCAGTCAAACAGGGTACAGCAATCCAAAGCCAGATACCGCGTCGTGGGGTGGCAACTCCAGGAAGAGCAACTTGCTATTAAGAAACAAGCCGAACAGGCCTGGCACGGGTACGAAACCACAAAAGCCAATATTCTGAGATTCAGAGAATCCATACAGGCGAAGTCAATAGAGCTGGTGGATATGACGCAAAAAGGATATCGACTCGGAGAGCTGGACCTGCTTACCCTGCTGGAAGCCCAGCGCACCTATTTAAGGACTCAACAAGCGTATTCCGAGACCCTCAGGGATTATTACCTGCGGATAATTGAACTTGAGCAATACCTCCAAACGGATATCATATTCAACTAACAACCACAGCCGAATCTATTATGAACGTTCTGTCAACCCATTATAAACACTCATCATACACCATATTGGCACTGATCGTTGGAATGCTGCTCGTTTTGAGTAGCTGCGGATCCAAAACGGGTAACAATTCAGTTACTACCGATCCCGGGACTCCACCATCGATCTCAAATACGCAATCCGAACAGGTGATTCGCCTCTCCGAACAGCAAACTGCCGACCTGAACATTCAACACTATACGGTACGGAGTGAACAGGTCAGCTTCGACATTAATGCTCCCGGCCAGGTGTATGCTGCCCCGGGGCGCATTTCTGTGGTCAGTTCGCCCATCAACGGTAGAGTCTCCAAAATTTACGCTCATGAAGGCGAGCGGGTACAACAAGGAGATCCATTACTGGAACTTGAAAGCCTTGAGTTTGCCAACCTGGTTGGTGATTACCTGGAAGCCACCGCTGAAATTACTTATCAGCAACAGCAAGTTGACCGATTGCAGGTCCTTACAGAAGAGCGCATTAGTCCGCAACGAACACTTGAGCGGGCGCAGGCTGATCTGAGACGTGCAAAAACCCGGCAAAGTGCCTCACTTGCCCGACTCCGCGCAGTAGGCATCAGGCCTGAAGAGGCGGAACAATGGGATCCATTTACTTCCGAGCCCAAAGCCGAGCTAACCATTGACGC
>Ga0136557_1001281_pt1 | contig 16576 bp, 11 predicted proteins | sample AntRauTorckE6832_FD_104796 | JGI IMG/M metagenome (GOLD analysis project Ga0136557, IMG submission 104796) | Saline lake microbial communities from Rauer Islands, Antarctica - Metagenome Torckler E6 #832 | ecosystem: Environmental > Aquatic > Non-marine Saline and Alkaline > Saline | place...
AGATCGTGGGACGTGACACGCCGTAAGAACGCGCCACGTCGGAGACATTCCAACGGTATTCCTGCAGGCGTGCCAGTAATGGACTGCATTCGTTGTTACGGTCATGCGCCCCGGCTTCTTCAGCGATTGCATGGCCACTGAGGCACTCTTCGGGTAAATCGTCCGCCGTAATCTCGTTTCCGTCACACGTGGCCTCGGCGAACGCCAGAGCGTTAACAAGTTGGCGAATGTTGCCGGGCCAGCTATATGCAAGGAGCGCGCTCATTGCATCCGCCCGAATACGAACCTCAGGGAGCTCGCCCTGCGAGATCAGGTTCCGGAGTACCCGATTAATGACGTGCTGGAGATCCGCCCTCTCTCCAAGAGATGGCAAGCGCAGGGTTGCACCGTTCAACCGGTAGAAAAGGTCTGTTCGGAAATCACCGCGCTCAATCAGCTTGGCGAGATCCTGATGGGTGGCAGCAATAACACGGCAATTCACTTTAACCGGGCTGCTGGCGCCAACGGGAAGAATTTCACCTTCAGCCAGAACCCTCAGCAGTCTGGTCTGCAGCTGCAACGGCATATCGCCGATCTCGTCCAGGAATAAAGTACCCCCGTCCGCTTGCTGAATCATTCCCCGCACCCCTTTTGAACGCGCACCGGTAAACGCACCTGCGACGTAGCCGAAAAGTTCACTCTCGATCAGGGATTCGGGAATGGCCGCACAGTTGACTGCCACAAAGGCATGCGCGGAACGGTGGCTGGAAGCATGGATAGCTCTGGCGACAACCTCCTTGCCGGTGCCGGTTTCGCCCAGAATCAACAAACCTACATCGCGATTTCTCAAGCGTTTGGCGAGCCCAATAGTGCGCCGCATGACCGGGTCGTCTGCTGCAAGTGCGTCGAGCTGTGGGACGGATTCCTCGGTAGCCAGGACCTCTTTGGATGGCGATATCGGGGCTCTGGTTCTGGGCTGTATTAACGCAGCAAAAATGGTACTACCGGTGAAGCAGTGCCGAAACGCCTTTACCTGGTCATCATGGTCGTAAGGAATGCTCCAGATATCCTGCATTTCACACTCAAACACACTCGCAAGACTGGTTCGCTCACTGACAGGCCCGGTTATGCCGTCCTGTATAAGCGAACGACCAGCCGTGTTAGCGGCCTCGATGCAGCCATCATCGTCAATGGCAAACAGATACTGACCATTCACCTGAACAAACTCGCGAGACGCGTCACACCGGACCACCATCTGATTGCGGTATCGCCTGAGAAAGTAAGCGTCTTCAATCATACGGGCATAGAGCTTTGTCAGGTGTAATGCGAACATCTGGCTGCTGCGAGCATTGGGTGAATCCAGGGCCGAGATATCCAATACCGCCATGAGGTTGCCCAGCGGATCAAAAATGGGTGCGGTCGTGCAGGTCAGGCTGATATGAGTGGCATCGAAATGGTCAACCCGGTGACACGTCAGGGCCTGCTGTTCCTCGATACAGGTGCCTACTGCACAGGTACCTGCGTATTGCTCACTCCAGTCTGCCCCCAGGTACAAGCCGGCTTTTCGTAAGCGCTGATCACAGCGTCGATCACCCAGGAATTGTACGGTAATACCCCGATGATCCGTCAGCAGCAGCACGTAACCAAGGCTGGCAATATTCATGTAAAGCTGCTCAACGCCCGCTCTCGCCACATTGAGAAATTCGTCCACCGAATCCTGATGTTCCCTCAGGGTTTGTTGGGTCACGATTCGGGCATTACGTGGCCGGCTTGGATCCAGTCCGTACTCATCGATACATCGTTTCCACGAGCGCCCGATCAGTTCTGATCCCGGCGATAAAGGCGAGCTCAGGTCGCCCTCTGTGTAATTCAGAATTGCATCAATGTGCTGTCGCTGTGCCAGTTGCATGTTCATGACACGCTCCTGCGTCGATCCGTTATTGTTGTAGTCAATCACCAGACATACCGATTCTTTATCCCTGATAGCCTAGGCCAGTGTGCCCGATACCGGCATTATTCTTTAGTGCCTTTTTTAACGTTACACCTGTCACACGGTTGCCAGCCGGGACCTTACAGCTGTAATGCTCCTCCCCCTACCCTTGTAGCGTTTGGTCTCGCGCCACACCACCAAACCCTCATAATATTTCCTAAATATCAGTCATTTAAACCAGCTTATAACTTTGATCACAGAGATGGCACACCACCTGCTCTATTCCGATTGAGGGATTCGTTCCTGCACCGGGAAAAGAGCCCCCGGGCCAACAAAAACAAGGTAAATCCGGAGAATCGAAATGACCGAACCACAGACCACCCCAACCCAGCGAGTCCAGCAGTGGCTCGACGGATTCAACGAAGTCCTGCAGTCAAACGATCCAGCCCAGGCCGCCGCGCTTTTTGAAGAAGACGGCTTCTGGCGCGATCTCGTTGCCATGACCTGGAATATAAAGACCATGGAGGGGCGGAACCACATTCGTGACATGCTGGAACAGACCGCAAAGCATAACCGCCCCGGTAACTGGAAGGTGGCAGAAGAAGCCACTGAAAAGGACGGTGTGACCGAAGCCTGGATCACTTTCGAAACAAAAGATGCGCTGGGTAAAGGCCATATCCGGCTACGTAATGGGGCTGCATGGACCCTGCTGACAACCATGCAGGAACTGAAACAATTCCCTGAAAAGAGAAAATTCCTGCGGCCGAAAGGCGCTCAGCACGGCGCGACCAAATCACGGCAAACCTGGCTTGAAGCAAAGCAGGAGGAAGAACAGGAATTGGGTCACAGCCGACAGCCCTACTGTGTGATTATCGGCGGTGGCCAGGGAGGTATCGGGCTGGCTGCGCGCCTGAGGCAGCTGGACGTGCCGACGATTGTTATTGAGCGCAACCCGAAAGCCGGTGATTCCTGGCGTAACCGCTACAAATCACTTTGTCTGCACGATCCGGTTTGGTACGACCACATGCCGTACTTGCCTTTTCCGGATCATTGGCCGGTTTTCGCGCCAAAAGACAAGATCGGCGACTGGCTGGAAATGTATACAAAGATTATGGAGCTGAATTACTGGAGCTCAACAGAGTGTACGGGGGCACATTTCGATGAGGCCAGCAAGGAGTGGGTTGTTGACGTGGTCCGGGAAGGTGAAAAAGTCACCCTTCGCCCGCAGCAGTTGGTTTTGGCGACCGGCATGTCCGGCATTCCTAATGTCCCTGATATACCCGGAATGGATAGTTTTGAAGGCGAGCAGCATCACTCCAGCAAACACCCCGGTGGCGAAGCCTACAAGGGCAAAAAATGTGTGGTGCTCGGTGGCAACAATTCTGCTCACGACATCTGTGCGGCACTGTGGGAGAACGACGCCGACGTCACCATGATTCAACGCTCATCAACACACATCATTAAATCGGACACGCTGATGGACCTGGTGCTGGGCGGTCTCTATTCCGAAGAAGCCGTGCAGAATGGCATGACCACCGAAAAAGCCGACCTCACCTTTGCTTCCGTACCATTCAAAATCATGCCGGACGTGCACATCCCCGTTTACGAGGAAGTTGCCAAACAGGATGCCGATTTCTACCGTCGTCTGGAAGAAGCAGGCTTCCTGCTGGACTTCGGCGACGATGGCTCCGGACTGTTTATGAAATACCTGCGTCGCGGCTCCGGCTATTACATTGATGTGGGTGCTTCCGAACTGGTCGCTCAGGGCGAAATCAAGCTTAAAAGCGGTGTCAGCATCGAGCGTATCAACCCCCGATCGGTGACACTGACGGACGGAACTGAACTTCCCGCAGACCTGATCGTTTACGCCACCGGCTTCGGTTCCATGAATGGCTGGGCGGCGCGGATCATTTCTCAGGAAGTTGCCGATAAGGTGGGTAAATGCTGGGGTATGGGATCCGATACGACCAAAGATCCGGGCCCGTGGGAAGGCGAATTACGCAACATGTGGAAACCCACCCAACAGGAAGCACTCTGGTTCCACGGTGGCAACCTGCATCAGTCACGCCATTATTCGCTGTACCTGGCACTTCAGTTAAAAGCCCGAAAAGAGGGGCTCGAAACGCCCGTGTATGGATTGGAAAGCGTTCATCATCTCGCCTGACTTGAGATGGCGGTAAACGAAAAAGGTCCACCTGATGGTGGACCTGGGTGTTCCTGAGCCGGGCAGCAAATTCCGTAGTTTGTGTGGTCTTCGATCTACCGATGCTTTATTGGAGGTTAGCGCAAGCGAATGCACGAAAAAACGGCAGATCGTGCCTGATCTGCCAACGAGCCAATTACACTGCCGTATTGGTGATCCCCAACTGTTTGTTCACCTCATCGCGAATTTCCCGGTAACGATCAGGATGATTGATCAGGGTATCAAGGTCATCCTCGGGGAAAATCTCATTCTTCTTCTGCAGGGCTTCGTCTTTAGCAAACACGGATGGCAGCAGCTGTTCCAGAGCGCGCAGCATAACCTCAGGAGAAACCGATGCGCCGGGTGATGCCCCCAGCAAGGTGCCGTAGGTTTTGTCCGAAGAAACCACAATTTCTGTGCCCATCTGCAGGTCGCCGTCTTTTATGATCTGCACTCGCTGGCCGGCTTCAATTGGCTCCCAGTCAAACTTTTTACTCAGGCCCGGCGCAAAGCTGTCCAGCTCTTCGAGCATGCTCTTTTTACCTTTGAAGGATTCTGACACCAGGTACTTCACCAGGGGGTAGTGCTCCAGGGCCACGCTCATCAAACCCGGAATATCATGCAGGCGAAGTGAACGAACGTAGTCAAAGAATCCACGACCTCTCTCGAGAATCGGTTTGAAGGATGCGAACGGGCCAAACAGCAGATAGTGCTTGCCGTTCACCACCCGCAAATCCAGATGCGGTACAGACATGGGAGGCGCGCCCACCTTCGCTTTGCCATAGGTTTTGGCTTTGTAGTCTTTAGCTTGCTCTTCAGTGATCTGAGCCTGTAAAAAGCGCCCGCCAACGGGGAAACCGGTGAACCGGCTCCGGAACGGCAAGTGGCTTCTCTTCAGAATCGGGAATGCGCCACCGCCTGCGCCGACAAAGAGCACATCCGCCTTATGCTGGACCGGGCTGCCGTCGGTTTCGGCCTCAATGAGCCAGCTCCCTGTGGGGCTCTTGTGAACGCGTTTGACATGAGTGTTGTACTCAATTTTAACGCCCAGATCATTCACTGCATGCGCCGCCATTTGCTCTGTGATCGCACCAAAGTTTACGTCTGTACCTGTCTCGATAACGGTCGCCGCCATTTTCTCATGGCGTGGGCGATCCTCCATGGTATAGGGGATCCAGCTTTTGATTTCATCAAAATCTTCGGAGTAGCGCATCTGCTCAAAAAAGTGATGCGCGGACATTTCTTTGAATCGCAGTTTGAGCTCTTCGATTGCAGACTCTGAAACAATGGTGCAGTGCTTGGTCTGGTTGATAAACGTTTCAGGGGATTCAACGACACCCTTCTTTACCAGATAAGCCCAGAATTGCTTGGCGACATTGAACTGGGCATGAATCTTCAATGCCTTGTCGACCGCAATGACCTCTTCGTCCACCGGGGTATAGTTAAGCTCACAGTTTGCTTCGTGGCCGGTGCCGGCGTTCCAGAATGCCGAAGAGTTGCCCGCCCCAGCACTGCTCAGCCTTTCCAGAATGGTGATATTCAGTTCCGGGGCCATCTCTTTTGCCAGAGTGGCAAAAGTGGTTCCCATAATCCCCGCGCCGATGATGACTACATTCATAAGGTCTGCTCGCCCATGTTGATTTGTCAGGTTCTAATAACCAAGTCTTCTGAAAGGAAGATACCACGCTTCCGGCTTATCCTGAAAACCTGCTACAGGTTTCGCTGCCCTGCCCGTTGATTTGACTGTCGCCAGTTGGTTGAGACTTTCGGGGAAAAAAGGACCGGCCGGCTTCCCACGCTGCGTGCAAAGAATCACGTGTAGGGAACCCTGGCCTTCGCCCTCGCCTCACTGATCGGCCAATGCAAGGCCATGGCCAACAGGCTCAGAACCACCGCCATCCACCAGACACTGTCGTAGTTGCCGTTCAGCTCATACAGCACACCGCCCAGCCAGACACCGGCAAAACTGCCCACCTGATGCCCCAGGTAAACAACGCCGTAGAACGTGGCCATGTAACGAGTGCCAAACATGGCAGAGACCAACCCGCTGGTGGGCGGAACCGTGGCCAGCCACAGCAGCCCCATCACACAACTGAAGACAATGACCGACAACTTAGTCAGTGGCAGCACCAGGAAAAGCGTGATCAGCACCGCGCGGGCTCCGTAAATGGCGATCAATACATTGCGAAGCCCGAAACGCCCGGACAACACCCCGGATGCCAGGGAACCGGCAATATTGAACAGACCGATCAGGCTGATGGACCAGGCGGCCACGCTGGTACTGAAACCTGCTTCGGTCAGAAACGGCGGCAGATGCACGGTAATAAACGCCACATGAAAACCGCAGACAAAAAAGCCCATGATCAGGAGCCAGTAAGGCGCGTGCCCACGGGCAATGCACACCATGTCAGATAAGGACGACTCGGGCTGCTCCCGTTGGGTGGCATTGTCATGGCTATGCACCCGGCGCTGGGCCAGCGGCATGGCCAGCAATGCCATCAAAAGCGCCATCAATGACATGATCTGCAGTGCGGTGTTCCAGCCCAGCGATTCGACGAACTGGCCAATCATCGGCACCAGCAGGAATTGACCCGCAGACGCCGCCGCTGTGCCAATGCCCAAAACCAGCTGGCGTTGTTCGGGTGCCACCGCCTGAGCCATGGCCGGCAACACGATCCCGAACGAAGTGCCAGCAACGCCGGCGCCGATAAGCACGCCCAGGCCCGTATTCAGACTCCAGATGTCGGCGACATTCACCGTCATCAGGATGCCGCCGGCATAAAGTACAGCCCCGGACACCAGGACCTTGGTGGTACCAAAACGATCCGCCAGGCCGCCGGCCACCACCGCAACCACGCCCCATGACAGATTCTGGATGGCCAGCGCCAGACCCAGAATATCCCGCCCCCAATCATTGAACTCACCAATTGGCTCGACAAACAGACCAAAACTGGAGCGCAGACCGAAAGACAGCATCAGCATCAGACAGCCACTGATGATGAGAAAGAGGGAGGATAGGGGAAGACGGCTCATTCGATAGTCTCCATGGTGGGGTGAATAACACTAAACGGATCAGAAACCGATATGGGGTGCGCTGAAACAAAAAAACTCTGGAAGACGAATCTCAGCCTTCCAGAGTCGGGCTATAGCGGGACGTTTCCCGGTTCGCCGATTACCGGTTCACATCCACGATAACGCGGCCACGAACCTTGCCTTCCAGCAGCTCTTGCGCTTTGGTAATGGCATCATCCAGGCCGACCTCATGGCCAATCTCGCCCAGCTTGTCCACGTCCAGATCGGTACCCAGGCGGTTCCAGGCCTCCAGGCGGTCTTCCCGCGGGCACATCACGCTGTCAATGCCAGCCAGCGTCACACCACGCAGGATGAACGGTGCAACGGTCGCCGGGAAGTTCATGCCCGCGGCCAGGCCACAGGCGGTGACCACACCCCGATACTTCATGGTGGAGCAGACGTTGGCCAGTACGTTATCGCCGGCGACATCCACGGCCCCTGCCCAGCGGGATTTGGCCAGCGGTTTGGCCTTTTCGGAGAATTCCGCACGGCCCAGGATGTCCTTGGCGCCCAACTGCTTGAGGTAGTCGGCATCGTCCGGGCGGCCGGTCACGGCCACTACGTCGTAGCCGAGCTTGGACAGCACGGAGATCGCCACACTGCCAACGCCGCCGTTGGCGCCGGTCACGACAATCTCGCCGTCTTCCGGTTTTACACCATGCTTTTCCAGCGACAGCACGCACAGCATGGCGGTGTAACCGGCAGTGCCGATGGCCATGGCCTGCTTCGGGGAAAACTGCTCCGGTAGTGGAATCAGCCAGTCGCCATTCACACGGGCTTTTTGGGCGAGGCCGCCCCAATGGCCTTCACCGACACCCCAGCCGTTCAGGATGACTTTGTCGCCAACCTTGTGTTCAGGGTGAGAGCTTTCTTCTACTTCGCCGACAAAATCGATACCGGGAACCATAGGGAACTGTTTAACCACAGGCCCTTTGCCGGTAATCGCCAGTGCGTCTTTGTAGTTCAGTGTGGAATGACTGATACGCACCGTCACGTTACCTTCCGGGAGCTGAGCTTCGTCCAACTCCTTCACTGCGGCTCGATAGCCCTGATCATCCTTCTCAATCAGAATACCTTTAAACATAGGGTTTCCTCCTCATTTAGACTGGTCGTCTATTTAAATATAAAAAAATTTTACTGCTTGGGCAGGCCTGCGAAAAAACAATCCGCAAAAATCTCAAGCGGCGCCACACGCTGCTCCAGCTTGGCCCTTAAAACGGCTCCCTCCCAGCCAATCCAGAAAAAACTGGCGAGCTGTCGGGTATCTGCATGTTGCGCCAATTCACCCCGGCGCTGGGCTTCTTCCAGACAGGCCGCAAAGCGATGCTGCCAGTCATCGAATGTTTCCATAAGTTTAGCCCTGAAACTCTCAGGCAACACTCCCATTTCCTGGCCCAGATTGCCAACCAGGCAGCCCCGCCGGAACTCATGACGAGCCATGCCTTCGGCCGCATCATCAGCGAAGGCACGCACTCTGGCGAGTGGCGTTAGCCGGGTGTTGAGTAGGTGTTGATCAAGCTTGAGCGCAAAGTACCGACGATAACGGTCAATCAACACCAATCCGAAGGCTTCTTTGTTTTTGAAATAGTGATAGAAAGAACCCTTCGGAACACCCACCCGGCTCAGGATTTCATCAATGCCCGTGGCCGAGAAACCCTTTTCGGTCAGCACCTCCAGACCTGCACGCAGTAACAGTTCCCGCGTGTGAGTCAGGTCTTCACGATCTTTCGGTGGTCTTCCGCGCCGACGCGGTGTTTGTTGTTTCAACGTTTCCATACAACAGATATTAGACCAACCGTCTCTAAAATTCAAATGCCTTTATCTGTACGGGCCTTGGTGATCCTGTTAGCCTGCTAATCGTACACACTGCAGCAACTCATGCATTCCAGGGAGTCCAGATATGGCGAATACCCAAGCTTATGCAGCGACAGGTCCGACTTCGGGCCTGGCACCCTATTCTTTTGAACGCCGGCAACTGCGCTCAGACGACGTGGCAATCGACATTGATTACTGCGGTGTCTGTCACACCGACATCCACTTTGCCGAGAATGACTGGGGCGTTACCCAGTACCCGGTGGTGCCCGGCCATGAAATCGTGGGCCGTGTTACCGCCGTCGGCCCGAACGTTAAAGACTATAAAGTGGGCGATCTGGTTGGCGTTGGCTGCATGGTCGACAGCTGCCGCACCTGCTCTGCCTGTGAAGACGGCCTGGAGCAATACTGCTCGGAAGGCATGACGGCCACCTATAATGGCGAAGACCGCTACGACGGCACCATTACCTTTGGTGGCTATTCCACTGATGTGGTGGTCAGTGATCGTTTTGTGGTCCGTGTTCCGGAAAAACTGGACCCTGCTGCTGCCGCACCCATTCTTTGCGCCGGCATTACCACTTACTCGCCGTTGCGTCACTTCGGCGTTGGTAAAGGCCACAAAGTCGGCGTTATTGGTATGGGTGGCCTGGGCCACATGGGCGTGAAAATCGCCAAAGCGCTGGGCGCGGAAGTAACAATTTTCACGCGCTCAGAAAGCAAGGTCGGAGAAGCAAAAAAGCAAGGCGCCGATCATGTCGTGATCTCTACTGACGAAGCTCAGATGGAAGCGGCCACAGAATCGTTCGACTTCCTGCTGGACACGGTACCAGTACAGCATGACCTGAACCCTTACCTTAATTGCCTCAAGCACGACGGCACCCACATTCTTGTGGGATTACTGGAACCGGTTGAGCCGGCGATTGAGGCGATGCAACTGGTCAGTAAACGCCGTGTACTGGCGGGCTCGCTCATCGGCGGTATGCCGGAAACCCAGGAGGTTCTGGATTTCTGCGCTGAGCACGATATCTCCTGTGATATCGAGATGCTGGATATCCGTAATATCAACGAGGCCTACGAACGGATGAAAAAAGGCGATGTGAAATACCGCTTTGTTATCGACATGAAAACCCTGAAAAAAAATTAAAAAAAGCAATACTACAATCGCCCGACTTACCTGAGTCGGGCGGACTATGACAAACCGCTAATTACCCGGGCCGGCAGAAAGGGGTACGATGGGGTTTTATTGAATCTATCGGACTCTGGAAGCGACGCATGACTTTTGCACGTATTGCCGGTACTGGCTCCTACTTGCCAGACAACATCGTCACCAATCTCGATCTCGAAAAACGGGTAGATACCTCTGATCAATGGATTCGTGAACGAACCGGTATAGAGGAACGCTGCATTGCCCTGCCAGGCCAGAGCACCGTTGATCTCGCCGAACAGGCATCCTTGCGCGCACTCGAGGCCGCCGGGCTCCAGGCCAACGACATTGACCTGATTATTTTTGCCACCACCACGCCGGATAAAGTCTTTCCCAGCTGCGCCTGTCTGCTTCAGGCTCGTCTTGGTATCCAGACTGGCTGCCCCGCGTTTGATATCCAGGCCGTCTGCTCCGGCTTTGTGTACGGGCTGGCCACGGCCGAGAAATTCATTCGCTCCGGCTCCAGTAAAAAGGCACTGGTGATCGGCGCTGAAGTTTTCTCCCGCCTGCTGGACTGGAACGATCGCGGCACCTGCGTGTTGTTTGGTGACGGTGCTGGCGCTGTGGTACTGGAGGCCAGCGAAGAAACCGGCATTCTTTCCACCCACCTGCATGCCGATGGCCGCTATGAAAAGCTGCTGCACGTTCCCTGTGGCGTTGCCAACGAATTCGATGCTGTAAAAGCCGGCACCGCATTTGTAGAAATGAAAGGCAACGAAGTATTCAAAATGGCAGTAAACACGCTTGGGCGGATTGTAGATGAGACCCTGGAAGCCAACCAGATGCAGAAATCAGACGTAGACTGGCTGGTACCGCATCAGGCAAATCTCCGGATTATTGCTGCTACTGCCCGCAAACTGAATATGCCGATGGATCAGGTGGTGGTTACCGTGAACAAGCATGGCAACACGTCTGCGGCTTCTATTCCTCTGGCGCTGGACGAGGCGGTACGTGATGGCCGCATCAAGCGTGATCAGGTGCTCTTGCTCGAAGCGTTCGGGGGCGGCTTTACCTGGGGCTCAGCTCTGCTCCGCTACTAATCCATATTCCCGAAAACGCTTTAAATATTTTATTATATTATTTTTAGTTCTTAAAAAGCTTTGATACATTGCTCCTCAGATAATCATCACCACATTCTGAGGAGCTACCCATGAAATACCTGCTGAAAGGACTAGCCCTGGGCGCAGCCCTGCTTTCCGCCCAGCCTGCACTCTCTGCAGACCGCGAGCTGCTCAACACCTCTTACGACATTGCCCGCGAGCTTTTCGCTGCCTACAACGAAGAGTTCAAGCAACACTGGCTCGAAAAGACCGGTGAAACCGTCGAAATCAAGCAATCCCATGCTGGCTCATCAAAGCAGGCGCAAGCCATTATTCAGGGGCTGAAAGCCGATGTAGCTACCTTTAACCAGGTTACCGACATCAATATCCTGCACGAGCGCGGCAACCTGATTCCCGAAGACTGGGCCGACCGTCTGCCTAACAACAGCTCTCCCTATTACTCCACCATGGCGTTCATGGTGCGGGAAGGAAACCCCAAGAACATCCAGAACTGGGATGATCTGGTTCGCGAAGATGTGGACCTGGTGATGCCTAACCCGAAAACGTCCGGCAACGCCCGCTATACCTATCTGGCCGCCCTTGGCTACGCCCAGGAAACCTACGGCGACGATCAGGAAAAAATCGATCAGTTCATGTCTGATCTGCTTTCCCGTGTGAAGGTCTTCGACAGCGGCGGCCGGGGTGCAACCACCACGTTTATTGAGCGCGGCATTGGCGATGTACTGCTGACTTTCGAATCCGAAGTACTCAATATTGCAGACCGCTATGAAAACGGCGAGTACCTGCCGGTAACCCCGAAGGTCAGTTTCCTGGCCGAGTTCCCGGTTACCTGGATTGATGACTATATCGAACAGAATGGCACCGAAGCGCTGGCGAAAGAATATCTCAAGCACCTGTACTCGGAAGAGTCCCAGCGGCTGCTCGGCGGGTTTAACTACCGCGTTCACAATGAAACCGTAAAACAGGAAAATGCAGATCGCTTCCCTGAAGTGAAGCTCAAGTCCATTGACGAAATTGCCGGTGGCTGGGACAACGCCATGAAGACCCACTTCACCAGTGGTGGCAAGCTCGACCAGCTGCAGCGTCAGCGGTAAGAGGCGCGCATGTCAGTGTCTTCTCAGGCAGCAGGCGCCGCCCCCGCGCGGCGGCGCTTTGGCCGTAGCAAACGGGTATTGCCAGGGTTCGGTCTGAGCCTTGGCATTTCGCTGTTTTTTGTCAGCCTGGTATTGCTGCTTCCGCTCACCGGCCTGGTGATGGAAACCTCCGGGATGACCTGGGACCAGTTCTGGTTCACCGTCACAGACCCCCGGGTGGTGGCATCCTATAAGGTAACGCTCTGGACGGCACTGGCCGCTTCCCTGTTCAACGGTTTCTTTGGCCTGCTGTTGGCCTGGGTGCTGGTACGCTATGACTTCCCGGGCAAGCGCATTGTCGATGCGGTTGTCGATCTTCCCTTTGCGCTGCCCACGGCAGTCGCCGGCATTACCCTCGCTACCCTGTTTGCCCAGAATGGCTGGTATGGCCAGGCTCTGGCAAAAGCCGGCATTGAAGTGGCCTACACGCCGTTAGGCATTGTGGTGGCCATGGCATTCACCAGCATTCCGTTTGTGGTGCGTACAGTTCAACCGGTGCTGGAAGAGATGTCGCCAGCCGATGAAGAAGCCGCCGTCAGCCTGGGGGCTTCCGATGGCCGGGTGTTCCGGAAAGTGATTTTTCCATCGTTGTGGCCGGCGCTGGTGACGGGCATTGCGTTGTCATTCACCCGCAGCCTTGGCGAATTCGGTGCTATTATTTTTATTGCCGGCAATACGCCCTACGTCAGTGAAGTAACCAGCCTGATGATCTTCGTGCGCCTGCAGGAATACGACTACGCCGCCGCCAGCGCTATCGCGTCTCTGGTTCTGATGGTGTCGCTGGTATTACTGTTCGCCATCAACATCTGGCAAGGCCGGTATCTGCGCCGCCTGGAGGGCCGTTAAATGGCCGCCAGGCATCACAGAGTTGGCGATCAGCCGTGGGTACGCCGATCGCTGGTCGGGTTGGCTCTCGGGATTACCCTGGTGCTTCTGGTTATCCCTCTCGTTGTGATTTTTTATCAGGCCCTCAGCGCCGGCTGGAGCACCTTTGCCGGCAATGTGATGGACGAATTCACGCTCCATGCCATCGGGCTGACCCTGTTCGTTGCCTTGCTGACCGTCCCCCTGAACCTGGTATTCGGCACGGCTCTGGCGTGGTCGGTTACCCGTTTTCGCTTTCCCGGCCGCAAGCTGCTGATCACACTGATCGACATCCCGTTTGCCGTGTCACCGGTGGTCGCAGGCCTTTTGTACTTGCTGTTGTATGGCCGCAATGGCTGGGTAGGCAGCTGGCTGACCGAATACGATATCCAGTTGATGTTCTCCTGGCCCGGTATCGTGATGGTTACCGTATTCGTGACCTGCCCGTTCGTTGCCCGGGAGCTGATTCCGCTGATGCAACAACAAGGCAGCGAAGAGGAAGAGGCCGGCGTGGTGCTGGGCGCTTCCGGTTGGCGCGTATTCCGGAAAATCACTCTGCCCAACATCAAATGGGCGTTGATCTACGGCGTTATCCTGACCAACGCCCGAGCCGTTGGCGAGTTCGGCGCCGTGTCAGTCGTATCAGGTAATATTCGCGGCCAAACCAACACCTTACCGTTGCATGTTGAACTGCTTTATCAGGATTACAACGTGGTTGGGGCCTTTGCCAGCGCGTCCCTGCTGGCAGGTATCGCTATTCTCACGTTGATTGCCAAGGCCTTCGTCGAGTGGCGGCAATCACGGCCAGAACATCCGGCGCCCGAAAAAGGAGGTGTCTGAACATGAGCATTACCATTGAAAACATCAGCAAGAATTTTAGCGGCTTCCAGGCATTGGATAACGTCAACCTGGATATACCCGAAGGCAAGCTGACCGCCCTGCTCGGCCCATCGGGCTCCGGCAAGACCACGCTGTTGCGCATCATCGCCGGCCTCGAATCTTCAGACGCCGGGCGCGTTCTGTTCGGTGGTGACGATGTCAGCGACCTGCATGTACGCGATCGCAATATCGGTTTTGTATTCCAGCACTACGCACTGTTCAAGCACCTGACGGTGGCTGAAAATATTGCCTTTGGCCTGGAATCCCTCCCTCGCAAACAACGGCCAGCCAAACAGGAAATCCGGGCAAGAGTGAACCAGTTACTGGAGATGATCCAGCTTCCGGATGTGGCCAACCGCTATCCGACTCAGCTGTCTGGCGGGCAGAAACAAAGGGTGGCACTGGCGCGTGCAATGGCGACCAAACCGCGCATCCTGTTGCTGGATGAACCCTTTGGGGCGCTGGATGCCAAGGTGCGGAAGGATCTTCGCCGCTGGCTGCGTGCCCTGCACGACGAGTTCCACTTCACCAGCATTTTTGTCACCCATGATCAGGAAGAAGCGCTGGAGTTGTCGGATCAGGTGGTCGTCATGAGCCATGGCCAGGTTGAACAGGTTAACGAGCCGGCGACACTCTATGCCCGTCCGGAAAGCCGGTTCGTGTTTGATTTCCTGGGCCACGTCAATGTTCTTGAAGGCAAGCTGAAAAACCAGAAGCTCACACAAGGCGATGCCTGGGTATCACTGCCCAGCGTTCAGGGTGATCGCGAGGCGCAGCTTTATATGCGGCCTCATGAGGTGCAGCTGGCCCGGGCTCCGTCGGCCCACGCCCGACTGCCGCTGCGGATTGAATCGGTCAGCCTGATCGGCTCCGAGGTTCGTCTGGAGTTACAGCCGGAGGGCTGGCACAGCCAGGCGCTGTGGGAGATCGGAATGAGTCACAACGAATTCGCCCGTTACGCTCCGGCAAGAGGCGATCTCTGGTACGCAGTACCCGACATCGGCCACCTGTTCACCGATGCCGGAAGCCAGCCACGCACCGTGGACTGGCATTACCCTACGAGTGCCACTGCCCATCCCTGAAGTGCTCGATGCCGGTTGTCCCAAACCGGCATAACCAGAGCCACTGGTTTTCCACCAGGGCTCTGACATTCGGGCTGCTCCCGATGATCCGCTCGATACGCTGGGCAGGGGCATCGATGACGACGGTCAAACGCATGGGTTCGTGCCGGAAACATTCGCCATCGTGCACAGACTGCCAGGGCAAGCCAATTCGCAGGTCCAGTGAATTGCCCTCCACAACGCCAATGTTTCCGCCCACCACGGAGTGCAACAGTTTACTGCCGGCCCCGTAGATACCCGGCTGCGTCACCGACGCGAAGTACTGCATATTAATCCAGTTAGCCACCACCATGGGGGCGTTCATCAAAGCGCTGAGGATCTGCCCGTCCGGATCTGTCTCCGGCCGGTAGTCGTGTAAAAAGCTGCGTCCGTTTAACGCCAACCCCCGCGTTCGGTTTCTTTGTGCAATGACCATGGCAGCGTTATTGGCCAGACCCCATTCCGGGCGAACTTCCGCCCAATTACGTGTGCGGGTTTCAAGGGACTCAAGGCATTTGGCATCGCTGGTAACACACATGCCAAGGGCGGGTGCGCGTTCCCTGCGACATTCTGCACCTGCCTGTTCCAGCGCTGTTTTCAGCCGGTTCAACAGCGCCCGGTGCCATTCTGTCACTGGGCTTTCGTCCACCATCTGAACCCGATCGGTTACCGTGCAGTGCTCGGCGGCCAGCGCTACGGTATCCCCGGGAATGCGGATTCCTCTCTGCGCCAGCTGCTGACGAACTTCAGGGTCGTTCACAAGCTCTGCGGCCATGCGGGCGTTGGTCCCGCCATTCTTTCCGCAACAAGCACCACAGGCTAACCCGGCCTGATTCGGGTTGTTGTCAGTGTGGGCACCGTGGCCTACCAACAGAAGAATCGGGGCAAAGTTTTCGGTCAAGGACATGGCCCGGAGCAACCCTTCCGCCAGATCCGTCCGGTTCTCAAGGGGCAACGGCTCGCCGTCCAGATTCTGCCATTGCCCAGGCCCATGCGCGCAATGGCTGGCCGGATTGCTATTCAGGCTGTCCCGGACCAGTTTCCACGCCCAGGCCAGCCCGGTGGTTTCCACCACGGTGAACGTGGAAAGGCTGGAATACTTTGCCCGGCGCACAGAGTCCCTCACTCGTTGACGATGATAGCGGGTCTGTTTGAGTTGCTGGTCCTGTGCCTTGTCGCCCGTGGTGTCCTGGTAGCGCACCGAAGGCGCCAGCAATCCCGGCATCAGTTTTTCTTCCGGTGCGGGGCCCTGTGTGCCATGGACCACAGGCATGCCAAAAAAGCCCGCCACCCCGAGAGTTTGGGTAGCCGGGAATACCGCCTCCAGGTGCCTGCGGATAACCTCTGAACGAACATCGAT
>Ga0136557_1001286_pt1 | contig 16542 bp, 12 predicted proteins | sample AntRauTorckE6832_FD_104796 | JGI IMG/M metagenome (GOLD analysis project Ga0136557, IMG submission 104796) | Saline lake microbial communities from Rauer Islands, Antarctica - Metagenome Torckler E6 #832 | ecosystem: Environmental > Aquatic > Non-marine Saline and Alkaline > Saline | place...
ACTGTACTCATCAGTTATTTGCTTGATAACATCAATTGCTCCTGGTACAGTCATTGTAATTTCAATAGCATCAATACCACCTTTTTTTACAGCTTCAGTAATTTTTAATGCTTTTTCTGCATTTTCTGCTCTAACAACAGCAACAATTCCAGTTTCCTCAACTCTTTTTAAATCTTCAACTTTGCTCATTTAATAAGCCTCCTTTACATTTAAAATACTGTAAAATCTTTTTGCTAAAATGGATAAATATAGCTTGGTTCCAATAGTTAAGTTGTTACGATTCAATTAAAAATTTACCTCAATATGAAATATCAGTATACTTTAAGATTAATCAGCAAAAAAAGATACACAATATTAGTCGCGCATGATAATGAGCGGACAAATATCTTTATTTTAATTAATTAAGATATTTATTTAAAGTAGCTCTAACTGCACCTTTTTCGGCAATCATTTCTTTAAAGTAGCCTTCTATTTTTTCTCCCAGTCCTACCTGATATAAGTCCAGCCCCATTAAATTTTCGTTGCTTAAAATTGACTTTAATTTATCTCCTACAGAATCTGGATTGCCTAATTCGATTCCCTCTAACTGAGGTGTCAGCTCATCTAACATGGGATCTGAACTTAAAGTCATCTTTTGACCCTGATCATCTACTGCCAGCAGATATCTGAGCCAGCCGGCAACTGCCAGAGGCACTACAACTAAATCAGCTGGATCTAAATCATCAGCATCGCGGTAGGATTTAATTGTTTCGCCAAAGCGAATTGCTACCTTCTGAGAAGTATCCTTGGCTATTCTCTGAGGAGTGTCTGGAATATATGGATTGACCAGTCTTTCTTTTACTACCTCATCAATAAATTCTTTCGGATCAAGCACTCCCGGATCCACAACCACCGGCAGCCCTTCTTTATAACCAATTTGTTCAACTAAAGCTCTGATTTCCTGATCTTCCATCTCTTCTGCAATTGAAGTATGGCCTAAAAGACAACCGTAAACTGCCATTGCTGTATGCAGTGGATTGAGACAGGTTGTTACTTTCATGGTTTCCACCTGATTGACTGTATCCCGATCAGTATAAATAGCCCCTGCTTTATCTAAAGGAATTTTACCATTTGGAAAACTATCTTCGATCACCAGATATTCAGGAGCTTCGGCGTTAACAAAAGCAGCGATTTCTGTATTTTTATTGGTTTTTACTATTTCAGTATTTTTAAAACCCAGCTCTTTAAGCTGCTGCTGTACATCTGGAGCCGGTCCGGGTGTAATCTTATCAATCATTGACCAGGGGAAGCCAACCTTTGACTCATCATTTAAATAACCGAGGAATTCTTTTTCTACCAGCTCATTTTCTACCCATTTTTCAGCTATGGTTAAAACTGCATCTTTTAGTTTTTGACCATTATGGGAGCAGTTATCCATACTGGCAAAAGCAAAGGGATAGGCTCCGGCTTTGTAGCGCTCATAGGCTAAAGCGGTTACTTTGGCCATCAGGTGATTTAACCCGGCTTCCGGTCCGGCTTTAAAATCTTCCAGAACAAAGGGGAAAAACTCACCCTCCATATTATCCAGAGCGTAACCTTTTTCAGTTACAGTAAAACTGACCATTTTTAAAGCTGGATTTTTGAAAATTTGTTTCAGTTCTTCCCAATCTTTTTCAAACTGAGCATCAGCCTTTAATCCCTCTGCAATACTGGCCAGCAGAGTTTTATCCAGTTTACCATCAGGATGCATGGTCACAACCAGACTTAAATTATCAGCCGGCTGATAAACCTTATCTATAATCTCATAGTCAAAACCCTCAACAGCTATAATTCCGGTATCTACCTCACCCTCGTTGAGAAGTTCCTGCTGCAGACGGGCAATAAAGGCTCTAAAAATATTTCCGGCACCAAAGTGCACCCATTCCGGATTTTCTTTTGTATTCTCAACTAAGTTCTCGTAATCAAATTGAGGAGGATTGATCCCTGCATCTTCCCACTGAGCTTTATCTTTAAGTTCTTCTTTTTTTAATCTTAGCATTTTATTCTCCTTTCATTTCCTGCTTTACAATTTTTAACTTTAAGCAGTCTAAAGATTTTTGTTCCATTTTAAAAAGAATCCTCTGGTAAAGATATTAACTCTAAAAGAGGATTCTTTGTTTTAACTTATTTACTGTTTTTTTTAATTGCTTCCCAGAGACCATTAATATAAGTTGCTCCTAAAGCACGATCATAAAGTCCATAACCTGGTTTACCTGTTTCTCCCCAGATCATGCGGCCGTGATCAGGACGTAGTGGTCCCTCAAAACCTACATCGTGGTAGGCTTTCATAATTTCATAAATGTCAAGTGATCCTTTTTCACTTAAGTGAGCTGACTCTTCAAAACTTTCCTCACCTGTGATTTTAACATTTCTAACATGAGCAAAATGGATTCTATCTCCAAATTCTCTGATAATATCCGGTATATCATTTTCAGGATCCACTCCCAACGAACCAGAACAGAGATCAAGTCCATTGGCCGGAGAGTCAACAAGATTTAAAAGTTTGCGCAGATTATCTTTGCTGACAACTACCCGCGGTAGTCCAAAAATAGACCATGGTGGATCATCGGGATGAATTGCCATTTTGATATTTTCTTCTTCTGCAACCGGGATAATTTCTTTTAAAAAATACTCCAGGTTATCCCAGAGCTGATCCTCATCAATTTCCTGATAGGCTGTCATCAAATCATTTAATTCATCTTTGCTGTAACTTGTATCCCAACCGGGCAGATCAAGCTCACCACTTAAGGGGTCCATTTTGTCTACTTCTTCTTTTTTGTAAATTAAAGCTTCTGAACCGTCCTCAAGCTCATAATCAAGTTCTGAGCGGGTCCAGTCAAAAACAGGCATAAAGTTATAGGTTACAACTTCAATTCCCGCCTTACCCAGGTTTCTTAAAGTTTCTTTGTAGTTTTCAATATAGCGGTCGCGAGGCTCAACACCCATTTTTATCGCCTCTGGCACCGGTACACTTTCGATAGCCGTAATTTCAAGTCCAGCTGCCTCTACCTTATCTTTTAATTCTTTAATTTTTTGATAAGGCCAGGCTTCTCCTGCTGGAACATCATAAACAGCTGTAACAATACCTACCATGCCAGGTATCTGTCTGATTTTATCTAATGTTACAGGATCATCATCTCCATACCAGCGAAAAGATAGTTTCATAAGATCACTCCTTTTATTTAATTATTAAATAATTTGAAAAAGTTTTCAAGACTATAAAAAATGTTTTATTGATTTTATCCCATTAAAAATCTGGGCAGCCAAAGGGTAAGCTCTGGAACAAAAGATAATATTAATACCATAATTACAAGTACTGCGTAGAATGGCATCAGTGATTTTGCAATTTCTTCGATTGGGGCATTACCAATTGAACAACCAACAAATAAGGTTGAGCCAACTGGAGGAGTTAAAAGACCTACTCCCAGGTTAAGCATCATTACAACCCCAAAAGTAATTGGATCCATCCCGATACTTCTCACAACCGGTAATAAAATAGGAGTTGCAATTAAGATCAGTGGAGCCATATCCATAATTGTACCGAGGAATAATAAAATTAGATTAACAATTAACATAATGATAATTGGATTATTTGATAAATCCAATAATGCATCTGTAATCATTCCCGGCACCTGTAAATAAGACATCATCCAGGCAAAGGCACTAGAAGTTGCAATAATTGCAACAACCATAGCTAAAGTACTTAATGAATTTCTTAAAATACTCACAAATTCACGAATATGAATATCTCTGTAAACAAAGAAGGTAATAATAAAGGCATATACTGCCGCTATCGCAGCGGATTCAGTGGCTGTAAAAATACCGGTAGTTACTCCACCAATAATAATTACAGCTGTTAAAAGCCCAAGAATACTATCTCTAGTTATTTTTAGAGCTTCTTTGAAAGAAACTTTTTCTTCTCTTGGATAACCTCTTTTAACTGCAATTGCATAACTTAAAATCATCAGAGCAATTCCTAAAAGAACTCCAGGAATTATTCCACCTAAAAATAATTTTGCTACTGAAATTCCTCCACCTGCTGCCAGTGAATAAATAATCATATTGTGACTGGGAGGAATAATAATCCCCTGCACAGAAGAAGTTATAGTAACATTTATAGAATAATCCTTATCATAGCCTTTCTGTTCCATCATTGGAATCATAATTGATCCAATTGAAGATACATCAGCTACTGATGAACCGGAAATTCCACCAAAAAACATACTGGCTAAAATATTTACCATGGCTAAACCACCGCGCATCCAGCCAATAATGACATTCGAAAATTTAATTAAACGGTCAGAAATTCCACCCTGACCCATAATCTCACCGGCAATGATAAAAAACGGAATTGCCATTAAAGAAAATGAATTAATTCCACTCACCATCTGCTGAACTACTACCATCGGTGATAGATCAAGATATAAAGCTGTAAGCATTGTCGAAAGTCCGAGACTAAAGGCAATGGGAATTCTGATAAATAACATTAATAAAAAAGAACCTAATAATAAAATGACTGCTGTGTCCATTAATTCCCCTCCTCTAAAATCTCGTTATCTTCTTCAAGTGCTGATTGATCAACAATTGACGATTTGTTTTCCAGTACTCCAAAAAATTGAAAAATTGAAAAAATTAAAATAAATGCGCCTGATATTGGTAAAGCAATAAATAATAGTCCTCTGGACCACTGGGTAGCAGGTAAGACAGTTGTTTTAAAACGACTAAATAGCTGCCAGCCAAATCTAAGCAGATACCAGCCAAAAAGTCCAACCAGTAAATTTTCAATTTTATAAATGAAACCCTGATATTTATCCGGAAATAAACTCATAAAAAATTCAATACTTAAATGAACCGACTGTTTTACTCCCAGAGCCATCCCCAAAAATCCAAACCAGATCATCATTAAGAGTGCTACTTCATCAGTCCAGCGAAAAGTAAAATTAAAAGTATAGCGAGTAAAAACGGTTGTGCTGACTATAATTATCATCACTACTAAAAAAATCATTGCTGTATAACTAATAAGTTTTTCAGATAAATTTAGTACTGATTTAATTTTCCCCTCATTCTTATTTTTTTGCATACATGTCACCCTTTTTAAAGGGGAGGTTAATTCCCTCCCCTAAATTTTGATATTTAAATTTATTCTTCCATTTCAAAGTTTAAAATGCTATCTAACAGATCTTCATAACCTTCAGTATACTTAGGATATAGACCTTTAACTTTGTCCTGGAAAGCCTGCTTCTGTTCAGCATTTAAAGTAGTAATTGTAGCGCCTTCTTCTACAGCTAATTCTTTAGCTTCTTCAGTACGCTGATCCCATGCTTCACGCTGCACTTCAGTAGAATCTACAGCAGCCTGCTTAATAATTTCCTGATCTTCTTCGCTTAACTTATTCCAGGTAATCTCACTCATAATAATTAATTCTGGAATTCGGTTATGTGCATCTTCAACGAAATTTGGAGCAACTTCGTGATGACTGTTGTAATACCAACCAGGATAGTTGTTTTCACCGGCATCAACTACACCAGTCTGCAGTGCACTGTAAACTTCACCCCAGGCGATAGGAGTTGGTGATGCACCAAGTGCTTCAACCATATCCATCATTAACTGACTTTCCTGAACTCTAATTCTTAAGCCTTCTAAATCTTCAGGACTTGTAACTTTAGTATCAGCAGTATAGAAACTGCGGGCACCAGAGTCATACCAGGTTAAACCTACAATACCTGCATCTCTAAGACCATCTAATACTCCTTCTCCTACCTCACTGAATAATACCTGGAACATGTATTCTTCACTGGGATATAAGTATGGAAGTGATAATACGTTCATTGCTGGCTCAAAGTTAGCCATTGGAGTAATTGATGTTCTTACAAAATCAATAGCACCAAATTGAACCTGTTCAATTGTAGAACTTTCGTCTCCTAAAACTCCACCAGGATAGACTTCAATTTCAATTCTGCCGTCTGTTCTTTCTTCAACTAAACTAGCAAATTCTTTGGCACCAACAACTGTCGGATAACCTTCTGGCTGATTATCTGCCAGACGTAAAGTCATTTCCTGTGCTGAAACTGCGAAAGAGAAAATTAAAAGACTAGCTAAAACCATAACTAAAACTTTTTTCATTTTTTTCGTCCCCCTTAATAATTTGTATTCTAAATTTATTGTATCAAGAGAACAAATTAAAAACTATAGACTAAGTTGTTATCTTATTCATTTCTTTGTTTATTTTCAGAAAATTAAGTACAAATAATTAATTATTGGAATTTACCTGGAGAAATACCTGTATATTTTTTAAAGGCTCGGCTGAAATAATTACGATCAGAATATCCAACCTCACCGGAAACAACTTTGATTTTCTCACCATTTTTCAGCCTTTTTTTAGCTGCTTCCATGCGAACCTTAATTAAATAATCCTTATAATTAATTCCTTCTACTTCTTTGAATAATTTACTTAAATAATATTTGCTAAAAGAAATATACTCAGCAAGATCATCTAAACTAATATCCTCACTAAAATTTTCATCTATATATTCTTTAACCGTCTCAATAATTTCTACCTTCTGTTCTTTGGCATTGTTGCTCAGATCTTCAACCAAATTTCCTATTATTTGTTCGAAATATATTTTTAAGACTTCCAGGTTATCAATTAGCTCAATTTCGTTTTCTAAATTTTGCATACTTAAAAAAGGCTGCTGCTCATTGTAATATTCCATTAGTCTTCGGTTTAAAAAAATAAGAAATCTCCGCAAAAAAGATTTGATTTGATTTAATTCACAATTTTTTTCCTGAAGCAGATAATTATAAATTTTATCAAATTCCTTCTGAGCAAGCTCATAGTTTTTATCAATTATTTTTGCAAAAACCTTCTTTTCACTCTGATAAGGATAGTTATTAATAGAATATTGAGCATCAACATCATTCTTTTTGGTTTGATTATATATTTCACTTATTTCTTCAAAATCAGAAGAAACACTGCTTTTATTAATTATAATCTCCTGCTTTATATTTTGAACACTATTTTTTATTGATTTTTCTAATTGCTCATAATCTTTAGAATTAATTTTAGAATCTAATTGATTATCAATGATTAAAAATATGCTGTTAACTAAACCATTATAGGATATAATATCTTTAAATTTACTTTTTATCTCTTCCTTAATATATTTATATATTGATTCTTCTATTTTTTCATTACTTTTATAATTAACTGTTAGAAAAAGATATTTTTGACCCTGGATTCCTAGCATATTTTTATGTGCTAAAAAACTACTTAAAGATGATTCTGTATTATAAATGATATTTAAAATTATTTCTTTTTCTAAAATTGGAGTAAGGTTCTGTATTTTTTCAAGCAGCCTTTTCTCTTTTTCATTTTCCTTTTTTTGAGTTTTAATTTTTTTGAGAGCATTATCAATTACTTTTTTGAAATCTTCTTCCACATAAGGCTTAACCAGGTAATCACTAACACCAATTTTAATAGATTTTTGAGCATAGTCAAACTCGCTGTGAGCTGTTAGAACAATAATTTCCGTCTCCGGTGCTTTCTCTTTAATCTTTTCAGCTGCCACCAGACCATCAACTTTTGGCATTTTAATATCCATTAAAACCAGATCTACATTATTTTCTAAAGCCTGAAAAATTGCTTCTTCTCCATTACTAACCTCTGCTGCTATCTCAATTTCCCGATCATATAGCTTATTAATAAAAAATTTTATTGCTTTTCGTTCTAAGTGTTCATCTTCAGCTATTAATAATTTGAGCATTATTTCCTCCTTCGAGTTTAAATATAATTCTGGTATCAATGTTTATTATTAGCGTCAAGCGGAATTTCTATTATAACTTCTGTTCCCTGATTAGGTTCCGACTTGATTTGTAATAATTTTTTTCCATAGTGAAGTTTTAGTCTTTTGATAACATTTAAGATACCAAGGCTTTCTCTCTGCTCACTTTTTTTATTGTCTTCCTTATTTTCATTAATGATATCTTTCAGCTTATCACTTTCTATTCCAATTCCATTATCCTTAACTCGAATTACTACTTTTTCTTCCATTTTTTTAATCTCAACTATTATTCTACCCTCCGAATCTGTATCAGCCAGACCGTGGATAATTGAGTTTTCTACAATTGGTTGAATAATCATCGGCGGAACTTTAATCCCTGCTAAATCACCATCTGTATTTATCTCAAAATCCATCTGTTCTTTAAAGCGGGTTTTTTGAATCATCAAATAAGCCTTTAATACTTCCAACTCCTTATTTAATTTTACTAATTTCCCTTTATGATCTAAGTTATAGCGCATAATCTTAGAAATTGCTATTATTAATTTTTGTGTTTCAGAAGCATTTTCAAACATAGCTGTTCTGGAAACTGTATTTAAAGTGTTAAATAAGAAGTGAGGATCCATCTGCATCTGCAGGTTTAAAAGCTGTGACTCTTTTAAAAGTCTTTCCTTTTCTATATTTTCCATTTTTTCCTGGTTTAGTTTATTTTCAAGTTTTGATTTTTCTTTGAGTTCTTTAATGTATTTTCTAATATTATTTTTCATTAGATTAAATGTCTGTCCCAAAATATTAAGTTCACGATAATTAATTTCTTCTATATCATCAATTTCCCAGTGACCCAGTGAGAGATAACGGGCAGAAGAAGATAGTTTATCAATTGTTTTCAAAATATTATTAGACATTAAAACAGCAAAAATAAAAACTGCTATACTGATTAAGATCACTATCGCATAAATTGTCTTTGTTCTATTTTGTGTATCAACTAACAAATTAACATAATTGCTGCTGTGATAGGCTAAATAAGAATTAATCAGATTCTGAGTGTGGCTGTTCATATAAGAATAAAGGGTGTCGATATCAGTTAATTTTTGATAAGTTTCCTGATTTAAAACACTGCTGCTAAATAGCTCTGAGGCAAGCTGATCATGATAATCAAGCATATTAGAAAGATTGCGATAAAATGTTTTGCTTTTTTGATCCCTACTTACTTCAGATTCAATTTCATTCATCAAACTCTCGATTTCTGATCTAGAATTCTGATAAAACTCTCTATTTTCTTCAGTTCTCTGCTGAAAAAAAAGATCAAAGTGACGTGAATTTTCTGTAATATTTAATGATAATTGATTAAGTTTAAAATTAACATCTACATTTTCCTGATAAATTTCTATCTCTCTATCTCGTCTGACAAAAGAAAGGAAAAATACAATATTTAAGATAATTATAATAACTATAAAAATACTAATGATTCTGCTGCGGATTGATCTTTTTGGCTTTTTAATAAAATTAATAATCCCGGAAAATATAGTTACCCCCCCCTTAAATTTTATGAAAAACTTAAACTTTAATTCGGCAAGTAAAAAGTTAAAGTAGTTCTTTTTAGATTTTTAACGTTAAAAAATCATTTCAATCTGTAAAATTTAAATATTAAGTCTCAATTAAATAACCAATCAAATCAATTATAAAGTTACTCCATCTTTAAAAATTGCGATTTCTCGGTAGTCATTAGTTTCATTTTTGGTTTTAGTCTTTTTAGAAGCAAGATCAAGCAGGTATTCGAAAAATTCTTCCGCTAAAGAGTCCATCTCTCTTCCCTCCAGCAGCTCGCCTGCATTAAAGTCGATCCAGTTCCTTTTATGATTATATAAGCGATTATTGGTAGAAACCTTAACTGTTGGCACCGGTCCACCAAAAGGAGTCCCGCGTCCAGTAGTAAATAAAACCATGTGTGCGCCAGAGATTGCCAGAGCAGAGGTTGCAACCAGGTCATTACCGGGACTTTCTAAAAGATTTAGGCCACTGCCAGTAACTTCGTCTCCATAAAAGAAAACATCATTAACAATTCCTGTACCACCTTTTTGAGTACAGCCTAATGATTTTTCTTCGAGAGTTGTAATTCCACCCTCTTTATTGCCGGGGGATGGATTTTCGTAAATCTCCTGATCATGGGAAAGGAAATAATCTTTAAAACCGTTGATTAACTCCACAACTTTTTCAAATATCTCCTCATTCTTAGCTCTGTTCATTAAAATAGTCTCAGCTCCAAACATCTCAGGAACTTCAGTTAAAATACTGGTACCACCATAGCTTCCGAGCTTATCCGAAATTCTGCCGAGCAAAGGATTAGCAGTTACTCCTGAAAATCCATCTGAGCCGCCGCATTTTAGTCCAATTTTCAGCTCTGAAACCGGAAGTTCTTCCTGCTCAAATTTTTGAGCATAATCTACCAGATTATCTAAAATTGTATCTGCTGCCTTTTGATCATCTTCTACATCCTGCAGATTGATAAACTTAACTCTCTCTGGATTATATTCACCGATATATTTCTTAAAATCCTCAATCAAATTATTTTCACAGCCGAGACCAACAACCATTACTGCTGCTGCATTGGGATGATTAACTAGACCGGCTAAGGCCTTTTGAGTCATCTCTAAATCATCACCAAGCTGTGAACATCCGTAAGGATGAGGAAAGGCATGGATGCTGTCAATAACCTCATTTTCGATTAATCCTTGATACTTCAGCTCAGCTTTTAAAGCCATTTTTTCTACTACTTTATTAATACAGCCGACTGTATTGATGATCCAGATATCATTCCTAATTCCAACTTTACCGTTTTCTCGTCTGTATCCCAGAAAGGTGGGCATCTTATCTGTGACTTCAACTTCTGGCAAATCTGGCTGATAATCATAATCTAATTTCCCGGAAAGAGCTGTTTTTAAATTATGAGTATGTACCCATTCACCTTTTTTAACCTCTTCACTTGTTTTACCAATTGGAAAACCATAACGGATTACCTTTTCTCCGGCCTCAAAATCTTTTAAAGCAACCTTATGACCTACAGGAATATCACTTAAAACCTTTATTTTTTTTCTCTCAACCTCAATTACTTGACCTGCATCTATTTCTTCAACTGCTATCACTATATTATCATTTTCATTTATTAATAAAACTCTGGTTCCCATAAGAACCTCCTTTTTATTCTAAAATAGCCTGGATACTAAATCCCAGGCTATTTAAATTTATATTTGATTATTGCTTAGACTATTTTACATTCTTAAAGAATAACTCTTTTGGTCCATAATAACTTACGTGAGCCACTAAATCAGCTGCCACACTGTAAGGCATTCTGCCGCGATCAACCTGACGGCCAACAACATTAGCTAAAGTTCTTCTAAACATTTCTGAACGAGAAGAATAAGACATCAGCTTTCTGGAGTCAGTAACCATCCCAGCTAAATTATAGAATAAATCTACAGTTGTAACCTGCTGCAGCTGCCTTTCCATGCCAAAAGGACTATCAGTTAACCACCAGGGCGCTCCTAATGAAACATTGGGAAAAGCTCTAGAAATTGTAGAAGCTGTAAACCAGTGAGTTGGCTCCATTGTATAGAGTACGATATCCAGCTCAGAATCAAATTTATTGACAAAATATTTTAGATTCTCAGCTAACTCAATATCACTATTAGAAATATCTCCACCTGTATCAGGACCTAAATTTTGATAAAGACTGTCTCTGTAATCTCGAACAGCACCAATATGGAGCTGAGTTACCCAGCCGCTAGCTTTATTTAACTTCCCAAATTCAACTAAAGTAAAGGCTTTAAAATCTCTAATTTCTGCTTCAGTTAATTCTTCTCCGTTGACTGCCTTCTCATAGATCTCAGCAGCTTTTGACTTTTCAACCTGATAAGAAATCGGTTCAACAATCCCGTGATCACTGGCTACACAGCCCATTTCAGCAAAATAATCATGAGATTTTTTGAGGGCAGTTAAAAGGCCATCTAAATCATTAACATCCTGCTCATAGGCATCTCCCAATCTTTCAACATACTGCTTCCACTTAGCATGCTCAATATTCATTATTTTATCAGGACGCCAGGTAGGTAGAATTTTAATCCCTTCTACTTTTTCTTTTGCCTTTTTATGATTTTCTAAACGAGAAAAAGGCTCATCAGTAGTACACATAATCTCTACATTCATTTCTTTTAGTAGATTTTGAGGACTCATTTCTTCTTTTGCCAGCATATTTTTAGTTTTCTGCCAGATCATTTCTGCAGTATGCTCAGAAATTACTTCCTCAATTCCAAAACGACGTTTTAGATCAAGATGAATCCACTCATAAGTGGGATTCCCTGCAATCTCAGGAAAGATTTTAGCTAAAGCAAACCACTTTTCTTTATTAGAAGCAGCACCAGTAATTTTTGCTTCAGGCACTCCTCTTTTGCGCATCATTTCCCAGACATAGTGGTCAGTTTCAGCTTCAACTTCCCAGATATCATTCCAGCCTTCATTTTCCAAAATTTCTGGCACATCACCGTGATTGTGAGCATCTAAAATAGGTAAATTTTCAATTTCTTGATATAATTTTTTTGCTGTTTCACCTTCAAGTAAATAATTTTCATCTAAAAAAGCCATCTTATTCCTCCTAAATTCCCCTCATTAATTTTGATAAAAACCGAGTTTATTGAGATGTTTACCGATATGATTTTCTAAAGCTCGGCGGTATTCTTTGTCATGCTCATCCCAGAATTTATATAATTTATCTCTAAAAAGATAACGTCCATCTTTTTTATCCTGAAGTATAAAACCATAGGTAATATGCAGCAGCTGTCTTACTTCATTAATTTCCAGCAGCTCTCCCAGCTCCTGATCGCTGAGCTGTGCCAGATCCGGTACTTTAGATAAATCAGTAGTCACATGATAATATTTTTTTGCTGCTTCAAATTTCTCTAAAGCATAAGCGTGAATCTCTCTATAGAGAGATGGATCATTTTCTGCAACTACTCTAATTGCTTCCAGCCAATTGGTACCGGCAGTTTTTACATGGACTCTGCCCTGAGTATGGCGGCCAATAATTGGAAACACACTGAACTTATCACTGCCAGAATGAATACTCAATTTATAGCCAAAACGCTCAGCAATATCAGCATGAACTTTAAATTCTTTTTCAAACTGATCTAAGTCACCTATATAATCAATACCTTTTTGAAATTCACCGACAAAACGAGGTGCCAGTGAATTAACCTCAATATTATTTCTTTTTAATTCATTGGCCACAAAAAAGTGGGCTTCAGGGCTAGTCGGAGTTGAAGTTTCATCAATTGAAATTTCAAAATCCAGATTCCGATCTGATCTTTTTAAAAGATGCTGAATTTCTTTAACAAAATCCAACATTTTATAATAAATTAAAACTATTTCTTTAAAGTTATCCTGATTATATTCCAGCTGATAGCCAGAATTCAAAACAAATGTTTTATTTAAATACTGATCTTCCAGTCCCTCTCTTAAATAATCAGGTACTTCCTGATATAAGTCCTCAATTTCTGCCTGAATCAGCTGATCAAGATTATCATTAATATAATCTGTACAATCTAAGGTCAGCATTGTATAACCTAAATCCAATGCTTCTTGAATATCAGGTTTTTCCTTTAAATGATCGGCATCTGCAGCGAATCCATCCTGATATCCTTCCTGAAAAACAGCCCAACTGACATCATCAAGTACCGATTTAAATGTCCGACCGGTTAAGTTGAGTTCTCTTACTGACTGCTGTGCAAACACAGGCATTGCTTCGCTTTCTTTAACAGCTTCAATATGCCCGGGAGTTGCAATCCCCAGTCTATCACCAAGGCCAATACTTGCACTCTTATTCCCTAAGGCCTGGGGAGCAGTAAATGGGAAAATTTCTCGCAAAATTTCTGCATTATAGTGACTTAAAGGAGCAACTTTTGCCTTAAAGCTGGCCAGTTCCTCTGTTTTACCCTGAAAAAGCTCAAAATTCTTAGATTTGTTTAAAATCACAAGCTTCTTTTTCTGATCAATCTTCGCCAAAAAATAAAAAGATTTCCCTTCTTTAATTATTGAGCGCGGATAAATCCTATAATCCTCAGCGTATTCAGCAAGCTTCTTAACTGCTTCCTTTGATGTACCAACCAATTCTTCAGCAAAATCTTTCCAGGACATAATATTACCTCCTTATGGATTGATAAACTTTATCCAGGCAGAATACCCCACCAAAAGTTGAGTGAGGATAAATCTACAAAGTTTTTTCTATTTAATTAATTTCTCTAAACTAGCATTCATTCCTTCTTTTTCAATCAGATTTAAATTAGAAATTAAGGAATCTCTTAAACCTGGAAGCTCATTTAAATCTCTATCCCAGAAATCTTTATTTGCCAGCACGTCTGCTCCTAATTCAACTAAAGAAATTTTTTCTGCTTCATATTTGCTCCAGATATCTGCAAAATATTCTAAAACTTCCTGATCATCACGAATTAAATATTTTTCTCCATCACGAAAAGCTGCAAGTTTGCCTGCTTCTAATTCTGTACCGTGATAAAAATGAATTAATGCTGCTAAAGCAAAACTTAGACGCTCTGGAACTTTATCCAGTTTTTCAATATGCTGAACCAGTGAAGGTAAAACTCTAGTTTTGAATTTAGAAGTTGAATTCAAGGAAATATCGAGCCATTTATGATCAATATAAGGATTCTTAAAGCGTTCAAAAATCTTTGCTGCAAAATCATCTAATTCAGCTTCATCTGCTTCTAAAGTTGGTATAATATCTTCAAAAACAGCCTGCTTGATAAATTCACCAACCAGTTCATCATTAACTGCATCTCGAACCAAATCAATCCCTGCTAAATAAGAAACGGGTACTGTTGAAGTATGAGCACCATTTAAAATTCTAACTTTAGTTGTCCGATAAGGAGTTAAATCATCAACCCACTTTACATTTAAGCCGGCTTGATGAAAAGGCAGTTTCTCTTTTAGACTTTCATCACCTTCAATAACCCAGAGGTGAAAAATTTCACCGGTATCAAGGTTTTGATCATGATAACCAAGCTCTGCTTCCAGCTCTTCAATTTCGTTGAAAGGATAACCGGTTACAATTCGATCCACAAGTGTGTTTAAAAAGTGATTAGATTCCTCAATCCACTCAGAAAAACCAGCTTCTAATCCCCAATCTTCTGCCAGCTGCAGAATAATCCTTTTTAAATTATCTCCATTGCGGTCGATTAATTCTACAGGAATGATTATCATCCCTTTATCTCCTGCACCATTAAACGTCTGATAGCGGCGGTATAGATAGGCTGTTAATTTACCTGGATATGATTCTGGGGGAGTATCAGTTAATTTGTCATCTTCATTATAGGCAATACCAGCTTCAGTAGTATTTGATACCACAAATTCTATTTCAGGATTTTCTGCCAGTTTTAGATACTCATCCCACTGAGTATATGATTCGACACCCCGAGAAATAGCTGTCATTATCTCTTTCTTATTAACTTCTTTACCATTTTCAATTCCTCTTAAGTATAAGGTATATAGGCCGTCCTGTTCATTTAAATTAGAAATTCTACCCTCTCTAATCGGCTGTACAACAACCGTTCTTCCCTTAAAAATTCCTTTTTTATTCATAGTGTGGAACATCCAATCAACAAAAGCCCTTAAAAAATTACCTTCCCCAATCTGTACTACTTTTTCCGGATAATCTAATATATCTACTGAGAAATCAGCAAGCTCTGTTTTTAAAAGTTCGGACTCTAAGTATTCACGGTCAAGCATAGGTAAATTATTTTCAGACATTATTTGCCCCCTTTAAAAATCACTAAAATATTCTTTTTCACCTTACATTATTAATCATACTAAAATAATATTCAATTAACAATAAAATAACTTGTTGTTTTATGCAATAATTAGTTGGATTTTACATATGATTGCACCGCTAAAATTATTTTTTTCTTATCTATCAACATTATATAATAACAGAATATTTATCCAGTATTATTTAATATTCTTCTCCAAAACAGTTGCTCAACTTTTATACTACCACATTCGAGACACTTTATTTTGCGATATTTATAAATCATAAACCCTGGATTACTACCAAAATTAAGATCTCTAAAAGTTCTTTGATGCCAGGAATGGATTCTTTCGGCTTTTAGCCTCATTAATGGCAGATAGAATTAAATCTAAAATCGGGACTGGCAGCTGTGAACATTGCTATACCATGATCAGGTTCAATAATTTGACTAAAATCTTCAATTTTAACTCGACGAAAAAAGGGGGCAAAGATCTTATACTAAAAACGGATATTGACTGACCTCTTAATTTAGTTTTTATTTTCTTACTACTAAAAACATTAGAGGTCATTAGCCAATGTCCTGGCATTATATAATATTCATAGATAAAAAAAGGCCACAGCCTGAGCTGAAGCCCTCTATTGGAATATAATTATTAACTATGTATTTCTTAATTATCTATTTATCTTTTAACTCTACCGGAAGCATTTCCTGCAGCCAGAGTTTCTACTTCTTTAACACTTACATGGTTAAAGTCACCGGGTATTGACTGTTTTAAGCAGGATGCTGCAGCTCCAAACTCAGCCGCTTCCTGAAGCTCTTTACCTGTAACTAAGGAATAAATTAAGCCGCCAGCAAAGGAATCTCCTCCACCAACACGGTCAACAATATCAATTTCGTATTTAGCTGACTGGACAAAGTTTTCTCCATCAAAGAGG
>Ga0136557_1001288_pt1 | contig 16533 bp, 14 predicted proteins | sample AntRauTorckE6832_FD_104796 | JGI IMG/M metagenome (GOLD analysis project Ga0136557, IMG submission 104796) | Saline lake microbial communities from Rauer Islands, Antarctica - Metagenome Torckler E6 #832 | ecosystem: Environmental > Aquatic > Non-marine Saline and Alkaline > Saline | place...
AAGAAGATCGCATCGTTGAAATGGGGCCGGCTGGCGAAGTTGAGATCCCGGGCGATGCCCACATTATTGACGGAACCGGCAAATACCTTATGCCCGGCCTGGCTGAGATGCACGGCCATGTTCCACCCACAAATCCCGGCTCAAATGCCCCCGGATATTTCAATGATGAATATGTTGAAAGCACGTTGTTTCTTTATGTTTCGGCTGGCATCACCACTGTGCGGGGAATGTTGGGGTACGAAAATCAGCTCACCCTAAAAAACCGTGTTAACTCCGAAGAATTGACCGGTCCGAATTTATACTTAGCCGGTCCAAGTTTTAACGGCAATACAGTTTCATCTCCTGAACAAGCCGCAGAAAGGGTTCGACAGCAAAAAGAAGAAGGGTGGGATCTGCTGAAAGTTCACCCCGGCCTAACACTTCAAGAATATAATGCTATGGCAGAAACGGCTCACAAAGTTGGTATCACTTTTGGTGGACATGTACCTGAAGAAGTGGGAGTTGTTCACGCCATCGAATCACACCAAATTACCATCGACCACGTGGATGGATACGTCAATTACCTGATGCAGTTTGATGAAAGTGAGCGACCTGAAAAGCTGGCTGAAGTTGTTCAGCTAACAAAAGAGAACAACGTCTGGATTGTACCCACTATGGCCCTTTGGGAAACCATCATCGGGGCAGGCGATTATGAAACCATGAAACAGTATGATGAACTAAAATATATACCCGAGACCGTGCGTCAGAATTATAACAACTTTGTAGAGAATTTGGAGAACAGTGGCTATCTCGCGGATAATCCCCGGACAGAAGCTGAATTCCGAACATATATTCTTTCTGAAATGAATGAAGCCGGGGTCAAAATTCTCATGGGAACCGATGCTCCACAATTATTTAGTGTGCCTGGATTTTCCATCCACCGCGAGCTTCCTCATATGAAAGCCGCCGGCATGAGCAACTTCGAGATCCTCCAAAGCGGAACCAAAAACGTAGGTGAGTATTTTGCCGATTGGGATGATTTCGGAATTATTGCCAAAGATCAACGAGCCGACCTCATTTTAGTTAATGGAAACCCGCTCGACGAACTCTCAACCATTCAAAATCACTCCGGCGTGATGGTGCAGGGGGAATGGTATTCCAGGGAAATGATTGATGGTAAACTGGCAGATATTGAAAGGTATTATACGAATTAGAAACCCAGATCAATGAGTATCAAAAAACACTTTTTTCTTGGGATTTCATTTCTGCTCTTAATTTCCTGTTCCGGGAATGAGGGTAATCCTACCGGGCAGGGGGATTCGAACAACGATCTCACCGAAAAGCAAGAATTGGCTATTGCATATTTTAAGGAAATCGCTCTTGGGTTTGAATTTGGTAACGCCTCAGAAGTCACCCGTAAATGGGCTTCCGATGTAGTAATCTTCGTCGGGGGCGAGCCTAATGAAATGCTTCTCAATGAACTTGATGATATAATTAATGACCTGAACGATTTAATCAAAAAGGACAGCATCATGGTTACGACAACCGGCGATTCTTTGGCTTCAAACTTTTACCTGTTCCTGGGCTCGGGGGAAGAATTTGAACGCCGTTTTGAGCCTTCTGAAGGATATACCGCCTCAAACTATGGCTTATTCTGGGTGTACTGGAACGGGAATAATGAGCTAAATCGTGGTGCCATGTATGTTGACTTATATCGCCCTGCGGCATTAAACCAGCGTCATCTTTTGAGAGAAGAACTCACACAGTCGTTAGGAATGGCAAAAGATTCTCCAAAATACACCGATAGCATTTTCCAAAGTTCGTACAACAATGGCACAGCCACTAAGTTTTCTGAATTGGACGAAGCCGTTATCCAAATGCTGTATCATCCCGAAGTTTCAACCGGGCTTGCCGCATCACAAGTTCACTCCATTCTTGAAAATATCGTCTCTGAATTTATTGAGTAGAATGGGGTGATTTTGGAACATTGAAAAAAGTCAGCGAGCCGATTCACTTTAGATTTTTTAAAATTCGTTTCGATGTTACGGTAGCAACCTCAAGCGTTTGACAAGTGTTAGTTATCAAACAAATCACGGACCTTGTTTTCAATCTGGTCGATAACTCCGCCTTTGATAGCATCCTCCATAGCTTGCTGCAATAACGGCTCAATAACCTGCCGTACCACTTCTGAGATTGTGTTATTTCCATCACGGCCTATACCTTCCAACTCAATGCGTTCCATACTTGTCTCGCCGGAACGCTCTCTGTCTATAGATGTACTTACCCGGATATTTCCATCTTCAATGGTCAGATGTTCAATGATCATGGTTTTTTCGGATGAAGATCCTGAAGCAGCTGCCATATTATCATTCAGCACTTTTAGGTTTGCTCCGGTCCCTTTTTGCTCAAAAAATACAGTTGGGCTTTTTATGGTTAGATCTTTAACAATAATTTCTTCTGAGAAAAGAGAACTTATATCTATTTCCATTGACATCTCTCCAATTTCAATTGCCGGTTCATCACTAAAATCTTCCGGGTTATGAACAGTAAACCCAGAGATACTTCCCGATCCGCCAAACAATGAAATTGATACACCGTCAACCTGAACATCTGTGCCCATTAGCTGTGAGCCATGTTCTTCTATCCCGGATTTAACAATGCCGCCTACCGTCAGCGTTAGTATTATAAATGCTGCAATAAGCAAAGCTATAAGCCCGCCAAAAATTTTTAATCCTTTGTTTTTCATGGTTTTTCTATAGTTAGTTTTCAATAGTTAAATGTAGAAATAGCCTTCATGTTCCATTTCCTAAATATTCTAAAGACTCCCTTTTATATCACTTCAATTTTTATAAATTGCGTTAAACAAACACTAACTACAAATAATATTATGAAGCCTATCCAAAGCCTGTTACTCGCTTTGGTTTGTGCACTTTTGTTTGGGGTCAATGGATTTTCACAATCTACTCCACAAGCATTTACCGGGGCGCAAATCATTCCTATCTCCGGCGAGCCTATAAATAACGGAGTACTTATAATTGAAGACGGAAAAATAACTGCTGTGGGTAATGAAAATACCCGTATCCCGCGCGGTGCTGATGTCCACGACATGAGTGGAAAAGTAATTATGCCCGGACTCGTTGACACTCATTCTCATATCGGGGATGGGGATGGTGGCGACCGCTCAGCAACTTTACACCCGGATGTCAGAATCATGGATTCCATCAACCCGCGAAGCGAATCTTTTAAAAGAGCTCTTGCCGGTGGCATCACTTCTGTTAATGTCATGCCAGGATCGGGACACCTAATGAGTGGACAAACAGTTTATCTCAAACTCCGAAAAGCCAACACCATCGAAGATATGTTGATCTATCTGGATGATGAAAAAACTATTTATGGTGGTTTGAAGATGGCTAACGGAACCAACCCCCGAGGGAACCCTCCTTCACCCGGAACCCGTGCTAAAGCTGCATCCATGGTTCGAGATCTATATATAAAAGCGCAAGAATATAAAGCCAAGGTAGCCGCAGCCGACGGAGATGAAAGCAAAATGCCTCCTCGTGATATTGGTATGGAAACCCTGGTTGAAGTACTCGAAGGTAAACGCATCGTGCACAATCACACGCATACACATCAAGACATTCTAACCACCATAAGGTTGGCCGAAGAATTTGGATATAGGCTGGTATTGCAACACGTAAGTGAGGCCTGGAAAGTAGCTGATGAAATTGCCGCATCCTCCAATGTGGTAGGCTCTTCCATTATCACCCTCGATTCTTTTGGAGGAAAAGTGGAAGCTAAGGACATCCGGAATTCCAATGGAAAATATCTTGAAGATGCCGGTGAACTTGTGGGCTTTCACACTGATGACGGCATTACGGACTCTCGATTATTTTTGCGCTCTGCAGCCATGGGTGTTCGAGAAGGCATGAGTCGTGAAGCAGCACTGGAAGCCGTCACAATTGCCAATGCAGTGATGATGGATATTGATGAACGTGTAGGTAGCTTTGAAGAAGGTAAAGACGCTGACCTCATTATCCTGAACGGAGATCCGTTTAGCGTGTATACCCATGTTGAACAAACCTGGATCGAAGGACAAAAAGTTTGGGACCGTACAAATGAAGAAGACCGAAAATATGCAACCGGCGGTTATCAAATATATCCCGGTCAAATTCATTCACACCATGAAGAAGGAGGCTTAAAATGAGAACTTTAAAATCATTAATACTTATACCTGCACTTTTACTGGCCTTCAGTTTTTCAACTGAGGCTCAAATTGCTGTAAAAGGTGAAACCGTTTACACCATGGCGGGAAATCCCATTTCAAATGGCGTGGTTCTTATCAAAGATGGAAAAATTGAACGGGTCGGTTCTGCCTCTCGGGTCAATATTCCATCAAATTATGAAGTATATGAAGCTAAAGTGGTTACTCCTGGTTTAATTGATGCCCATTCCGTAGTTGGATTAGCCGGACATCTGAATGTGGATGCTGACCAAGACCAGCTTGAAACCTCAAACCCTATTCAACCCGAGTTGCGTGCTATTGACGCGTATAATGCGAGGGAAGCGTTAGTGGGTCATCTGAGAGATCATGGCATTACCACGGTACACACCGGACATGGCCCCGGGGCACTTATAAGCGGCCAAACCATGATCACTAAAACCACCGGCAAGACGGTTGATGAAAACCTCATACACCCTTCTAAAATGCTGGCATTTACTCTGGGCAATAACATCAGCGGAGCTTTTAGCAAACCCGGCACAAGAGCTAAAGCCATCGCAATGATGCGGCAAGAGCTGATCAAAGCACAAGCTTATCTTGACAAAAGAAATAGCGATGAGGATTATTCCAAAGACCTCGGGATGGAAGCCCTTGCTGATCTACTTGAAGGCAAGATGACTGCATTGGTCACCGTTCACCGTGCACATGATATCATGTCGGCTATTCGGCTTCAGGAAGAATTTGGTTTCCCGATGGTGCTTGACGGTGTAGCCGAAGCTTACCTGATCATAGATGAGATCAAAGAACGCGGATATTCCGTGATCATTCATCCTTCGATGATACGGCCTGGCGGTGATGCTAAAAATGCCTCTATGGAAACCGCTGCAAAACTTTATGAAGCCGGTATACCTATTGCCTTCCAAAGTGGCTTTGAGGGATATGTCCCCAAAACCCGCGTGGTACTTTTTGAAGCCGGTGTCGCTGCAGCTAACGGGCTGGGCATGGAAAATGCCTTGAAAGTCCTCACTATTGATGCTGCCGAGTTACTTGGTATCGATGATCGTGTTGGATCCCTCGAAGCCGGTAAAGACGCCGATATCGCTATGTTCGATGGCGACCCACTGGAATACATCACCAATGTAACCGGGGTGATCATTAACGGTGAGAAAGTGAAGTAACCATGCCAAGATCCTATGAAAAAGCGAAAGAGCCGGAAGAAATTTCGGCTCTTTTTGTTAAAGCCTGGATGCAGCGCGATGCTGATTTCCTCAGAACAATACAGAAAAACAAAAAGCCTTCATCTTACTTTAAATTATTATAAGACAAAGGCTTTTCTATGTACGCCCGGAAGGATTCGAACCCTCAGCCTTCTGATCCGAAGTCAGACGCTCTATCCGGTTGAGCTACGGGCGCATTTGAACATCGAACAAGGAACACCGATAAGTGAACGTTGATCGAATGTAAATTTCAAAAGGGCATCAAATATAAGAAGAGTTGGGTTCAGAAACATCTAAAATCAATCCGGGATTTCTATAGAATCAGCATGGCGTCGCCGAAGGAGTAAAACCTGTATTCTTCTTTAATGGCGTGGTCGTATATGCGCTTCATTTCATCAAAACCCATGAGTGCTGAAACCAGCATCAGCAGGGTGCTTTTTGGAAGATGAAAATTAGTGATCAATGAATCAGTGGCTTTGAACTGGTAGCCCGGCGTAATAAAAATATCCGTTTCCTTGCTTTGCGGGGTGAACTCCCTTCCTTTATCTGCTGCGGCTTCCAGTACCCTGATACTGGTCGTTCCAACGGCCGTTATATGCTCGGCGCCATTTAGCTCTTCACACGTTTTACCTTCAAGCTGATACCACTCACTATGCATATTGTGGTCTTCCAGCTCTTCGGTTTTCACCGGGGCGAATGTTCCCAATCCAACGTGCAGTGTTACTTCGGCCTTTTTGATACCTGACTTCTCCAGTTTATCCAAAAGCTCATCCGTGAAATGGAGTCCCGCTGTAGGGGCGGCTTTACTTCCTAAATCTTTGGCATAAACGGTCTGATATTCATCCGCAAGGGATTCATCCTGTTCGATGTACGGAGGAAAAGGAGTGTATTTAAAGGGCTCCAATTTTGGGTCATCCAGATCACATGATAAAATCAGAGTTCGCAAACCGTCTTCTGCAATATGTGTGACCTTGGCTGTGATACCTTTTGCCAGGTCTACATCTTTGCCTATTTTAAATTTCTTTCCCGGCCTTACCAAAGCCTCTACTGTATTGTTATTTCTTACTGATGTAACGAATAGCTCTTTTTTACCTTCATCAAAAAGGAGGCGACACTTTTCTACCTTGCTGTTATTTACTACCAGCATGGTATTTCTTGGCAGGTATTCTCCAAGGTTATAAAAATGATCATCGGTTATCTTACCAGAGTTTCTGTCATATACCAACAGCCTGGCATGATCTCTTGGGGAGGCCGGAGATTGGGCAATAAGCTGTTCCGGGAGATGGTAATCAAAATCAGAAAGAGTATGCTTCATTCCCTAAAGATCTGCCTCATCAACTACGATCTCGAAGAAATTACTTTGTTCCGGAAGCACATGTACATATTCTTTTTTCAGGATTTTCTCGTTATCAGTAATGATAATAATCAGGCTATCCGTGATCTCAAATCCACCTCCATTTGATGTATCAAATGGGCGACCTAAAGCAAGGTAGGCTGAATTTAGGGTAAATTCACCATTCGCACGAGTATTAGTAAAGGCTAAAGTGTTCGGTAATAAATTATCCGGCTTGTTTACAAGGAAGAGCCCGGAAGTGGCCAAATTTACCGAATTCAAGACCTCATATCCATAAATACCATTTGTAAGCAAACTGTCAGCGACCTCAAGTCTTTGATCTCCAACGCTTAAGGTATCTTCAAAAAAGGTAATCAGGGGATCTGACATACCATACCTAAATAAATTTGCGGTATATAAATCTCTGGTATTTGATATAAACTGCAATGCATAATTTTCTTGATAGGGCTCATTTTCTATAAAACCTACGTTACCAAAGTGATTGCGCACATGTACGTTTACATCGAGCAAGGGCTCACCACTTGATGTCACTACCGCACCGTGCACATTTTGATAATTGGGAATCTCTTCTTCAGGGCCAAAACACCCTGCAAACAACAGCAAACTTGATGCTAATAAAACTAAATATGACTTCATGTATTAAACTTTTACTCTAAATTTATTTTTAATTACTTCTATGATTCCGGCTGCATCTATTCCAACTTCTCGATAGAGTTCCTCTTGGGTGCCGTGCTCTATTATACGATCAGGGACGCCCATTATTTTAACCGTTGGACGATTTGATTTCTGTGCAATGTATTCTGATACAGCACTTCCAAAACCGCCTATTATAGAACCGTCTTCAATAGTGATCACATGATCATAAGTTAAGCAAACTTGATCGATAAGCTCTGTGTCAATTGGCTTGGCAAATCGCATATCATAATGTCCTATCTCAACTCCTTCATTCGATAATTTGTCTGCTGCTTCGGTTGCATATTTTCCAATAGGGCCAAAGCTTAAAACCGCAATATCTTCACCCTCCCGAAGTGTAACACCTTTTCCAATGGGCATGGCTTCGAAGTTCTCTCGCACTTTCATCCCCGTAGCACGTCCTCTTGGATATCGAATGGCCCATGAGGCTTCATCATAATTTGAGGCGGTGAACATCATATCACGTAAGTCTTGCTCATTAAGTGGAGAGGAAATTACCATATTCGGAATAGCCCGCATATAGGCTGTGTCATAAAGGCCATGATGGGTTGGCCCATCGGCCCCTACTAATCCAGCCCGGTCGATACAAAATACTACCGGTAAGTTCTGGATCGCGACATCATGCACAAGTTGGTCATATCCTCTTTGTAAGAAGGATGAGTAAATCGCACAAAATGGTTTTTTACCCTCTGCAGCAAGTCCCGCTGCAAATGTTACGGCATGCTGTTCCGCAATGCCCACATCAAAAGCCCGGTCGGGAAACGTATTCATCATTGGCAACAAGCTGGATCCGCTTGGCATAGCCGGTGTCATACTCACAATTCGTTCATCTTTGGCGGCCAATTCAACTAATGCTTCTCCAAATACATCTTGATACTTGGGGGCTTTTTTTACAGCACTTGCACTGGGATTAACCTGCACTAGAGATTTTCCTGTGATCTTATCAAACGGACTACTTGAGGCGTGCCATTTAGTTTGTTCTCGTTCGGCCGGTGCAAATCCTTTTCCTTTCACCGTTACGATATGAAGTAGCTTGGGGCCTTTCACATCTTTAAGATCTTCTAGCATTCCTCTCAGCCCGTCTACATCATGTCCATCGGTTGGTCCGTAATATTTGAAGCCCAAAGCCCTGAATAATGAACCCGGAGTTAGTGCCGCGGTCATGGCCTTTTCAAGTCGCGATGCAACTTTACGCATCTTTTCACCGGCTGACTTGAAGTGCCCGAGCATATCATACACTTCATCACGCATTTTGTTGAAGGTTTTACTCGTGGTGATATCAGCAAGATATTCTTTAAGAGCGCCTACATTTGGGTCGATCGACATATTATTGTCGTTGAGTATAACCAGGATATCGCTGTTCATGGCCCCGGCGTTATTCATGGCTTCAAACGCTAGCCCGGCCGTCATAGCTCCATCGCCAATAACTGCTACTACTTTTTTATCTGACTTATCAAGATCCCGTGCTACCGCCATACCCAGTGCAGCAGAAATGGATGTACTGGAATGGCCCACGCCAAAGGTATCGTATTCACTTTCGGATCGTTTAGGAAATCCTGATAGTCCGCCATATTGACGATTGGTATGAAATTGATCACGTCGGCCAGTCAAAATTTTATGCCCATAAGCTTGGTGGCCAACATCCCAAACCACTAAATCTTTGGGGGTATCATATACATAGTGCAAAGCTGTTGTCAGCTCAACCACGCCAAGGCTGGCACCAAAATGACCTCCATGCACTGAAACAATATCGATTATATATTGGCGCAATTCATCACAAACATCCTGCAGTTGGGCAGGCTTTAATTTCTTTAGATCATCCGGAGAGTCAATGCTTGCTAAAAGTTTACCGGGTATTGGTTTTTCGATGTCCATAAAAGTCTTAATTACTGTGCGTTCGCTTCGTTTACCTGTTCTATACGAAGCTCGGCATCTTCTAATACTGATGTACAGATTTGTGCCATCTTTACACCTTCTTCGTATAGTTTTACGGAATCTTCCAGTGTAATCTCTTCATCTTCAAGTTGTTGCACTATGGATTCCAATTTCTTTAAAGCTTCTTCAAAGCTAAGTCGTTCCTTTTCTGCCATTAAGATTTTCTGTAGAATGTATTTTTTATCAAATTATAGCCCTCAATAATACCGGTTTTATCTGTAAAAGGCATAATTAGTGACTTACTTTAGATTGTAGTCAGAACGGAACTGTGATGGGTGTGATTTATGCGATAAGCTGTGATATTTATGGCATCATAAAACATCACCAACATCAAACCCATCACCCTCACCAGTATATTCTCCTGATCCTCCTTCCGTCTGATTCTAATATGATCGCTTTTTCTAAACTTGTAAACAGTAACTCAGCCTCTGTTTGTCCTAACCGGCGAAGTGCTTCTTCGTGTGGATGATCAAACCGATTTTGAGCAGCCAGTGAAATTACAGCCACTTCTGGGGTTACCTGATTTAGGAATGTAAGTCCCGAGCTGGTACGGCTGCCATGGTGCCCAACTTTAAGCGCGTCTGTGTCTAATATCTCTTTGTATTTTTCTGTGAGCCTCTCTTCCTGTTGCTCGCCCGCATCTCCCGTAAAAAGAAATTCCGACTCTCCATAAATGACATTTAATACAAGAGAATGCTCATTGGGATCAGAGTTATACCTATTTCCATCCGGACCCAATACCAGGAATAACATGGCCGGATCTATCTGCAAGGTATCTCCGGATGTAACTATCCTAACCGGGATCTTCTTTTCTTGTGCCAATGCCTTGTAATCCCTATAGAGATTCGATTCATATTCATAGCCGGAATCATAGATCACATCTATAGGAATTTCCTCCATAAGGTCCAGTATCCCACCGATGTGATCGGCATGGGGATGGCTTAAAATAACAGCGTTCAGTTTTTTCACGCCTTGTGATTTCAAATGAGGGATCACAACCGAATTGCCACTGTTATAACCCGGTGACCAAACCCCCGCATCAATTAAAATATATTTACCTGTTGGGGTTTGAAGTAAAGCAGCGTCTCCCTGCCCCACATCAAAAAAGGTAACCGTGAGTCTGGCCGGCTGTAATTTTTCTGCAAGGTTCATCGAAAGCATTATACAGGCTACCCCTAACGTTGCTGTACCAAGTTTCCATCTAATAGCGGGAATATGTGAGGCTGCAATGGTAAAAATCAAAAGCATCCAGAACAGAAATATGACTGGGTTTTGCAGAGAGGCTGTTGTCCAGGCCCATTCCCAGCTTGCTACCATTGTTACGAAGTCATTCATCCATCCCAGGAACAGCATTGATGGGTAGTTAATGATAAATCCAGCTATTGGTATCAGGGCAGTCACTCCCAAAGCAATCAAAGAAAGGGGAACCACAATGCCTAAAAGTGGCACAAAAAGGGCGTTTGCCAATGGGCTAACCAAGGAAATTTCCCCAAAATAAAACACCTGTAACGGGTACAATCCAAATTGAACAACTATAGATACAATAATCACCATCAGGGGCTTACCATACCAGCGTATACGCATCCAATAGGGTAACATATTTTGAATAACCGGTAATATGAGTAAAATGATCAACACCGCTGAAAAAGAGAGCTGGAATCCGATTTCAAAAAGCTGGGTCGGGTCTATTAGCAGAAGCACAATAGCCGCTGCAGCCGTTAAATTTATGGAGTTATTGATCTTGTGAAATAACTTTCCGTAACTCAAAAATCCTGCCATAACCGAGGCGCGCATTACCGAGGGCGAAAATCCCGTAATACCTGCATAGCATAAAAGCAGACCTAATAATATCGCCAGACCGATAATACTTCCATGCTTCTTTGTCCAAAAATAGGGAATGATGATCCAGAACGGAGCTACAATGAAACCTACATGCAATCCTGAAACAGCCATGATATGAGAAAGCCCTGCCCTGGCAAATGCCGTCTTTGATTCGGTATCTAAATCTTGCTTATAGCCGACCAGCAGAGCTTTGGCAATTGGGCCAGACACCTCATCAAAGTTTTTTTCGACTAAAACCAGGGCTTTTTCTCTCCACCATACCCATTCCAGGGTGTCATCATTTGGTATTATTTCCTGGATACCTGAAGCTTTTACCTGTGCTGATATATCCTGTGATTCCAAATATGCTTTATAGTCGAAATCTTCTGGATTTCTTTTTTCAGAAATAGGAATGATGGTACCTAATATGGTAACCTGGTCACCAAGCGTAGGTTGCTCATTAAGTTCGTCAGCAAGTATTCGGGCTTTATATCTTTCATCAGACTCAATATGGTCGAAGGAAGTTTTCACTACCTCGAGGTCCCACCTGATCTTACCTGCTGTGGTCTTGGAAATAGATTGTACTATACCGGTAATTTTAACCTCTTCCCATGAGCTTACCTCTATAAGCTGAATAGTGAAAGATTCTTCTTTTTCTGCTTTTATACCAAAACGCAATGCGCCAAAGGCTACAATAATCAGCAGAAAAAGAACTCCGCTTAGCCTTGGCAAAAGCGTTGATATAATTTTCTTATTTTGCCATTCAACAACACCCAAAAACCCTATTAAAATGAAAAAAGTGGCAACTGTAGCTAAAAGAGAAGGGGTATATAAATAAAAAAGCAGAATGCCTGCTATAAGAAATAAACTTATTCTTACAGCAGGATATCTGCTAAACGGAAATTGGTATTGAGTTCGCGACTCCATGTAAGTAAGAGCTACGAAAAATCAATTCCTTACACTTTTTTTTTAAAAATTTCAGACGTAGAATCTACTCCTCGACTGAGGGCACCAATCGGTATACTCCGTCACCCTCGGCAGTGAAATAAATATACCCGTCCGGACCTTCCTCAACTGCCCGTATACGACCTATACCTTCAACGAGACGGGTTTCTTTTAATATCTCATCTCCTTCAACATCTAAGTGGGCAATGTATGAAAACTTCAAAGAAGCCACTAACAAGTCCCCTTCCCAGCCGGGGTACATATCACTGGTAACGAAAGTCATACCAGCCGGGGCAATCGATGGATCCCAATATAAAACCGGTTGCTCCATTCCAGCGCGTGCTGTGTCTTCGGCAAATTCAGTCCCGTTATAGTTAATACCATAGCTAATTACCGGCCATCCATAGTTATTACCAGGCTCAACAATATTAACTTCATCCCCACCGCGCGGACCATGTTCGTTGGCCCAAATCATTCCGGTTTGAGGGTTCATTGCCATCCCCTGTGGGTTTCGATGGCCATAAGAGTAGGTCGCTTCTTTAGCCCCATCTTCTCCTACAAAGGGATTGCCTGAAGGAATACTGCCGTCGTCATTCAGCCGGTAGACCTTTCCGCCGTCCATTGTAATATCTTGAGGAAGGACGTCCCGGTTACCGCGATCGCCAATTGAAAAGAATAGATATCCGTCGTTATCAAACGCAATGCGGCTGCCATAATGTTGGCCTCTTGATGAGTTTGGCTCTGCTTTATATAGTATTTCAGAATCTGTGAGGGCGTCGTTGTTGAGTTTAGCTCTCATAATTGCTGTGTTACTTCCGTTACCCTCGCCCGCACTGGATGAATATGAAAAATAGATCCACCCATTATTTTCATAATCAGGGTGCAGTTCAATATCCAGGAAACCTCCCTGTCCGTTAATGTCCAGATCAGAAGGAATACCTTGGGTAATTTCTGCAGCGATTTCGCCGCCACTAATTCTAAAAAGAGTTCCTGATTTCTCTGTCACAAGCATATTTCCATCCGGCAAAAAAGCAATGCCCCATCCAATACCCGTTCCTGATACTACCTTCTCTGCTTCAACCGTAAAGTCTGTTGGGGCAGTATCGGTGTCCATTTCACCAGCCTGGCCGTTACACCCAACTGCGGCAAATAACAAAGCTGTTATCGTTACCAAATTAGCCGCCATATTTTTGATTCTCATAGTTCTTCCGTTGTTAATTAAAGTTATTGATATAAAAATTGTCTGAATTCATCTACGCCCATATAACCGGTTTTTTTCTTGATAACGTTTCCTTCTGCATCAAGAATAAGGGACGTGGGAAATACATACGCCCCTTTACTTTGTGCAAATTCCTTGGATGAAATTTCCTGGCCATTAAACCGAATAAGTTCCTCAGAGTTTCCATCAACTCTAACAGGGATGTAACTGGCATCCATAACTTGCCGAACTGTTGAATCAGGGAACACCTCCCTATCCATTGCCCGGCAATAGCGACAACCAATTTCATACACATCTACAAAAATAAGTTTCTCTGCAGAAAGGGCTTGTTGCTGAGCTTCATGTATGGGAATCCATTCGGGAGAGTTATCGTTTACCGTTGGCTGCACATTGCTTAGGGCGATGTACGCAAAAATCCCTATAAAAAGGCTGACGGCAATAATGATGATCGTTTTTTTCTGCATAGGAATAAATTTATTGAATCGCCTCAAAATACGAAATCCTATACACTCATTATAATGAACTGTTTAAAAACAGGTTAAATTATGAATGCTGAAAGCAGATATTTTTATCTTCCCTAAAAAACGAGTTTATGAAAGAAATTGAATCGTATCGATTAGGTGATGTTCGTGTCACAATCACCGAAACCGAAAAGCCTAATAAATTGAAGGTTGAGTGCTTCGACGGAGAGTACCGCTCAGAATTTACAGTGAGTGAGTACGAATTTAAAAACTACCGGCGGCTAATGAATCAGCGTATTTCCCAGGCTTTTTCAACTAAAGAAAAAAACGAAGAATAGCTTTTTCACATAAAAAAAGCCCACAAGCAATTTATCACTTGTAGACTCTTCGTGCTCACTTTAACAACGATGTTCTTTAGAGAGCTTCTTTTATAAATACTTTAATCGGACAGAACCTCCACTGGTTTTGGCATAAATTTTTGTACCTCCACCGTTAAACGTTCCTTTAACCTCATCTCGCTCTGCTTCTCCATTGAAATTGACCAATTCAGCATGTACACGCTGGCCATCCAAATCTACATCATAGCCAAATTCTTGCGGTACACTTATCGTGATGCTTCCGTCGCTTGTTTTCAAGTCTATCAGGTTAGAAGGAGCTATAATTTCGGCATGAATTGATCCGCCGCTTGTTTTCGCTGTTACATCACCCTGCAAAGCACTAAGACGGATACTGCCACCACTGGTCTTGGCCTCTAAATTACCTATTAACTGGTCTATTCGAATGGTTCCTCCACTGGTATTTACATCTGCATCACCCCGGGAATCGTTTATAGAGATGCTGCCACCTGATGTCCTGAAATACATTTCTCCAGCAATTCCTTCTGCCGATATGCTGCCGCCACTTGTTCTTAGTTCTTGCGATCCCGACAACCCGCTAACGGTTAAACTTCCGCCTGAGGTGCGTAACCTGCTACGTGTTTCTTGTGGAGCATAAACCACAAAGGAAATAGAATATCCATTATTATTCCAGCCCCACCCACCATTAGATTTTCGGTCGGCGATGGCCTTAACCGCATTTCCATTTTGGGTGATGTCAATATCATAATCGCTTAGATCAGCCTCGCCTTGCTCAACATATCGACCCCGATGGCGCACAAACATTTCAACCCGCACTTCACCGTTATTAGAACCTATTACTTCAATACTTCCGCCTGAGGTTTGAATTTCCAGGTTTACATTCCCAGAGGTGTTGAACTCATCTACTCTGTAGGCGTCATCACTTGATTGGGCAAACCCGGTTTGCGCAGCTACCATCAACAACAGGCCAAAAACCAACCATGATATAGCTACACTCCAAATAAATCTTTTTTCTTTACTCATTGTATTTTCCTTTAGTTTTAGAACTACAAAGTTTCACGTATAAAAATGAGATTAGTTACACACTGTAATAGTGTTTGAGTGTTAACAATTGTTTAACTTTGCGCGCCTAAATAATTTGGAGTCCCATGAAATTACCGTTCATCTTTGCAAAACGATTTGTAGCCGGCGAATCTTTCACCGAGTCTATCCCAAAAGCCAAAGACCTTAACAAGAAAGACCTGAAACTGACCCTCGATCTGCTTGGGGAAAACGTGAAAGATCGGAAAACAGCCACCGATACCGTAGATGCCTACATACGCCTTTTGGAAGGGATTAAAGAACACGGGTTGATCAGTAGTATCTCTATTAAACTGACTATGGTGGGCCTCGATATTGACGCCGGTTTTTGCCGCGAAAACTTGTTCCGCCTGCTCGATGTAGCCAAAGAGCAAAACCAGTTCGTACGCATTGATATGGAAAGCTCCGATCACACACAAATAACGATCGATATTTTCAAAGAAGCATTTCAAAAATATGGCAAACATGTGGGCACAGTTATACAATCGATGCTTTTACGCAGTAAGGAAGATATAAATGAACTCGCTGAAATGGGCGCTGATATCCGCTTGGTAAAGGGTGCTTATAAAGAGTCTTCAAAGATCGCTTACCAAGATATGCCGGCTATTCGCGAAGCCTTCAAGGAACAAGCCAAGGTTCTGCTTGAGAAAACTCCCTTTCCTCGTTTTGGAACTCATGATGATGAACTCCTCGACTGGCTAAAAGCTTACACCAACCAAAACAACATCCCTAAAGAACGCTTCGAATTTCAGATGCTATATGGCCTTCGTGAAGAAACCATGATCCAGCTTTCCGATGAAGGATATCCCGCCCGGGTTTATGTCCCCTTCGGCACCGATTGGTTTCCTTACTTTACCCGCCGACTGATGGAACGCAAAGAAAATATTTGGTTTATTCTCAGTACAATGCTTAAAAAATAATTATTATGTGTTACAGTGTTAAAGTTTTTCTTCTTTAACACTGTAACACCTGAGCACTGTAACACTTTACCATGGATATTTTCTTTGACCCTGTTTATCACCGTTATCTCATCGGAAGCCTGTTTATTTTAGTTGGGATTTTACATTTCGTGAGACCGCGGTTTTTCATAAAGATCATGCCCAAATACCTGTCCTGGCACAAACCATTGGTTTTGATCAGTGGTTTTTTTGAGATTTGTGGTGGTGTCGGTTTTATAATTTCTTCCTTGCAGATCTATGCTTCGTGGGGATTGATCCTTTTACTGCTGGCTGTTTTTCCCGCCAACATCGAGAT
>Ga0136557_1001289_pt1 | contig 16512 bp, 15 predicted proteins | sample AntRauTorckE6832_FD_104796 | JGI IMG/M metagenome (GOLD analysis project Ga0136557, IMG submission 104796) | Saline lake microbial communities from Rauer Islands, Antarctica - Metagenome Torckler E6 #832 | ecosystem: Environmental > Aquatic > Non-marine Saline and Alkaline > Saline | place...
ATCGACCATTCCAACGTGCGAAGTGTATTTGGGTTTAGCCATGTCTTTGTTTGGGTTGAAGTGAAATCAATTTAATATAGCCCCAAAGATAAGGGGAGCGGGGGAGAGTTTCTTAGAGGAATTTACGTTTGATATCGGTCCAAATTTTGTTCACTTCTTCGGATACGTTAAAAATTAATATCCCAACACTATATGCTATTGTAATGGCTATAGAGCGGATTACTATATCCGCATAAAGATTTCCAATACTGTCAACCTGCAAACTTCCCCATAAAATAAGAGCACTTAATGCCACTACAATTAGTAGACTGGGTGAAAGCGGCTGCATTTGGAATTTGACCCACACGTAAATCCCCTTGATAAGGTTATAGATAAATAATGAGGTTGCCGTTGCAATTGCGGCACCTGTGATGCCATAGAGTGGAATAAGAACATAGTTTAGTGCAACAGAAATAATTACCAGAAAGATCATTGAGAGCAGGTCAAAGCGATAGTATTTGGAATTCAAAATGATGGTCCCATTAATTCCTGCTGTCATGTCAAAAATTTTTGAGAGTCCGATAACGATAATAACAGAAGAGGCAGAAGCATATGCATCGGGGAGAATGTTATTAAGGTTATGCAGATTGGCAATTACACCAATGTAGATCAAAAAGCCCGGTATCATTTGATTGATGGAAGAGCTCGTATAGATCTTTTTGATCTCTTTGTAGTTTTTTTCCTTCAAATACTTAGAAATGAGTGAGGGAGCAATTTTACCAATTGCTTTTTGTGGCACCGCAATCACACTTCCTATGTAAAAAGCGATAGCATAAATACCGGTTTCCGTAAGTCCGGCGAGAGAGCCTAGCATAATAATATCTATGTTGTTTACAATAAGGGAGGTCATTCCACCAAGTACGGAAAACAAGCCATAGTTGGTCATCCGCTTTAAGAGGGTTGTTCTTAGATAGGCAAAGTTCGGTTTTAGAAAAAGCTCATCTTTTTGATATAGAAAAATCAACAGCATCACAGGTTGAATAATATAAGAACCGGCAAAGCCGATCATAAATTCATAGAAAGAGATTAGATCGAACCAAAAAATAACGAGTAAGACAATGGCAATAAATCTTAGAATAACCTCACTGATAACAGAGCCGGGTACAGAATATAGCCGGGCGCGAACATAGCTGTTAATTACTTCAAAATATAAAATCCCAAAAACGAGTGGAATCAGAAACCAATAATAATCAAAGAAAAGTGGCGATTCGGAATAGTAACTGAGAAGAAAATCCTGAAATAAGAAAATCACTACAAGAAATAGTAAAAAACCGACTAATGGCACTGTGAGCATCAAAAACAGGAATCCATTGTGTTTTTTATCGGGATTTTCGAAATAAGGGAAAAAACGGATTCCCATATTTTTCATTCCAAGATGTGCAAATTGGGTAAAAATAAAAGAGACGGAAAGCAACAGTCGGGTGAGGCCGTATTCATTGGCCTCTAAGAAGTTTGGATATAGATAAATGGTAGAAACAAAACCCAAACCAATACCAATGTAGGTAATGACGGAATTTACTATGCTCTGTTTTTTTATGATGCCCATCTGTGATTTTTAGAAGGTTTGAGATGGTGTAGGTAAATTCGATATAGCCTGATAACAAAATATCTACCTAAATTTTCATGTCTTCCAGGTGTAAAAAAAGAACCTATTGCAGGGTGACTTTCATATTCGTAATCATCAAGTAAAAAATGAAAAAATTTATTGATATAGAAAACCGCCCTTGGATGAATCTCTTTTTTCCAAACATTGAGACGTTTGGAACTCATACCATCCATTTTACTGCCAGAAGTACTATTCTCTTTCCAAGGTTTATTTAAAACCGTTGGATTTAACATTTTCGAGGTAAAAGAGGTTTTAAACTTCTCAACGACAATACTATCTTCTGTAAATGAATCACCAAATTTATCTATAGTTGTGTTAACTTTATGAGCATATTTAACTATTGAAGAATCACTTTTTTGGCGTGACCTTCTGCATTCGATATCAACCCAAAAACGGTACAATTCAAAAAGCTGGATCTCAAAAGATATGACAAATAATTTTAGATGCCTGTCTAATAAGTTTCGAGACAAACTTGTTCCAGATTTATGTAAGCCTAATATAAAAATTGGTGCTTGATCCATTTATGATTGTGTAGAGCTTCTCAAAGACTATGAAAGTAAAAGAAAAAATTATTTTTATTGCACCATCAAGATCATCTTTCATAGTTAATGATATTAAAATCTTATCAGAGAAATATGAGGTGATCGAAAATATCTACAACTGGAAAAATAAGCCCATGACTCCATTGTTGATGATACAGCAGTTGTTTTTTTTGCTAAGGTATGGGTTTTCAGTTGATACTATCATGATTTCTTTTGGAGGTTACTGGGCTTATTTTCCATCAATGTTTGGTGCGATATTCCAGAAAAAAGTATTGATAATTGTTCATGGGACCGATTGCGCAGCTTTTGAAGAAATTCAGTATGGGGTGTTGAGAAAGCCGATTTTAAAAAAGATTATATCTGCTTCTTTTAAAATGGCTGATATGCTATTACCGGTAAGTGAATCTTTAGTGAATACTGAAAATACATATTTTAAAGATGAGCCAATTAAGCTAGGCTATAATCACCATCTTAAAAATATTCAAACTCCGCATACAGTAATTCCAAATGGCATTTCTATAAGTCAGTGGAATATAAATTTAGATGGTGCCAGAGAGAAGAATTCATTTATAACAGTTTTATCTCCAGGTCAGCTTAGAACAAAAGGTATTAATCTAATATTAGATATAGCGGATAAATTTCCTCAGGCAACTTTTTATTTTGCAGGTATTGATAATCCCTTTAATTATGAAGTCCCAAGTAACACCTGCTTCCTAGGTCGTTTAAGCCAGAAAAAACTAGAAAATCTTTATAATCAAACAGAATACTATTTACAACTATCAAACTTTGAAGGGTTTGGTATTGCTTTATGTGAGGCAATGTTGTGTGGATGTATTCCTATTGGTTCAAATGTTAATAAAATTCCTGAGATAATTGGGGACACTGGTTTTATCCTTGAAAAGAGAGATCCTGAATTATTAGTAACCTTATTGGGTGAAGCTATGAGTGAAAAATATAAGAGGGAGAAGGGGGAAAAAGCTCGTAAAAGAATCATGGATAATTTTTCTTTAGAATCACGAAAACAAAAAATATTTGATACAATCGATAAGTTAAGTTCAAAATAATTGTTTTCATTTTCCGAAAAGCCTTTTTTACCTTCTTCAATAAATAAAAACTATCAAAATGGCCATTCAAAAAATTAATAAAGTATTAGTCTTGGCTCCTCATACCGACGATGCGGAATTAGGCTGTGGCGGCACGCTTGCCCGCATGAAAGATGAAGGGGTAGAAATATATATCGCGGCTTTTTCAACAGCCCGGGCTTCTGTACCGGAAGGTTCTGACCCGAATATATTGAGAAAGGAGTTTATAAAGTCGATGGAAATTTTGGGCGTACCGAAATCACGGTATTTTATTTACGATTACCAAGTTCGGAAACTTTCCTATTCCCGGCAGGAAGTATTGGAAGAAATGATTCGGCTTCGAAATGAAATTCAGCCTGATATGGTATTATTGCCTTCTGGAAACGATCTTCATCAAGACCATGAAGTGGTGCATAACGAAGGCCTTCGTGCATTTAAAGACAACAGCATTTGGGGATATGAGCTTCCCTGGAATCACGTTACTTTCAACACACAGGCATTTGTAAGACTCAAGAAAAAGCATATGGAAAAGAAATGGGAAATGATGTCGGTGTACGAGTCACAATTCAAAAAACAGCGTGATTATTTTACAGAAGAGTTTATCTACGGTTTAGCTAAAGTGCGGGGTGTTCAGGTAAGAGAAGAGTATGCGGAAGCTTTCGAAGTTATTCGGCTAAAAGTTTAATATTGAAAAGGGCTCAATGAAAAAAATTACGCTTGAAGATCTTAAGCAAAAACTATCGATAGATTTCGAGTTTCGGGGAAATGATGAGATCGATTACGCAGATAATTTCAAAAGCATTTCAGATGCTGATGAACATTCTGTTGTTTGGTGTAGCCCAACTCGCGATGATAAACAAAAATTGGTAAGGCAAACCGCAGCCCGGTTTGTCATTTGTGATGATTCCATTGAGTTAACAGATGATTTACTAAATGAAAAGGGGTTTTTTGTGGTTAAAAACCCAAAGCTTGCCTTTACCCGCTTGGTTCGAAATGTGATTTCGGAAACCTTCTCGCCGGGAATTCATAAAACAGCTACTATACATCCGGAAGCAAAGATCTCGGAAACGGCTTATGTTGGCCCAAATACATATGTTGGCAAATGCAGTATAGGTGAAAACTCGGTTTTGCATGGTAATAACTTTGTGTATGATGGCACTTCTATCGGCAGGGATGTGGTGGTGGAAGCCGGCGCTATTTTAGGGGCTGAAGGTTTTGGGATGGCTCAAACCGAGGAAGGTGCCTGGGAGCGAATGCCACATATTGGGGGGCTCGAAATTCATGACGGTGTAGAAATAGGTGCCGCTACTACCATTGACCGAGGCACGATGGAGAATACTGTGATTGGCGAAGGATCAAAGATCTCCAAATCGGCTCATGTTTCACATAATGTGAAGATTGGCAGGAATTGTCTTATCACCGGTGGAGTGATGATTTCAGGCTCAACCACTATTGGCGACAATGTTTGGATTAGTCCGAATGCAACTTTGCTGAATAAGTTAGTCATCGGAAATAATGTATTTATCTCAATCGGGGCTACGGTAACCCAAGATATTAAAGACAATTTTCAGGCTCTGGGTCGAAAAGTTTTACCCAAAACCTGACTTCATTTTTTTTGATCGAATGAATATAGAAGAGCTTATTAAAGAAGTATTGTTTATTGAAGAAGGAACACAATTAACCAACGAAACCGGCCCTAATGACATCGAGGCGTGGGATTCCCTGGGACATGTGGATATCATAACAGCCATTGAAGATGAATTTGATATTGAAATCTCACCGGAAGAAATTGGAGAGATCAGCACCATTGGTGACATCAAGAAAATGCTGGCAAAAAAAGATATCAATCCGGAATAATGAAGCCAGAATCTATTGTAGAAGGATTTTTTCGCAGTTCAGAAACGCAACCCGATAAAACGGCAATTATCTGGAAAGATGAGAAGATAACCTATGCCAGTGTTTCAGAATACGTGCGAAAAGCCGCTGCTTTTTTGAAACAAATGGGGATCAAAAAAGGGGATCGAGTAGCCTTTTATGGTGATAAAAATCCACTGTTTGCCTATACTTATTTGGCGACACACCTTTTGGAAGCCGTGGCTGTTCCACTCGATGTTAAACTCCCTGAAGACCGGCTTAAGGAATTACTGATTCAAACTGAGCCTGGTATTGTACTTCACCCCACAAAAGTTGATCATCCATTTCAACAATTACCATTTTCAGAAGAAGTTCTGTTAAGTTCAGCACCTTTGGGAGATTTCAATCTTCCTGCAGGGGGTGATCTTGCTGATCTGCTTTTTACCACTGGCACTACAGGCAATGCAAAAGGAGTGAAACTTACACAACAGAATATTTTGGCCGGTGCTGTGAATTCGAATGAATTTATTGGGAATGATGCTTCGGATATAGAGATCATTCCGCTCCCCTTACATCATGCTTTTGGACTTCGCCGGCTTCGCACCAATTTATTTTTGGGGGCTACAGTTATTTTGGTAGATGGTTTTATGTTCCCAAAACATTTCTTTGATGCCATTGAGGTGCATGCTGCAACAGGTATTTGCATGGTGCCTTCTGGCTTTTCAATCGTAAAAAAACTAATGAAGGACCGGTATATACCACATTTTAAAAAGCTGAAGTATATCGAATTTGGGAGTGCTCCTATGAGCCTTGATGAAAAGCAGGAATTGGCAGTGGAACTTCCCAAGACCCGGATTTGCATGCATTTTGGGCTTACTGAGGTAGCGGCTAATATCTTAATTGAATTTCATGAAGTGGGAGAGAAATTGCATGCTTTAGGTAAACCCAGCCCAAATGTGAGTGTTAATATTTTGGGAGATGATGGTGAGGAAAAGACGGTTGGCGAAATTGGTGAAATTGTAGTTAAGGGCGATATTCAAACACCAGGGTATTGGAAAAAACCAGAACTTACACAGAAGTCGTTTATCAATGGGTGGTTCAGAACCGGGGATTTGGGATATAAAGATACAGAAGGGTATGTATACCTAAGTGGACGCAAAGATGATGTGATTAATGTAGGGGGAAAAAAAGTCTTTCCGGCTGAAATCGAGGAAGTCCTTAATCAGCATTCTGCAGTAAAAGATTCAGCCGTTATTTCGGTACATGAAGGGGGTAAAATAACAGGTAAAAGCATTAAAGCTTTTGTAGTAGTGAAAGGAAAAGAACAACCATTGCCAAAAGATCTCATCACATTTTTACGTGGGAAGCTAGAGCCTTTCAAAATTCCGGGTGAATTCAAATTTATAAGTAAAATTCCTGCGACAGCATCCGGGAAAAAACAGCGGGATAAATTGAAATAAAGCTATGCTTTAAGAGAAAGCATGATCTGTTCTAATTTTTGAGTTAGATACTTAAAGTTATAGGTGTCTATAGCTTCTTTATTTCGGGAAAATAAGTCCTCATTTTGTTGAGCTGCATCATACACTTTAAGCAAAAAATGGGAAACTCCTTTCTCGTCTTCGTGATCAAAAAATGACCCAATGTTAGTATTTGAGACCAGCTCTGCCGCGGCGCCGTCTGTAGGCCCAATTCCCAATACGGGATTTCCCGAGATCATATATTCGAATACTTTGGTAGACAGGGCAAACTTACTGTTTTTAGTTCGTCCAATGGTTAAAAGTAAAAGGTTTGAGTGGCTTACTTTCTCCATCATTTCATCATGGGGTATAAAACCATGAAAACTGGTTTCAATGAGTTCTGATGCTTCCTCAGTTTCTTTCTTTATCTCAGGGTCTATACTTCCATAAAACTCAAAGGCTATATTTTTAGCTTTTTCAGGATGATCTTCACTAATGTGCTTGAGTGCTTTAATAAATGCAGAAGGCTGTTGATTGGCCTTTAAACTTCCGAAATACCGAATGGTGAATTTGTTGTTACTGCTTGATACGGCTTCGGTTTTTATGATATGATCCGGGTCAAAGCCATTTGGAATCACTATCGATTTTTCTGCAATATCTTTTTCATGTTCCGGGAAGAAGCCGTTGTTTACAAGAGTGATCTTATCTGCTTTTTGAAGTGTTTCAGCCTCCAGATTTTTATTACGACTTCGTGCCCATTTGCTCTGAGGGTTATCATCGTAGTAATAAATGTTAGTCCAAGGGTCACGGAAATCAGCTATCCAGGGCAATCGACTCCATTCTGCAAGCTTTTTTGCAATCAAGTTGGTTGTGGGGGGCGGAGAAGTGGAAAGGATCAGGTCTGGGTTTTCTTTTTTAATGATTTTCTTTCCCAAAGGAACAGCAAACCATTTCCATGTGAACTTGGCGTCTGGAATCATAAGGTTGAGCCGAGCCCATACAGCTAACTTTGATTTCCAGGTTTTGTTTTTTTGGTAAAAAATTGATGGATTACTGGTTTTAGTTGAATTTGTTTTCCCTGATGACACCAATCCAGTAGGTTCAATAATGTTGGCCCTGTAAACGGTACACTTGTTTAAAATAGGATCATCTGGCTTTCCGGTCATTCCAGATGCAGCTTTTTTTGTGGTAAGTATTACAACTTCCCAATCAGATTTTAACAAGTATTTTACGAAGCGAGATATTCGATACGTTCCAACCCCGGTAAATGGATACCAGTAGTATGAAACGATAAGAACTTTCTTACGACTCACCGGTTTGCCGATTTTTGACCCATATGAACACCCAGAATCCACCCATAAGCAGTTGGGCAAATAAGGAGGTCCATGATAAAGCTAAGCCAGTTTTGCGAGACTGCGGCTCAAACCTAAGTTCAAGCTGATGTTCACCAGCCGGTATTTCCATTCCACGTACAAAATAGTTAGTCTTATAAATTGGGATCTCTTCCCCGTTCAGTTCAGCGATCCATCCAGCAGGATAGTAGATTTCACTCAGCACTAAAAACCCGGGTTCGTTTCTGTTTAACTCGATAGAAATCTCTGGACCGGTATAATTGGTTACTGTTACCGATGAGGTAGTATCCGGGTTAGTCGTTAGAGGATCAGAGGTTTCAACCACGGCGGTAGTTGCAAAATCAAGCTGGCTAGGTTCGAGGTATTCAAAGGCTTCTCTTGGGGTGTTTACCGTTATCACGGAATCCACAAAAAATGCTTTGGGCAGTACGTTTTGATTTTCATAAACTACTCCTTGATCGCTTTCAAAAACAGGTTGGAATCCTGGAAGCGGAAGGCCCTGCCGATAGGTTAGATATTTTACGTTCAATAGGTTCAGTAAGTCAGGATTGAAATTGCCTCTTTGAATATCAAGTGGGCCACCATTATACATTACATCCTGAACCGTGCTAAGTTTGGCACCTGTGTATCCGCCTATTTGGGGGTAGAAATAGGAAGGAGTTGCGTTGCTGTATGGATTATCCAAAAGGGGAAATACGCGATAGGGATAGGTTGAATTTTCATCTATGTTTTCCTGTATGAAAGTGTCCAGTTCGCGACGCTGCGACTCTAAAATTCTTTCTGATGTTACAGCATTATCAACAATTATGTTTTCGGGGATGTAGCGTTTATCTACATTCAAAAGATCATACATGGTAATAAGTATGAACCCAAATAGTGCTACTGAAAGAGGGATTTTTCTGGAAAAAGCCGCGTACATCAATCCCAACCCAAGTGAAAGAATAATGGCAAAACGGAGCAGGTCGCTGATCGCTTTATCTTCCCGCTCAGGAACCATTTGTTGATTCACATATTGCTCTGCACGCTGCTGAACTTGGGGATTATCAGGGTTTACCTGATTTTGCTGAGCAATTTGATTGGCTATATTTTCAACTTCACTCGGTTTGGTGAAAGTAGTTGAGTTTAGCTGTACAAATAGAAATACAGCAATAGCACCAGCAATGCCGATGGGTAGGTATAGTGTTTTTAGGTTTCTTTTTTTATCTGAAACAAAATCGACAAACCAGTCGAGGCCATATACAGCTACAACGGTGTAACAAAAAGCGGTTAAAGTCAGCCAGGTTTCAGGGGCACGGAACTTGTCAAAGTATGGGATGTAGTGGAAAGCAAATTCATTGAGAAGGGAGAAGTTTCCGCCCCATGAAAACATCATTCCAAGCGTGCCGGTAGCAAAAAAGACATACATTGCTTTTGATCGTTGGCGGAATAAGGCCATAAGAATAAATGGCAGGCTCAGGGCACCGAGGTAATGCGGGCCAGAGGTAAATGATTTTGGGCCCCAGTATTCTGGAGAAGCTCCGCCAAAATAATTGGGTACCAGAAGCGTCCATGTTTCTTTAATACCCTGCGACCAGGCAAAGGCGTAACCTGATTCAAGTCCGGTTGAATTATTTAGTGCAGAGCCACCGCGTAAGCTATATTGGGAGTATTCTTGTAATGCCAAGAACTTTTCGGCGTGCCCCATCAAACCAAGTACACCTGCAAGTATAAGCAGACCAGTTACTTTAGCCCAGGCTCCCAATTCTTGTTTTCTGAATGCCGACCAAGAATCAAAGATCCAGAGCAAGCCAAGCAGGTAAAAAAAGTAATAGGTGATCTGGGGATGCCCGGCACGGAGGTTTAAAGTGAGAGCAACGGTAAAAAGGAGCAGCCCGGATAGTTTCTTTTGATTGCGTGTGAGCATCCAATATCCTGCAATAACCCAAGGGATATAGGTAAGTGTAATGAATTTAGTATTGTGTCCGGCAGCTATAATTATGGGAATGTAAGTGGTAAGCCCAAACATGAGGCTGCCAAAAGTGGCCGAAAGGGGCCTGAATTTCATAATAATGAGCAAAAAGTACATGCCAGCCAACATCACCCAAAAATGAAAAGCAGGGTAAATTCCCCTAAAAAAGCTGCGAAGGTCATCAAGGTGGGGAACTTGTCGTTGGGTTGAAACCACAAAAGAAGGCATTCCGCTGAACATATTATTTACCCAAAGGGGTTCTTCATCATAGGTTTCGCGATAGTCAATTACTGATTCAGCTCCAGCCCTCCATTGGGTTATATCATGTCGCTGGAATTCCTTGCCACCAATAGTAGTAGCAGTGAATAGGAAGAATGGGATCAAAAATAGAATCAGCAGTGCCACAATATGCTGGCGCGATTCAGGTAGTTTGGTAAAGAAATCCGGGGTAGATGAAGAGGCTTTGTCTGACATGCGGTAAGTTTTATTCGATCACTTTTGGTACACGGAAGTAGTCACTATCGGCTTTGGGTGCATTTTTCAGGGCATCTTCGTGCGAAAGTGGTTCCTTGGCTTCGTCTTTACGGAGGCGACTGTCCAGCTCAATAACATGCTCTAATGGCTTCACGCTTTCGGTGTCTACTTCATTAAGCTGATCCATATACTTAAGGATTTTGTTCATATCGCCGGCAAAGGCTTTAGCTTCTTCTTCATTAAGCTGAAGCCGAGCCAGGTTGGCAATGTATTTCACGTCTTTTTCGGTTACTGACATAAACTTGTAAATTTTTTATTAGGACTGAATTTAGGAAACATTGAGTGAAACATTAATCAATTTTTAAAATATCCATAAATCAAAAAAATAAAACCCAGAATAAGTGAAATCAATTTTGGATAAACTTGAACATCATAGAGGTAAAAACCATTATTGTTGATCAGCTTTCACAATAGCTCTAAGAACAACGGGGTCTTGGTTTTTATAAGGTGCAAAGCCATTTTTTTCCTTGAAGAAATGGATATCAAAACCGTATTCCTCGAGTCTATTTTTGAAAGATTTTGCATTTAAGAATCTTCTGTGGTGGTTTTGATAAAACCAAATGTGCTTACCCCGTTGCTCACCTTTTCCATAGATCGGGTCTTTGGTGGTTCTGGCTTCTATACAAAAAATACCGTCTTTTTTTAAGTTGCTCTGAACCCATTTCAATACTCTTTCTTCCCCTTTTTTGTCGATGGAGTGAAGCGTAAATCGTGAATAAATGACATCTGCTTTTTCTTCTAAATTTTCCAACCTTGTAAAATCATTAGTCTGAACAACTATTCCTTTAATTTTATTCAGATTGTCAGTAGTAAATTCAGATTGATCGATTGCTCTCACCTTTAACCCCATTTGGGCAAAGTACAGGGTATCTCTTCCGTTTCCACAGCCTAATTCAACAAGACTTAATTCGGGCTTTAAATAATTCTTTTCTATCAAATGCTGGGCAAATTTACTGGGGTTTGCATTAAATTCTTTTCCTTGCTCCTTGTAGTATTTCTCCCAATAACTTTTGTCGTCAAACTTATCTTGCATGTTCCTTAATTAAATTAAAAAGTTGTTCACAAGCTCTTTTTTCTGTTTTCTGATGAAAGATGTGTTTTATTTTTTTCGCTTGCTCTGCGTATGGGTTTTGCCCCATACTTAAGTTACTGATAAAGCTTTTAAGCTCTTCTTGAGTATTAATTTTTGGCCCTGGTGTATAGTCGAAGTAGGGAAACGAAAAGCCTCTCACTTTTTGATACTCAGTGTAATCATAGGGTATAAATGCTACAGGACGATCTAGTAATAAAAAGTCAATATATACACTTGAATAGTCCGTTATGACTGCGCTGTATTGCGGTAGCACTTCAGTAACATCAGGATAAACAGTACTTCCTTCAAAAAAGATATGCGTCAAATTCTGAAACATAGCACTCTTTTTGTAGACTTTTTCTTCATTTATATGAAGGCGGATGGCAATGGATGTGTTGTTTTCCTTCAAATAGTTATCTAATGCTTTTAAATCCTTATCAGGAAATGGAAATAGCTGGGTAATGTCATTGTCTCTAAAAGTGGGTGCGAAAAGAATCCTTTTCTTTTTAGGATGTTTGGTATCCGATAAAGTTTTTAGTTGATCATTCCTGGGCTGACCTGTAACCACAATTGAGTCTTTATTCAGCTTTAAATTCTTATGTGTAAAGTCTTTTTCAAATTCTGATGATACAACAAAATAATTCCAGAAATTTTTTTCGGCAAGCGGAGGTTCTTCTATTTTTTTTACCGGAATAGCGTGAAAAAGATTAATGACCGTTCTTTTTTTATTTGGCTTGAAGAAATATGGGAAAAAATCAAAAGCACCATGAGTCAATACTAGTACCTTTGACCTCAAAAGTATGAAAGGAGTTTTCCAATGGTAAGCATAAAGCGCCTTGCCTGGAATTTTTGATAGCACCTGTCTATTCTTTGTATAAAAGTAAACCTTTTCATTTTTATTAAGAAAATATTCAAACAGGTATTTGGCGTTATCTGCATAATCATTTGCAGCTCTACAAGAAAATATGATGTGTTTCTTAGTAGGAAAAAAGCCATCAAGAAGAGAGAATAGTCTTGTAGAAATCTTACGAATTTTGTCTGACATCCATATACCGAATAGTATTTAGTTGGTGCAAATAAGATAAGCAAGAAGCTAAACAAAAAAGAATTTGTATAATGAGGTTTAAAAAGTGCATTCAATTTAAGCCAATTCTGTTATTGCACACTCATAATAAGGTCAAGAGTATCGGATAAAATAATTATCATTAGTAACTGATTTTATTTATTTACAGTAATTACATATGTAATAGAATGATAACTTAAGAGCGACTTCTTAAAATGGATTATTGTAAATTTTATCCTCATTTTGAGTCGCTAAAAATCACTTATGATCAAAAAGAAAATTACCATAAAAAATTCAGCAGGATTACATGCCCGCCCATCGGCGGTTCTGGTTAAGCTTGCCAGTAAATTTAAATCTGATTTCTATATTCACAGTTACGGGTATCGGGTAAATGGCAAAAGTATTTTGGGGGTGATGACACTCGCCGCCGAACATGGCGCCGAACTTGAATTAGAACTTGACGGCCCCGATGAAGAAGAAGCACTAAAAGCTATTATAGAAGCTATTGATGATAAATTCGGAATGAAAGAGGAATAAAAAATAGCGATGACAACCTCTGTAACTAAAGAAAAAAAACTTAAAGGAAAAAAAACCGCCAGTGGAATTGTTATAGGCAAAGCGGTGGTGATTCGTGGAAAGTCGAAAAGCATTACCCCAGCGTCTATTAAAATAAACCAGGTTGACGGCCATAAAGAAAGGTTTCACCACGCTCAAAATACATTGACAGAAGAGTTACAGTTTATGGCCGGGGAACTGAAGGATGAAAACACCCGGGAGATTATAGAAACCCAAGGACAGATTATTCGGGATCCGGAAATTGAAAAGAGTGTTTTTGATATCATAGAGAATAAATTATTGGGTGTTGATTTTGCTGTTTACCAAACCTTCTGCACATTTATAGAACAGTTAAAAGAAAGCGGGTCTGAGTTGTTCCGGCAACGAATAGTTGACCTTGAAGATCTTAGGGATCGCTTTATTGATGAGGTGTGTGAACAGAAAAACAGAAAGGCCATCCCCAAAGGGACCATACTCATTACAAAGGAAATTAGCCCTGCCGATTTGGTTTCTTTTTATGAAAATGGTGCGGCTGGATTGGTCATGGAGAAAGGCGGGATAACCGCCCATGCTGCAATTATTGCCAAGTCACTCGGTTTGCCCTGTATTGTGAATGCTGAAAGGGCAACTAAAGAAGTACTCAATGGCCAGCGGGTAATCCTCGATGCCGATTCAGGAAGCTTAATTCTGCATCCCACGGATAAAACCATCCGTACTTATAAAAAGAAAATGGAAGCCGAGAAAGCTGTACGACCTCACACTTGTGAAGAGGTTTATGAGACTACCGATGGTGTTTCCTTTAAGTTGTTTGCCAACATTGAATTTGAGGCTGAAATAGATAAAGTAGCCAAAAGCCGGGCACTTGGTGTTGGGTTATTACGGACGGAGAGTCTGCTTTTTGGTAAGCGAATGCGAAACAGTTTTGAAGATCAGTTACACTTTTATGAGCAGATTCTATTGGGTATAAATGGCCCCGTAACTATTCGGCTATTTGATATTGGAGGCGATAAAAATGCCCGGCGCCCTCATAAAGAAGCCAATCCTTTTTTAGGCTGGCGGGGAATCCGGCTATTGCTTGATGAATATGAACTTCTTAGAAATCAACTAAAAGCTGTGCTGACGGTAGCTGGAAAATACCCTGGTCGGGTTAAAATTTTAGTACCCATGGTTTCGGTGTTAAAGGAAGTTCGACAAATAAAAGATGAGATCCATGTGGTACAGCAGCAATTGATCTCATCAGGTGTGAAGGTTGATAAAAATGTACCTGTTGGACTAATGGTAGAAGTGCCAAGCGTGGCGCTATTGGCTCATCAATTTGCAAAGGAAGTAGACTTTTTAAGCATTGGCTCTAATGATCTTACCCAATACACCCTGGCGGTAGACCGGGGGAATGAACGCATCCATGATCTATTTCAGCACTATCACCCAGCCATTTTAAAGCTGATCAAATTAACAGCCGAAGGTGCTAAAAAAGCGGGAGTTGAGGTGAGTGTATGCGGAGAATTGGCCGGAGACGAAATTGGGGCTGCCTGTTTATTGGGATTTGGCATCAAAGAATTAAGCATGGTGCCATCTTCACTCCGAAAAGTAAATGAACTCTTAAGTTCAAGATCATTGGAAGAATTTCAGGCATTTTCAGAAGAGGCTGTTGCGCTTGCCTCATCCGACGAAGTAGAGCAGCTTTTTGAAGTATGGAAAAGCTGAATTTGAGCTTATTTAGAACTTTTTACAAGCCTATAGCTAACTTTTCCAAAGTTGCTTGAGTGACATTGGTAAGAGTGGAGACCAGTTAAATTTGGAAAAGTTATCTGGGAGATCGAAGCTAACTTGAAACTCCCAAATCACTAAGGGTTATTCCCGCGCAGGCGGGAATATTGAAGGTATATAGATCACTGTATTGTACAGCAACCCTGGTCGGCCGTATCGAGTAAAATTCTCTTAGCTTACTCAGAATTAGCAATTCCAATAACGCCACAAGTTACACGGCTGCCAGCCTCACCAGTTGGTTGGGACTCAAGATCATCTGCGCCTGCATGGATGATAATTCCACGTCCTAAGATATCCCTTAGTGATACCGTCTTGTCTGTATAATCTATTGAGGCTGAGCCATCTTCATTGGCTTCAATATTACCAAGGTCTCCCATGTGGCGCTCCATATCAGACGGTGCACCATGTTCGCTGTTAGAAGGATTAAAATGTCCGCCAGCACTGGTACCATCATCGGCACTGCAATCTCCATATTGGTGAATGTGAAAACCGTGACTGCCTGCTTCAAGGCCTTCAAAATCTCCCTGAACTAATACCCCATCTTCAGAGTCAGAAAATGTTACTAAACCTGAAACTCCACTCTCGCCAACCGGCATCACTGTTGCAATAAGTTCTTGATGTTCAAATTCGATTTCAATGACTTGCTCTTCCATATTTTGAGTACATCCCATAGTGAAGAATAGAAGGGCAATAAAAAGCGGGTAAAATTTCATAGGTAAAATTATTTGTTTTATGATTCATGCTCACAACATTAAAGAGTTGTGGTTCATTCATTTTCACAAGGCTTTGAAAAACCCTTAGTGCTTCAAAGTCTTCTTACACTCAAAATTCGATATTCTTCTTTCATTTCCATACCATCCCATGCAATCTAACCAACTTGATAGATAAAATACTATGAGCCACGACTTTGCTGCTACCAAACAAAAGTGGAAAGATTCTGAAACGCGTCGCAAGATTGGAGTCGGAGCCTTCCTCGCATTAATTATTGCGGGAGTATATGCCGGGGTTAACGAGGTTTTTCCTGAACAGAACGGACACTATGGGATCTGGTCCATAATGCCCCCACTGGTAGCTATCGTGTTGGCCTTTTATACCCGCGAAGTCGTTAGTTCGCTTTTCATTGGGATTGCCCTCGGTGGAGTGATTTCCGGGCAGCTCAATATTGTTCAGGATTTCCTGATTCCCTCCGTAGGTACCGAAAGTTTTGCGCTCATCATCATTGTTTACCTGTGGGCTTTAGGTGGATTGATAGGCATTTGGACCAGGACAGGCGGAGCTGAAAAATTCGCTATTTGGGCCAGTGAAAAAATGGTGCGAGGGCCTCAAACCGCCAAATTCTTCACATGGATGATGGGGCTTATTTTTCACCAGGGCGGGACCATAAGTACGGTACTGACCGGGGCAACAGTCCGGCCCATTGCCGACAAGCACCGAGTGTCGCACGAAGAACTCGCTTACATGGTCGATTCCACGGCCTCACCTGCTGCTACACTGATTCCTTTCAATGTATGGCCATTTTATGTGGGTGGACTGATCATTGGTACACTACCGCTTTTTGAAACCACGCAACAGAGTATTGCTTTTTTCTTTACTGCACTGCCATATAATTTCTATGCCATTTTCGCCATTTTATTAACCCTG